>Ga0255751_10003981_pt1 | contig 13453 bp, 10 predicted proteins | sample 071ome_20_FD_179951 | JGI IMG/M metagenome (GOLD analysis project Ga0255751, IMG submission 179951) | Coastal salt marsh microbial communities from the Groves Creek Marsh, Skidaway Island, Georgia - 071412BT metaG (version 2) | ecosystem: Environmental > Aquatic > Marine > Intertidal zone >...
AGTGAGGGCAAATATAATTATATTTTACTTTAATTATAAAGGAATAATTATTTTTTAAGAAAATGCTCTTAATACATCCATTCCATTAGCATAAACAAATAAACTTATCAATAAAATGAATCCTGCAAGAGTTGCATATTCTAAAAATTTGTCACTAGGTTTTCTCCCAGAAACCATTTCATAAAGAAGGAACATTACATGACCTCCATCCAAAGCTGGAATTGGAAGTAAATTCATAAACGCTAGTATGATGGAAAGAAAGGCTGTAGTTTTCCAAAACGCTTGCCAGTCCCATTTTGCAGGAAATATTTTTCCAATAGTTCCAAAACCTCCAAGCTGAGAAGCTCCTTCTCTTGTGAAAACATATTTCATAGAAATTACGTAATCTGACAAGGTCTTTAATCCATAATCAAATCCAGCAGGTATACTTTCTGCAAATGAATAATTAATTTGAGTAGTGTTAACAGAATTAGCTGTAACAAGGGTTAACCCAACTATTTTATCTTCATTATCAAAAGGAACTACTCTATTTATAATTTCATTACCTCTTTTTAATTCCAAATCAAGATAGTCAACATTGATTTCTTTAGCCTCATCAAATTCATCATAGCTTAAAACTCTTTTTCCATTTACGGTTAATAAAACATCCCCACTTAATAAACCACTAGAAGCTGCACTTGAACCATCAGCAATTGAATCAACTAAAATATCAGGGTAAGGCAGAAATGATGGTGCAGCATTTTTGATTAACTCTAAACCAATTGTTTCAGGAATACTTATTTTTCTTACTGCATCATCTGCTCCAATAACCTCAACTTCTTGCAATCCTCCGGTTAAAAGCATAGTATTTATATCCCATTGATCTTCTATTTCATTTCCATCAGTAGTTAAAATTTTATCTCCATCTCTAAAACCAATTTCCTTCATAGTATCAGAAACTTTAAATCCATAGGTAAGATCATCTTTAGTTACAACATCTTTACCCCAAACTGAAAGAATCATCATATATATTAAGAACCCTAGTATGAAATTTACTATTACTCCACCAAGCATTATGATTAGTCTTTGCCATGCTGGTTTACTTCTAAATTCCCAATCTTGTGGTTCGTTTTTAAGATTTTCAGTGTCAAAACTTTCATCGACCATTCCGGATATCTTTACATATCCACCTAGTGGAAGAGCTCCAACACCGTACTCAGTATCTCCTATTTTCTTTTTAAATAATGAAAATGGCCAATCAAAAAATAAATAAAACTTTTCAACTCTAGTACCAAACAATCTAGCTGGAATAAAGTGACCTAACTCATGAAGTATGACAAGAATTGATAAACTTAAGATTAGTTGTAAAGCCTTAATTAAAAATACCTCCATAAACAAAATTGAAACGCAAATTTAGTCTTTTTAGGATGATAAAAAAACTCTTAAACAATTGAGAATGGCATACAATTAGATTAATTTTGCTTATATGAAAAAAAGTGAATTTTGGAGTAGATATAAATACCTGGTTTTTTTCATATTTATCTTTTCAATTTCTGGTGTTTCGATATTTAAATACGTTTTAACACCTGAAAAAAAACTTCCTGTATATAGCCCATCCATGGTAAATGCAGAATTAGTTTCTGAGGATATTCAATACAAGAAAAAGTATCATAAAATTTCAGATTTTGAGATGACCAATCAAAATAATGAATTGGTGACTGAAAAAAATTATGATAATAAAATATATGTTGCTGATTTCTTTTTTACGACCTGTCCAAGTATTTGTCCAATTATGACTGGCAATATGGTTTTTTTACAAAACGAACTTGAACAAGAAGATATAATGTTTGCTTCTTTTTCAGTAACCCCGGAAATTGATTCAGTTGAGGTTTTAAAAAGATATGCTATTGAGAAAGGAGTTGATGATTCTAGATGGAATTTAATGACTGGAGATAAAGAAGAAATTTATTCTTTAGCTAGAAAATCTTATTTAGTCGCTAAAGAAAATCCTAATGCTGGTTCACACGATATGATTCATACTGAAAATTTTGTTCTAGTCGATAAAGAAAAACGAATTAGAGGCTATTATGATGGTACTCTAATTGAAGAAATGAATAGACTTCTAGAGGATATTGAAATTTTACAAAAAAGTTACATCGAACCATAATACTGGCTAAAAAAAATTACATTTGCTTTTTTATAATCATTCTAAATAAGATTTGACACTTTTAGATTTAAATAAAGGAGAAAAAGCAATCATTAGTGACATTGAAACTGAAAAGCTTCCGTTTAAATTGATTGAAATGGGTTGTTTACCAGGAAATGAAATTGAATTAATTCAACTTGCTCCTTTTAATGATCCTATGTACTTAAGTGTCAATGGCTGCAGACTATCCATAAGAAGAGATACAGCTCAATATATTTCAATTTGCAAATAACAGGATGAGTAAAAGTATAAATGTTGCTTTAATAGGGAACCCAAATACTGGTAAATCATCTGTATTTAATGATCTCACAGGCCTGAATCAAAAAGTTGGTAATTACCCTGGGATTACAGTTGAAAAAAAAGAAGGATTATGCAATCTAGAAAGAGGATTCAAAGCTCACATTCTAGATCTTCCAGGCACCTACAGTTTAAATGCTTCTTCATTAGATGAAAGTGTAGTTATAGAACTTTTATTAAATAAAAATGATAAAGATTTTCCAAACGTTGTAGCTGTAGTTTCTGATGTTGAGAATCTCAAAAGAAATCTTTTACTCTTCACACAAATCAAAGACTTAGGATTACCATGTATTCTTATTATCAATATGTCTGATATGATGAAAAGAAAAGGAATTTCTATTAATGTTGAAGTCCTTGAAAAACAACTTAATTCAAAAGTTGTTTTATACAGCTCAAGAAATAAAAAAGGAATTAAAGATTTAAAAGAGTGTCTTATCAACTATAGATCTATTTCTAAAGAGGCTTGTCTTAGTTTTAAAGAAATTGATGAAGGCTATTTTCTCAATTTAAGTAAAGTATTTCCAAATCAAAATATTTACAAATTATGGCTTGTTATAACACAAGATGTCAACTTTGGTAATGTTAAAAGAAATGATTTTAATCTTACAAAAGATATAGAGACTAAGTCATCTAGTGAATTAAAAAGACTTCAGCAAAAAGAAACTATAAAGAGATATCAATTTATAAATTCTGTATTGAAACTTTCATATAATGTGGATAAAGAAAAAGCGACTGATCTTGGCTCTAAACTTGACAGGATACTTATTCATAGGTTCTGGGGATATGCAATTTTCTTTACCATATTACTTGGAATTTTCCAAGTGATTTTTGATTGGTCAAGTTTACCCATGGATTTCATAGATGAGAGTTTTAGTAAAATTAGTTCACTAATTAAAGAAACTCTGCCTGCAGGATTATTTACTGATCTTTTAAGTGAAGGTATAATTCCTGGAATAGGAGGAATTGTGATTTTTATTCCGCAAATAGCATTCTTGTTCCTATTCATATCCATTTTTGAAGAAACTGGATATATGAGTAGAGTCGTTTTTCTGATGGACAGAACTATGAGAAGGTTTGGCCTGAGTGGAAAAAGTATTGTGCCTTTAGCATCAGGTGCTGCATGTGCGATACCTGCAATCATGGCAACAAGAAACATTGAGAATTGGAAACAAAGATTAATTACTATACTAGTTGTTCCTTTTGTTACATGTTCTGCAAGATTGCCTGTTTACTTAATAATGATCTCTTTAGTAATTCCTGATGATAGAATATTTGGAATTAATGTTCAAGGACTAACATTAATGGGATTGTATTTAATAGGGTTTGGAGCTGCTTTACTATCTGCTTTCATACTGAGTAAGACCTTAAAAATTTATTCAAAATCTTTTTTTGTAGTTGAAATGCCAAACTATAAAGTTCCTTTATTTAGAAACGTTGTTTTTACAATCTTTGAAAAAACAAAAACTTTTGTTGTTGAAGCTGGTAAGGTAATCCTAGCTATTTCAATTATTTTATGGGCTCTGGCATCATTTGGATATGGTGAAAAATTTTCAAATCCTGAAAAATTTATTGTCGAAGAAGAATACCAAAATATGGACGATTTTGAAAAAGAGATCTTATCATTTAAACTTGAAAATTCCTTTTTAGGAAATATAGGTAAGGCAATTGAACCTGTAATTCAGCCTATTGGATACGACTGGAAAATTGGTATAGCTGTACTGAGTTCTTTTGCTGCAAGAGAGGTGTTTGTTGGCACATTGTCTACTATCTACAGTGTCGATGGGGATTCAGAGGAAACCATTAAATCCAGAATGTTAAATGAAAAAGATGAAAATGGAAATCCTGTTTTTAATTTAGCATCAGGAATATCATTGATGCTATTTTACGCTTTTGCTTTGCAATGTATGAGTACCTTAGCAATAGTTAAAAAAGAAACAAATAGCTGGAAATGGCCTTCATATCAATTCATAATTATGGGCGCCATAGCATATTTAGTATCTTTATTAGCCTATCAAACTCTTATTTAATATGATTCAAACTATTCTTACAATAATTGCGATCTCATTTAGTTTGATGTTTTTATACAAGAAATTTTTTGTTTCAAAAAAGACTGGATGCTCAAACGATGACTGTAAGTGTTAGTTTAGCCTAAAGCAACATCAAGAGACATCATTACAATAAAGCCTCCTATTAATCCCATTGTTGCTATATCAGTATTTCCTCCTCTTTGACTTTCAGGAATTACTTCCTCAACAACAATAAAAATCATTGCACCCGCTGCAAATGAAAGAGCATAAGGTAATATAGGCCATACAAGCATAACTAAAGCTGCTCCAATTACTGCAAATATTGGTTCAACTATTGCGGAAAGTTGTCCCCACATCCATGATTTTCTTCTCGAAAATCCAGACCTTTTAAGAGGCATAGATACAGCAAACCCCTCAGGAAAATTTTGGATTCCAATACCAATTCCCAAGGCTACTGCAGCTCCGAGAGTATAAACATTTGCAAATTCGGGAATAATTAAAGCTCCAAATGCAACTCCTACAGCTAATCCTTCAGGAATATTATGAATCGCAATTGCAAGAACTAAAAGAGAAGTTTTTTTAAGATCAGATTTCGGACCCTCAGCTTCACTCATTTTTCCAAAAATATGAAGGTGAGGAATTGATTTATCCAAAACATACATAAATAATGCTCCCAAGAAAAAACCAATAGCTGGGGGTAAGAATGATGGTAAACTTGATTGCCCTAATTCATTTTGAACTTCAACAGCTATTATTGCAGGAGCAATCAAAGACCAAAAGCTAGCTGCAATCATAACTCCTCCAGTAAAGCCAAGTGCAGCATCTAAGATTTTTCTATTAGATGATTTAAAAAAGAAAACTAGTGCAGCGCCAAGTGCAGTTAAAATCCAAGTAAAAAGTCCAGCATATAATGCCTGTAGAATAGGACTATCTATTGATCTAAAAAATTCTATTATATCCATAAAAAATGTTCACCAGTGCAAAACTAATAAAATTTACGGAAATTTAATTTTTTCTTTCAAGTAATAAGTTTGTTAAGCTTATTAAGTCCTCTTTTAAATTAGAATCAACTTTAATTTTGTCTATTGATTTAAGAGCAAGGTCAGAATAGTATTTAACCAAATCTTTTGTGTTAGCATCTGCTTTTGTTTCTATGAAAAGAGATTTAGCTTTTTCTACTTTAGCTTTGACTTCTTTTGAATTGTATAAGTGATTTAGCAAATCCAGCTGTTCTGAATTTGAATTTCTTTTACACATATGATAAAGTATAGTTTTTTTATTCTCAATGACATCTCCACCAACTCTTTTTCCAATTTTATCTTGATTTCCAAACAGATCTAGATAGTCGTCTTGAATTTGAAAAGCTAATCCAATATTTATTCCACATTCGTAAAGTGCTTCAGAATCCGAAGAGTTAACATTATTGATAATTCCTCCCATCTTCATTGATGAAGCTAATAAAACAGCTGTTTTATACTTTATCATTTTTAAGTAATTTTCATAATCAATATCATTTTTCTGTTCAAAATCAAGATCCAATTGTTGACCCTCACAAATTAAAAGTGCAGTTTCATTAAATAACGTTAAAAGTTTTTTTTGTATTTCTGGATCGTATTTTTCTAGTAATGCATAAGACAAAATCAACATTGAATCACCAGATAAGATTGCTTGATTTAAATCCCATTTTATATGAACAGTATCCTTGCCACGACGAATTGATGAGGAATCCATTATGTCATCATGAACAAGTGTGAAATTATGAAAGACTTCATTTGCTAATGCAGCATGAATAGCAAAATCATCATCATTATTGAACAACTTATTGGAAATTAAAGTTGCAATAGGTCTGATTCTTTTTGAAGGAAGATCAAGAAAGTACTTTATTGGATCATAAATACTTGATTCTCCTAAGCTGCCAACAAATGAGCTTATAGATTTATTGACAAGATCATAATATTGATTAAAGATCATAATTATAAAAGTACATTATATAAATATTAAATTATGTTTAAAAAATAAAGAAACTTTAGAAACTTTATTGGTTTTCTTAGTTTCCTTAATTATATTTGCTCGCCTTAAATCGTAATGGAAGAAAAAATTTTACAGATTGCTCAAAAGCTTTTTTTGAAATATGGTTTTAAAACAGTTACTATGGATGATATTGCTACAGAACTATCCATTTCTAAAAAAACAATCTATAATTTTTTTCCAAATAAAAATAAATTAGTTGAGGTTGTTGCTAATAACTTCCATAGTCAAATTACTGAGGGTGTTACTAAAGTAAAAGAAACCTCCAAAAATCCAATTGATGAAATATTTGAAATAAAAAAACAAGTAATGAATCACTTGAAGGATCAAAGAGGAAATTCAATTTATCAACTCGAAAGATTCTATCCTGAGATATTTGATAGGCTTAAAAAGAAGGGACTTGCATTTATGATTAAATCATTAGGTGAAACATTATCTAATGGTATAGAGTTTGGTTTGATTCGAAAAACTATAGATGTGGATTTTGTTTCGAGAATATATTATAACAGCATTTTAGGATTAATGGATCCAGAAATCTATCCACCTAAAAATTATTCTCTAGATAAAACAATGTTCGCTTACAGAGAATACTTCTTGAGATCTGTTGTTACAGAAAAGGGATTAAAAAAACTAGATGAAATTTTAATTAATGATAAATAAAAACACAATTACAATATTAATTCTTCTATTAAGCTTCAATATGAGTGCTCAAAAAGATTACACTTTTTCATTGGACGAAGCGGTTAGCTTTGCATTATTAAACAATAGAGCCTCAGTGAATGCAAAAAAAGATCTTGCAATTGCTCAGAAAGAAAAATGGGAAACTATTTCTAGAGGATTGCCTCAAATTAGTTCTTACTTTGATTTTAGTAATAGACTTAAAGATCCTATTTCATTAATTCCTGCAGAGTTTTTTGGCGGGGAAAAAGGTGAATTTTCTGAAGTAAGTTTTGGAACTAAACAAAATGTTTCAGGGGAGCTTATTTTAAATCAATTACTTTTTGACGGATCTTACATTGTTGGCTTACAATCAATCAAATTGTTTTTGGATATCGCTGATCAAACAAAAATTAAAACTGATATTGAAGTTAGAAGGCAAGTTGCCAATGCTTATGGAAATGTTCTTGTAAGTCAAGAAAGAGTAAAAATTTTAAAAAATAATTACAATAACATAATTAAAACTCTAGATGAAACTAAAGTAATTTATGAAAATGGATTAATTGAATCTGAAAGTGTAGATCAGCTTAGAATAACATCATCCTCAATTAAGAACTCATTAGATTATGCAATTAAATTTGAAATCCTTTCAGAAAGAATTTTAAAGTTGCTTCTTGGAATCGAACTTGATGACAATATGATTTTAAATGATGACATTGAATCAATCATTGTAAAAAGTATTGATCCAGAGCTGGTGAACACAGATTTTAATGTTGAGGAAAATATTGATTACAAAATTGCCCTTAATGCAAAGAAAGGAAGTGAAACATTACTTAGACTTGAAAAAGTAAAGGCTTTACCAAGGATAAGTGCTTTCTTGTCTGGCGCATATAATGGATACAATGAGTCCTTTAAAATTACTGATCCTAAACAAAACTGGTACGGTTCATCACAACTTGGACTCAATATGTCATTTCCAGTTTTTAGTTCATTTCAAAGAAGAGCTTCAACTCAAAGGGCTAAGATTGAAATCGAAAAATCTGAAAATATTCTTGATGAAACTAAAAAGAACTTAAACCTTGAAGTTGAAAAAACTAGATCAGATTATAATTATGCTATAAATAATTTTAATTCAGTAAAGCAGAATGTAATTCTAGCCGAAAGCATTGAAAAGAAAAATGAAATAAAATTTAAAGAAGGTATAGCATCAAGCTTTGAATTGAGACAAGCTCAAAATCAACTTTACTCAATTCAAAATGAATATTTAGAAGCAACACTAAAACTTATTGAAAATAAAATCAACCTTGAAATTCTTTTAAACAAATGATTAAGAAAATTCTATTTACGTTAATTACATTATTCATCATATCCTGTGGAAATGAAAATAAAAAAACTGTTAAACAACTTCTAGACGAGGGCAACTTGACTGAGTTACAAGACAGAAGATCAAGTCTAATCATTCAAAAAGGAGAAATTAATAACGAGCTTGATGAAGTAACTAGAGCTGTTAATATCTTGGACACAGCTCAAAGTTTTGTATTAGTAAACACTCTTACTACAAAAAATGAAGCGATCAATCATTTTTCATCATTTCAAGGTACAATTAAAACAGATCAGAATATGATTGTTTATCCTGAATTCAGTGGCAGAATTATAAGCGTTTTAGTTAGAGAGGGTGACCTAGTTAAGAAAGGTCAAACTTTAGCAACAATTGATGATGGTGGACTTTCAGATGAATTAAAACTTGTTGAATCTCAAGCTAATCTAGCTAAAACTGTTTTTGAAAGACAATCTAAATTATGGGAGAATCAAATAGGATCTGAAATCCAATTCTTAGAAGCTAAAACGAATTATGAAGTTCAAAAAAATAGACTACAAAGCGTTAGAGAAGCTTTAAACAAAACTAAAATAACTGCTCCATTTTCAGGGACAATTGATGATGTAATGGTTGAATCAGGACAGTTAGTTTCTCCTCCAATGATGCCTGATCAAAACGGAGCATTTAGAATTGTTAATTTGGATGAACTTTATGTTGAATCTCTTGTGCCTGAAAGTTTTATAGGAAAAATTAAAACTGGTTCAACAGTTAAAGTAGATATCCCAGTTAATCAATCTTCTTTTGAATCAACCGTAAAACATTCTGGATCATCGATTGATCCGAAATCAAGAACATTTAAAATTGAGGCAACTGTTCCACAAAACAATAGTTCAATAATGCCAAATATGAATGCTGAGGTAAATATTTTAGACTACTCAAATCCACAAGCTATTCTTATCCCAGAATCAATAGTTTCTGAAGATTCTGAAAACAGAAAGTTTGTATTCGTTGTAAAAAACAATACTGCAGTAAAAGTTGTTATTAAAACAGGCTACACACAAAATGGTTTTATTGAAGTTACAGACGGGTTACAGCTTAATCAAGTTGTTATAAATGAAGGTGGAAGAATCGTTAAAGAAGGTCAAAAAGTAAAAATCTACAACTAACACTTATGAATAAAGTTGATAAAGAGTTTAAGCCTTCAGTTTGGGCTATTGGAAAATCAAACATTATCTATTTTCTAATGTTTATTTTTCTTGCGCTTGGTATAAATGCATATAATGAGTTACCGAGAGAAGACTTCCCAGAAATCGTAACTAGTGAAGTATTTATTAGTACAATAAATCCTGGTAACACTGCAGAGGACATTGAAAGATTTATTACAACTCCTTTAGAAGAAGCAGTAAAAGGTGTAAGTAATTTAGTTGATATCACTTCCACTTCACTGGAGAATTATTCAATTATCAAATTAGAATTTGATGAAGAAATTGAAATTGAATTAGCAAAGCAAAAAGTTAGAGATCTTATTGATTCCGTTATTTCTGGTGAAGATTGGCCAACATTTAACAATGTAAAGGTAGATCCAGATATACTAAGCATGAGTATAGCTGAGGAAATGCCAATCTTGAACATAAATTTAATCGGTGATTATCCTACTGAAACATTAAAGAATTATGCTGAAATTTTAGAAAAAAGAATTGAAAAATTAGATGAAATAAAGGAAGTGGACATACTTGGAGCGCAAGATGAAGAAGTTGAAGTTGCTGTTGATATTCAAAAAATGACGATTGCGCAAGTAAGTTTTGATGATGTAATAAGTTCGATAGCTTATGGAAATAGAACAATAGCCGCAGGCAACATTATTTCTGATGGGCAAAGAAGGACTTTACGAGTGATTGGTGAAATTCAATCACCTGAGGAACTTAAAAACTTTGTAGTAAAAAAGAATTTTGGTCCTGTTTATTTAGGTGATATCGCTGAAATAAATTTTAAAGAAAGTGAAAAGAAAAGCTATGCTAGAGAGTTTGGGAATAATCTTGTCAGTTTAGCTGTAAAAAAAAGATCAGGTAAAAACTTAATTAATGCAGCAGAAACAATTAGAGGAATTGTTTCACAGACTATTGAAAATGATTATCCAATTGATTTAAATATTTCAATAACCAACGACATGTCCAACAGAATCGTCAGTCAAGTAGATGATTTAGTTAACAATATTTTATTTGGGATTTTTCTTGTAACAACTGTCTTAATGTTCTTCTTAGGATTTAGAAATGCACTATTTGTAGGTTTTGCAATTCCAATGTCAATGTTCATGTCATTAATGATTATTTCTGCACTTGGATATAGTCTAAATACGATGATTCTATTTGCTTTAGTAATGGGTCTTGGCATGTTAGTAGATAACGGAATCGTTGTAGTTGAGAATGTTTATAGATTGATGGAGAAAGAAGGAATGTCAAAAGTAGAAGCTGCAAAATTAGGGATTAGCGAAATAGCTTATCCAATTATTGTTTCAACTGCCACAACTGTTTTAGCGTTTGTCCCTCTAGGTTTATGGCCAGGAACAATTGGACAGTTTATGATTTATCTGCCCATAACATTGTCAATAGTATTGGGTTCTTCACTTTTTGTTGCAATTTTTTTTAATTCAATGCTTGTTTCAAAATTTATGAGTATTGATGAGAAAAATCTGTCTAAAAAAGATCTTATTAAACTAACTTATTTTCTTTCGGGGATTGGCTTAATCATGATATTAATGGGTGGTTCAGCAACTGGATTTGGAACTCTATTTATTACAATAAACATTTTCTTCTGGCTTTATTCATATTACCTAAAGTCAATGGCTTTAAGGTTTAGAACTATCTTTTTGGAAACTCTTGAAAACAAATATGAAAGCTTTTTAAGGTTTGCACTAAAAGGTTGGAGAGCTTTTGCATTTTTATTTGGTACTATCATACTTTTATTTTTTACGATGGTACTTGTTGGTATAGCAGGGCCAAAAGTTGAGTTCTTCCCCGACAACCAACCGAATCAAATTATAGTGTATGCTGAATATCCTCAAGGAACAGATATTGAAAAAACAAATTCAATAACAAAAGAAATTGAGCAGGAAGTTATTGAAGTTATAAATGCTTCAAAATATTTTGAAAATTCTAAAAATTTCATGGTTGAATCCATGCTAAGTCAAGTTGGAGATGGAGCAGGAAATCAACAAAATGATTTTGGATCCCAAGCTGATATGCCTCACAAATCGAAGATTACAGTTACAATGAGAGAGTTCAAATATAGAAACGGATTTTCTAGTGAAGATATGAGAGTTGAAGTACAGGAGAAGTTAAGTGGTAAGTATCCAGGATTATCAATTTCTGTAGAAAAAGATGAAAATGGACCACCTGCTGGATATCCTGTAAATATTGAAATTTCAGGAAGAGATTATCTGGAGCTTATTGAGACTGCAGAACAAATGAGAATATTTATTAATAATCAAAAAATTTCAGGAATTGAAGAATTAAAAATTGATGTTAATAAAAGTAACCCCTCGCTTGAGATTGAAGTTGATAGACAAAAAGCAGGTGAGCTTGGAATTAATCCTAGTCAAATTGGATTAGTATTAAGAAGATCATTATTTGGAGAAAAGGCAGGAATATTTAAAAAAGATGGAGAAGATTATGATATTAATGTAAGGTTCAACAATGAAGATAGATATGATAAATCCCTATTGTTTAATCAGAACATAATTTTTAGGGACATGTCTGATGGGCAGGTTAAAGAAATTCCGGTAGCATCTTTAATTAAAACTAAAAATGTTGAAACTTATAGCGCAATTAAACATAGAAATCTTTCAAGAGTTGTAACACTTTATTCATCAATCCTTGCTGGATATAATGCAAAAGAAATTGTTGATCAAATTAAATTTCAATTAGATGGATTTGATATTTCAGAAGATGTCAATTTTAAATTCACAGGTGAAATTGAAGAACAAGATAAAAATCAAGAGTTTTTAAACACTGCTTTATTGATGGCTCTAATGTTAATTCTACTATTGCTTGTATTTCAATTTAACTCTATTGTAAAACCTTTAATAATTATACTGTCTATATTCTTAAGTTTTATTGGTGTATTTCTTGGTTTGATTATTTTTAATATGACTTTTGTTATTATTATGACAATGCTTGGTATAATTTCTTTAGCCGGTATTGTTGTAAATAATAGTGTTGTGTTAATAGATTATACTCAGCTATTATTAGACCGAAAAAAAGAAGAACTAAATGTTGAAAAAGACAACATGTTGTCTAAAGATCAAATATTTGAGGCTATAGTTAGTGGAGGGAAAGCAAGGTTAAGACCCGTAATATTAACTGCAATTACAACAATACTTGGATTGATTCCTCTTGCTATTGGGTTAAATATCGACTTAATGAGTTTGTTTAGTAGTGGTAATCCAAATATTTATGTTGGTGGTGATAATGTAATTTTTTGGGGACCATTGGCTTGGACTGTAATTTTTGGATTAACCTTTGCAACATTTCTAACTCTTGTTATTGTGCCAGTTACATTCTATCTTAGTAAAAGAGCTGCTCTAAAAATTAGAGAATTCAAATTGAATTAACTGATTGTAATATTCAAATTCAGATTATAATATAATTTATTAGATATTTGTAGATATGTATCGAAGTCATAATTGTGGAGAATTAAGAAAGTCCGATATCAACAAAGAAGTTAAATTATCTGGATGGGTTCAAAGAGTAAGGGATAAAGGATTTTTAATTTGGATTGATTTAAGAGACAGATACGGTATCACTCAATTATTTATAGATTCTGAAAAAACATCAAAAGATGTTATTCAAACTGTGAAATCTTTAGGCAGAGAGTATGTAATCTCTGTTTCAGGAAAAGTTGCTGAAAGAGAATCTAAAAACGATAAAATCCCAACTGGTGATA
>Ga0255751_10003982_pt1 | contig 13453 bp, 12 predicted proteins | sample 071ome_20_FD_179951 | JGI IMG/M metagenome (GOLD analysis project Ga0255751, IMG submission 179951) | Coastal salt marsh microbial communities from the Groves Creek Marsh, Skidaway Island, Georgia - 071412BT metaG (version 2) | ecosystem: Environmental > Aquatic > Marine > Intertidal zone >...
CAGTACCATCATAAGTGAAATTGGCATCATCTTCTAGAGCACCTGAAGTGCCAGCAATAACAACCCTATTATTTGTTAAGTCTGAAACGGTTGCAGAAGAAAGGGTTGTTTCTCCACCACTGATATCTGCACCACCATTAGCATCAATAGCACCAGTGAATGTAGAAACTCCAGTAACGCTTAAAGTATCATTTAAAATTACTTGACCACTGATATCTGCACCACCATTAGCATCAATTAATCCAGAAAATGTTGATATGCCACTGTTAACTACAATTTCACCAGATACTGTTAATGTAGATCCATCAAAGGTAAGATTTCCACTATCTTCTACAGCACCTGAAGTACCAGCGAGAAGAACTCTACCAGAAGTAAGATCGGTAATCTTAGCCGAGTTTACACTAAGATCAGTACCATCATAAGTAAAATTGGCATCATCTTCTACAGCACCTGAAGTACCAGCGAGAAGAACTCTACCAGAAGTAAGATCGGTAATCTTAGCCGAGTTTACACTAAGATCAGTACCATCATAAGTAAAATTGGCATCATCTTCTAGAGCACCTGAAGTGCCAGCAATAATAACTCTATTGTCTGTTAAGTCTGAAACAGTAGCTGATGAAAGAGTTGTTTCGCCTCCAGAAATGTCAGCACCACCATTAGCATCAATAGCACCAGTGAATGTAGAAACTCCCGAAATTGTTAATGAATCAATGTCAGCAGTTCCATTTACATATAGATCTTTCCATTGCTTGGATGCAGAACCTAAACTATAAGTATCATCTGTGGTTGGAACAAGATTTGATGCAAATTCACCACCAACTACAACATCATCAGTATCAGAATCTCCAAGATTAATCGTTCCACCACGGAAAGTTGCTTGACCAATAAATTCTGATGTTCCACCAACATAAAGGTATCCGGTAATGGTTGTTCCCCCACCAACCACTAGATCGCTGGCAGTTGTTACAATACCTGAAGTAACATTAATACCAGAACCAACAGTTAATGCATTTGAAATTGATACACTATCTGGAAGACCAATCTGAACTTGATTATCTGTTACTGCTGTTTCAATTTCATTTGTAGTTCCTGCAAAAGTAAAAGTGTCGGTTAATAATGAAATAGTATCAGTTCCAGTATCTCCAGCAATACCTAATGTTGCTACAGCATCAATAAATGATAAATTTCCAGATCCATCTGTTGCAAGAACTTGATTATTTGATCCATCAGTTCCTGGCATTGTATAAGTAACAATTCCAGATAGACTATTTGGAGATTTTAATGTGATGAAGTGAGTTCCATTATCAGTTCCTTCTACAAGATTGATTCCACTACCAGTAGTGGAAGAACCTTTGGTCCAAAATCTATGGGATCCAAAAAATTTATTATTTGCTAGAGTTTCGTCTAATCCAATATATAAGTCAAAATTGTCAGTAGTAAAAGCTGGCTCACCCGCTTTTAATGCTGGTAAATTACTAAGGGCACCTCTTTTTAACTGAAGTACTGGTGATGCCATTGTTAATTTTTTGTTGTTTTATGTATTTATAGATTTTAGATGTTAATTTAAAAAGATCCAAAATCAATTTCACCATCTTCTGAACCATCTGCACCATCTAGTAATTGTGCAGCAGTTAAATGGACATATTTTTCTTGTGCACTATCATATACTAAAATAGTTTTGGGTTGTTCAATTCTACCTGCAGTATCAACGTCATCCACAACATTTTCTAGTTTACTTGCTGCTACTCTATAAGAAGAAACTCTTATAGCATTTTGTTGCCCAACTCTAACTCTGATGTCTGCCATTACCGAGTAACTCCTTCTCTAACTAGAACCATTCCTTCTAAAACTTTACTCATGAAATCTGTAGTATCAGTAACTACAACATCATATACGTATCTTCCGGGTTTTAGAGATGCTGTACTTGTAGTTGATAATCCTAATTGAATTTTGCCAGTTTCTGGGTTTGAGATTATTGCATTAAAAGTAGTAACACCAACAGCACCAGCATGTTTTCTCATTTGTGCTTTTATTTCATACCCAGTTAAATCTAAAGGTCCGTTAGTATCAATATCTTCAATTATAAAAGTTTGGACAAAATCAACACCAGCATTTACTGTAAGATTATTAACGTAAACTGCCATTTCATAAATTAAACATTTACCGGTATTTATAATTTATTCAAAAAGTTCAATAACAAGTAACAATAAATATTGTAAAGGAGCAGTATATACTGCGTTATTTTTTGGTACATACCGAATTAAAAGAATGGCATCCCCAATAAGAATTAAGAGGTCTGCAGTACCCTTAAAAAGACCTGGCATATCAGACTTGCAATTAGGAGAACTAGCTCTTAATACTTATGATGGTAAATTATTTACAAAACAAGATACTAATGGCGTTGGTATAGGTACAACCATAACATTACTAACACCATGGCAAGAAACGTATGGTGGAAGTTCCGTTTATTATGAAGGTGATGTAGGAATAGGGGATATAAATCCAACATCAAAGCTATCTGTTGATGGGGATGTAAATGTTTCTGGAGTAGTTACAGCAACTACATTCTCTGGATCAGGCGCTTCTTTGACATCCATCCCAAATGGAGCATTAGATAACTCCACAGTTTCTTATGGTGGAATTCAATTAAGTCTCGGTGGTTCTGATGCAACACCTGCTTTTGACTTAAGTGATGCGACTAATTACCCATATGCAAGTCTTACTGGTAAACCAACAATTGGTGATGGAACTTTAACTCTGGAGGTTAGTGGAGTCGGTCTTTCTGGATCACAATCATTTACAGCAAATCAGACTGGCAATGCGACTTTCACTGTCACATCAAATGCTACCGATTCCAACACTGCAGATACCGTTGTTTCTAGAAACAGTTCTGGTGATTTTAGTGCCAATTCAATAACACTTGCTGGACAATTAAATGGTCCAGCAGAATTTATAATTGATCCCGCTGCTGTTGGAGATAATACTGGTGCAGTAAGAATTAAAGGTGATTTGTATGTAGATGGAACAACTACTCAAATTAACTCGACAACATTAGAAATTGCTGATTTTGTTGTAGGAATTGCTTCAACTGCTACGACAGATCTACTTGCTGATGGTGCTGGTATTCAGATTGGACCAGATAATACCTTATTATATGATCACTCCAATACGGCACTAAAATCGAGTGAAAATTTCAATATTGCTTCTGACAAAACATATAAAATTGATGGAACTGACGTTCTTTCATCAACAACTCTTGGGATCGGAGTTACTATATCAAACATACGTTCTGTCAATTCCGGTTTAATTGCAGATAGAGAACAAACTAGTGCCGCAAATAATGACTATATTTTATTCTATGATGTTTCTGATGGATCATTAAAAAAAGATACCATTGAAAGTGCTTCTCTTCAAGGTGTCCAAGGAACTCAGGGTATTCAAGGTGTCCAAGGAACTCAGGGTATTCAAGGTGTCCAAGGTATAACTGGCACCGGAACTCCTGGATCTCCTGGACCTGCAGGTTCACCAGGTGAACCAGGATCACCAGGTCCTAGTGTTCAAGGTTCACAAGGAACTCAAGGTATTCAAGGTACTGATGGTACTCAAGGTATTCAAGGTATAACTGGCACTGGATCTCCTGGACCTGCAGGTTCACCAGGTGAACCAGGATCACCAGGTCCTAGTGTTCAAGGTTCACAAGGAACTCAAGGTATTACTGGCACCGGAACTCCTGGATCTCCTGGACCTACAGGTGCACCAGGTCCTAGTGTTCAAGGTTCACAAGGAACTCAAGGTATCCAAGGTGAAACAATTCAGGGTGTTCAAGGTCCATCTGGTGGTGGAGGAGGAGGATCATCATTAACAATTCAAGAAGTTGCTGGAAGCGGTGGTTCTACAACTCAACACGTTACTAGTGTAAGCACATTAAAATTTGATGGTAATAGTGGTTTTAATGTTACTGATGAGGGAAGTGGTGAAGTATTCATAGACCTTGGAAGTAACTTTAATCCATGGCAATTAGTTGCAGATGGAGGTAGTGTTAGTGGTGGTACTCTTACTGCTTCTGGTGAAGAACCCGTTCAGTTTGTTGCTGGAAATGGTATTTCTATCACATCAAATCCCAACAGCACACCAAAACAAATTAAGTTTGTTTCAAGTGGTGGTGGAGGAGGTGGTGGATCTATTGCTGGAATTGATACCACAGGAACTTCTTACTTCAATCATCTTAGCATTTCTGGTATTTCTACACTAGGATTCTTTAGTGAAAATCAAGTAGTATCTGGAATTTCAACCTTATCTGAAAATACTACATATTATTCTATCCATAAGAATTTAACTGTAGAAAATAATTCAGTCCTAACGGTTGGATCTGGATCTACTATTATAATGGATAGATTCAATAATTTAGATGATGTAACTGCCAATTCTATAACTTGTACTGGGTCCATCACAGCTGCTGGAATCGATACATCAAACACATCTCAGTTTAACAACCTAAATGTAACCGGAATTTCAACTTTAGCATTTTTTACTGATGATCTTTTAATTTCTAAAAATAAAACTCTTGATGACAATACCACATATTATTCTATCCATAAGAATTTAGTCTTAGAAAATAATTCAGTCCTAACCGTTGGATCTGGATCTACTATTATAATGGATAGATTCAATAGTTTAGATGATGTAACTGCCAATTCTATAACTTGTACTGGGACCGTTACAGCGGCTGATTTTAACTCTACCTCAGATATTAAGTTAAAACAAAATGTAGAAATAATCGATGATCCTTTAGAAAAAATAATGAAAATTGATGGAGTTAGTTTCCAATGGAAAGAAAGTGGAAATAGATCTTTGGGTGTAATAGCACAAAATATTGAAAAAATACTTCCAGAGTTAGTCACAGATGGAGACACAAAAACAGTTAACTACAATGGATTAATAGGATTATTAATTGAATGTATTAAAAATCAACAACATCAAATAAATGAATTGAAAGATTTAAACATAAATAAGTAAAAAACCATCAGCAATCACTGCGAGGACGGTAAATGTCTATTAAAATAAAAGGAAATATTGTCGTTGATGATGATAAAAATATAATTGGTATTACATCTGTTACCGCAGAAAGTTACTATTTTAGCGATGGTACTGCTATTTCTTCTGGTGGTGGCGGCAGTGGTGGAGAAACAATTAGTTCATTTTTATTAATGGGAGCATAAAAAAATGGCAACAACATATAAAGTTCTCGGTCAAAGTTCTCCTAGTGCCTCAACAAATACAACTCTTTATACAGTACCGTCAGCAAAAAGTGCAGTAATATCAACATTAACCATTTGCAATAGAAGCTCCTCAGCCGCATTTAGAGTTGCCGTAAGACCTTCAGGAGCAACTCTTGCAAATCAACATTATGTGGTATATGACTCACAAATAGCTTCTGGCGATTCAGTATTTTTAACTTTAGGTATAACTTTAGCAACTACCGACGTAATAACAGTATATTCTTCTTCATCTACTTTGTCCTTTAGTTTATTTGGTTCGGAGATTGACGTATGAGTATACGTAATATTGATAAAAATTTAATTTATAATAATTCATTAGTACAAGAAAATATAAGAGACAATTATAATCCAAGTCCTGCTTGGAAAAGAAACCCTGCATGGCCATCACTAACAGATCCATCGAGCTCTGAAGATAAAATAGTCGGTCTTTTTGCAGTTTATCCTGGAGATAGTACAGGAACTAATGGAAATTGGCTTATTTCTAGACTTTACACTGCTAGTTCCAACATAAATGTTGATTTTGGTGATGGAACAACTAGCAATAATGTTTCATCTTCGACTATCATATATCATGATTATGATTTTGATTCCTCAAGTCTTTATGATGCTACTGTAACATTTACAGATAGTGGGGACCTTGTTACAAGAAATTCTCATGGTTACGTAAATGGCGATATTGTATCTTTTTATCGTATCTCATTAACAAACGGGATAACAGAAGATGTTGAATATTATGTAATTAATGCAACACAAAACACCTTTCAAATTTCTACATCTGATGGAGGAAGTCCCGTTGCATTAACAACAAATGGTTCAGCTTCATTACTTCCATATAAAATTGCAACGGTTACATATACATTAGCTACTCAAAGTGGTTATATACAGACAGTTAATTTTACAGAACTCTATGGGATCAACGCATCTGGTTCAATATTTTCCGTTACCAGAACTGCGTCTGGTTGGTTAGATCTTTCTATCTCTGCTCCAAGTGCCACTACCATTAGACTTGGAACCGCAAGCTATAATGTTTATCATCCTTTATTAGAAAAAGTTACCATAATCTCTAGTAATGTCCAAAGTACAAACCAGATGTTTACTGGACTGAATAGGTTACAAAATGTAATATTAACCGAAAATTCTTTCGGTACTGTTACTAATGCCCGAGACATGTTTCGTGAATGTTGGTCATTGGAATATCCACCTTATTTTGATACATCTTCTCTCACTGATGCTACCACAATGTTTTATAATTGTTATAGCTTAAAAGAAGTCCCTTTATATGACTTTTCAAGTGTTACATCTGCATCTAATATTTTTGGGTACTGCTACAGTCTTAAAAAAATTCCAAAATTTGATTTTTCATCTTGTACCAATTTATATGCTGCTTTTCAACAATGTCACTCTGTGAAGAGTATCGATATTAATGCTCCAAAGGCTACAAATTTCCAATTTACATTTGCCTATTGTTATAATTTGAAGACTGCTAAAGTAAATTGTCCACTTTTACAAAATTTAACTTATGCGTTTTACCAGTGCACTAGTTTAGTAAAATGTGAACTAACTACCAGTAGCAGTTTAACTAACACAAGTAGAGCATTTTATCTAAATATCGGTTTAAAGGATGTTTATATTTCAAATACATCGTCAGTTAATTATATGGATTATATGTTTTATGGCTGCCGAGCTCTACAAAAAGGTCCAGTAATGGATACCTCAAGTGTTATAAGTGCATATAATATGTTTGATCAGGCATATTCACTTGAATCCGTTCCTTTATATGATTTTTCAAGTTTACAAAATGCTAATTACATGTTTAGATACTGTTATATTTTAAATACTATACCACAATTTGATTTTTCGAGTATTTTTTATCTGCAAGACATGTTTAGTGCTTGCTATAGTTTAAAATCGATTCCTGAAATTAATGTAAGTAATATGTCTACATCTCAGAATATTAGTAACCTGGTTTATGAGTGCTATTCACTACAAACAATGAAAATGACAGGACTGAAACTGTCATTTACATTGTATGGAAGATTATCAGCTTCGGCACTTGACGAAGTATACACAAATTTACCCTCTGTAAGTAGGCAAACTATTACACTTCATTCTCAGATACCAGGATATACTGGTGATAATACTTCAATTGCCACAGCAAAAGGTTGGACTGTTAGTGGTTAAACAATAAAGGAGAATACCTATGGAAGAAACACAAGGATTTTACAAATATGACAATGATTCTTTACTTTATGGAAAAAATTTTGTATTAAACTCTAATTATGAGTTAAGAAAAGAATCTTATGATCAACATGAGTATCCTATTGATGGGTGGTATTGGTTTAATAGTGAAGATGAGGCAAAGAAGTATTTTAATGTACCAGAAGAAGAGCAACAAAATGTAGATGAATTAACTCCTGGTGGATTGCCAGAAAATATTATCAACCACTAACAATATTTTGTATAAATATTGTTAGTAGTATAAGTAAATTTTGTTAATATGTCTGAACTTAGGGTAGATAAAATCACAGATTCTTCTGGTTCTGGTTCTGTCGAGTTTTCTGCAGGAATTACACTAGGTGCTGGTGCATCTTTTTTGGCATCTGGTTTAACTGGAACACCAAATATTACAATTGGTACGGCAACAGCAACTTGTTTTGTAAAATCCAGCGGAACCTCTGGTCAATTCCTTAAAGCTGATGGAAGTGTAGACAGCAATACTTATTTAACTACTTCATCGGCATCAAGTACTTATTTAACTCAATCATCGGCATCAAGTACTTATTTAACTCAATCATCGGCATCAAGCACTTATTTAACTACTTCATCGGCATCAAGCACTTATTTAACTCAATCATCGGCATCAAGCACTTATTTAACTTCATCATCAGGACTGAATGCTACTTGTCTAACCTCGGGTACTGTTAATATTAATAGACTCGGAAGTAGTGGAACTAGGGATTCTACGACATATTTAAGAGGAGATAATACATGGGCTACAGTTAGTGGTGGCGGTGGTGGTGGTGCAATTGCTGGTTGCTGCATCTCCAACTTCCTATCATGTAACACTTGTGCTCCTAATATTTCTTCCGCATCTAATAACTTATTTATTGGATGTAATGCTGGGTATTGTATAACTAGTGGACGCTCCAATATTGCTATTGGAGATCATGCTGCAACATGTCTTAATGGTGGATTATATAATGTTATTTTAGGAAATTATGCTTCATACAAACTAACTAACGGCCAGAACAATTTCGTTGCTGGATGCTTCGCCGGCTGTAATCTCACCATAACCTCTAATAATATTTTTATTGGAAATGGGTCTGGAAGAAACAGCACTGGATACTATAACATTTTTCTGGGACAATCGAGTGGGTGTAATGGAACCAGTGGAAACTATAATATATCTTTTGGAAGATTGGCTGGACGTAGTAATGGAAGTGGTGGTAACAACATTGCAATGGGACATTGCACTTTATACTCTAATAGTAGTGGCGGTAACAACATTGCTCTTGGGCAGCGAGCTGGATATGTTAACAACGCAAATAGAAATATTTTTCTAGGATGCTATTCTGGTTCCTGTATGTATGGTTCTTATAATGTCGTTATTGGTTCATATAGAGGTAACAGTTACTCAAACTCGTCCTATCACATCTTCTTATCAGACGGTAATGGAAACAACAGACTCCAGATTAATAACTCCGGTGCTATCGGAATTGCTGGTGCTAATTATGGTACTGCTGGACATGTATTGACATCTTGTGGTTCAAACCAAGCACCAGTATGGGCAGCAGCATCTGGTGGTGGTGGTAGTAGTCTGTTTGCTAGCAGTGGCGGATATTATTGTACTTTATATTCTAACACTGCTGGTTGGTGTGCTGGAAGTTGTGGTTATAGAAACTTCCTTGTTGGTAGTTATGTTGGAAATTATGCAAACGTAGCGGGATTCTATTATTGGGAAAATATAATTATTGGTGCTAATGCCGGTAAATATTCGGGTGCCTGCAATAACGCATTTTGTTTCAACACAATATTCGGTCCTGGAGCTGCACAGTTCAAGACTGGTGGGTGTAATAACTTCTTTGCTGGAGCATGTGCTGGAAGAGGATCTTACTATACGAAATGTTCTGCGACTGGGTCTTCTAACATTGCAATCGGTCGATATGCGGGTAGTTATTTAACAACCGGAAGTTGTAATATTTTCCTTGGTGAATACGCTGGTTGCAATACTAGTGAAGGAAATAATAACTTCTTTGCTGGAGCATGTGCTGGTTATAACAATAGAAAGCTTATTACTGGTGGTGACGACGGCGGAACCATTAATAATGGTAATAATAACATATTTATCGGTAAATTAGCCGGTGCCTGCAACACCACTGGATGCAACAATATCTTCTTCGGATGTAACTCTGGTACTGGAGCAGCAGGTCTCTGTTGCATTACCACACAATCCAATAACATCATTATGGGTAACAGCAGTCATACCAATGCTCTTATTCAAATTGGTTGGACTACAGTTTCTGACTGTCGTGATAAGTGTATTTTCGGCAATGTTCCTCACGGTCGTGGATTCCTACAAAACATTACACCAATTGAATATGCCTTTAAAGATCGTGAAACTGGTTTCCTAAAAGACGAAAAAGGTAAGAGAAGATATGGTTTCACCGCTCAAAATGTTCTAGAAGCAGAAGGTGATTCTCCAGTTATCGTAAATGTTGATGATCCAGAGAATCTCAAGATCACTTCAGATTATATAATTCCTGTGTTGGTCAATGCTGTTAATGAGCTTTCAACTGAAATTGAGATGTTGCGGTCCAGGATTGCAGCATTAGAAGAAAAATAATATGGACATTATAATATCTGAAAATCCCTTTCCGCACGTTATAGTAAAAAACTGCTATACCAATGATGAGTTAGATTTGATACGTCAAGAGCTTAAATTTTTAACAAAAAAAGAAAAGATGTCTCCTCCAGGCATTCATCATGGAATGAATGGAGGAACAAAAGCTCCTGCTACATATTTAGAGAATGTTTATGCGGATAAAAATATATCTGATATTTTGACAATATTCAAATCAAAATATTCAACGCATTTTGTTGATGGAATCATATCACATTTTCCTAGTTTCATAAAATTAAAATATATAAATTCAATTGTAACAAAGGTTAGATATTATCACAATGGCGAAGGATATGAAGCGCATACTGATTCTGGTAGAGATTTTTTAGCATTTTCATATTTTCATACACATCCTAAGAAATTTTCAGGTGGAGAACTATATTGCCCAGATTATAATTATAAGATGGAATGTGATGATAATACACTTATCTTACTTCCGTTTTACATAAAACATCAAGTTTTGCCTGTGTCTATATCAGACGATGAATATTGGAGTGGAAACGGAAGACACTGCGTATCTCAATTTCTAAATCTAATTCCATACAATCATGACGGTAAAAAATAAAAAATAAAAAATGAATAATGAAATCTATCAACTTTACCATGTAGCTAGGTGCGGATCTACACTATTATCATCAATATTGTCAACAGTTGTCGAGACGTATACAGAACCATCGTGGGCTAGAAACGTCTTAGATGAAGGTGGCAATCTATATAAACAAACATATACAGGAAAACTAATAAAATTTCCTAGTTTGGTGCTAATGAATCCAGTACCAACAGAACTAGGAAAAAAGATATTCCTATACAGACCTCTAATTCAACATCTTTATAAGATAAAACATGTTCAAGATGTTTGGAAAAAAAATAGATGTGAATATTTACATTATATAATCCACGATCAAGGATATTCTCATGAAATATCTAAAGTAAAATGGAAACCATCAACAGACATGGAACTGATTGCATATCAGTGGTTATGTTCTTTATTTGAAATGAGTAAACATCAAGATGTGCTTTGGATTAGATCAAATGACTTTTTTTTAAATAAAGTAGAAACTGTAAATTTGATCACACGTCACCTCAACCTACCTACCGTGAAGAATTACGATTATGTAGATATAGATGTGAAAAAATTAAAAATAAACGGCAATGACTCTCCATGTGAAATCAAGTTTAGAATATCTCAAAGTCCTAATGATGACATTAAGCACGTTTCATACAATCATGGAGTCATCGAAACTGATACTGCAAAATCTGACGATGAACTTGCAAAAATTACATCAGTACTTCTTCAAAAATTTCCTTCATTGGAAGAGCACTTCTACTAACTCCGAGGAATAATCCATTTTAAATAAAAATGAGTTCTCCCTAGAATTGACAAAAATTCTAAGGGGATTTATAATATAAAAAACTAATTACGTATGAATGCAATTGATATCATTATACCTACAATGTGGAAAGCAGATACTTTTATTCCTGCCTTAGAAAAGTATTGCAATTATTCGAGCGTAAATAAAATCTACTTGATAGATAATAATCACTTAGAAAGACCAAAAAGTGATATTTTAAATCATCCAAAGATTAAAATTATTTCTTTTGGTAGAAATATCTATGTAAATCCTGCTTGGAATGAAGGGTATTATCAATCTAAAGCAGATGTAATTTGTTTATTGAATGATGATGTAATAGTTGATCAAGATCTATTTGATCAAGTTTCTAATCTAGATATGAGTGAGATAGATATTATTGGTACGAAGGTAAGGGGAAGTATTGATAATTTTCATATTGTAGATCATCCTGATGGTGAAGAAGGATTGATCAAAATGAATGTAGATAAAACACAACCAATTGGTGGTCAAGCATATGCCTTTGGTATCTGTATGTTTATTAAAAGATCTTCTTATAAAGTAATTCCAACTTTATATCAAATTTGGTTTGGTGACGATTACTTAATTCAAAAATGTAAAAACATTTATGCATTTAAAACAAATAAAATCAAAGGAGAAATTTCTAAAACAATTGTAGAATTGGATAAATGTAAAGATTCAACAACAGAACAATTTAAGAGTAGTTTATCCAAAAGAATTCAACTAGATACTCATAATGCTTATCATTATGGGCATTTTAGGAATGGGAAAAACTGGGATATTTTAAAGAAAAATGCTTTTGTTAATTAAAGGAGAAATGTTATGAAAAAAGTTTTAATCGCCACACCTTGTCTTGATGGAAGAGTTGAAGCCTATTATACAAATTCTTTATATGAATCTGTAAAACTTGGTTTGCAAAATAATATAATGCTACAACCAGTTTTTCTTGCTTATGAAAGTATTCTTCCTATGGCGAGAAATGAATTGTTTCGTGTAGCATATGATGGACAATATGATTGTATGGTCTTTATTGATGATGATGAATGTTGGGATGCAAATGCTTTAATTGAAATTATTCAATCTCCAAAAGATGTGGTTACAATTCCTGTTGTAAATAAGGGTGATAAGAAAATTGAATATAATGTTTATGGTATAAATAAAGAACCAGATCCTACAGACGGATATCATAAAATTGTAAAGTGTGGAACTGGATTTCTTAAATTATCTCAAAAAGTAATTAAGGATTTGTATAAAAGTAATCCGGAGTGTGAATTTAGGGGAAAGGTTTTAAAAAATATTTGTGAGTATGCAAATATTAATGAAACTTTTACGGGTGAAGATATTATGCTCTGTAAAAAAATTAAGGAACTTGGATATAAAATTTGGGTCAATCCAAAATATACAGTATCTCATATTGGAATGAAAATGTATCATAGCGATTTTAAAGTAGGTTAATTATTATGGAAAAGAAACTAAAAATTTTAAATAAAATTCAAACATCTTGGAAAGATCATATTGAATTCGCTCAATGGATTGTTAAAAGAAAAAACCCAGAAGTAATTGTAGATTTGGGTGTTGATTTTGGGTATTCGACTTTTTGTTTTGCATTACCTAACATTGGTACTGTTTATGGTATTGATTCTTTTGAAGGAGATTCGATGACGGGATTTCACCACCATAGTTATGGACCTGCGAAACAAAAAAAAGAAGAACTTGAATTAGATAATATTACTTTTATTAAAGGATATTTTGATGATGTTGCTAAGACTTGGGATAAAGAAATTGATATCCTACACATAGATGGATTTCATACCTATAAAGCAGTTAAAAATGATTATGATACTTGGAGTAAATTTGTAAAGAATGATGGTGTAATAATATTTCATGATACTGAAGTCGAATCA
>Ga0255751_10003988_pt1 | contig 13437 bp, 34 predicted proteins | sample 071ome_20_FD_179951 | JGI IMG/M metagenome (GOLD analysis project Ga0255751, IMG submission 179951) | Coastal salt marsh microbial communities from the Groves Creek Marsh, Skidaway Island, Georgia - 071412BT metaG (version 2) | ecosystem: Environmental > Aquatic > Marine > Intertidal zone >...
TGGGTCTTTAATTATTCTCATTTTTATTTTTAATATATTCCCTAGATGTTTTTTCTATTTCTTTTATTTTCTTTATAATGTAATCTGGCAAATTTATTATACGAGATTCTTTTGTCCAGTTATCTAAGTCTTCTTTAGTTGGTTTTGTATTTTTTATTTTAATTCGTTTCATATCTTTTAATCAACCTTTGCAGATACCACTCTGCTTTCTTTAAATCTTCTACACCATTCTTCTTTTTAAATCTCGTCACATACTTAATCACATTGCCTTGGAAATAATCCATGCTGTGCGATTCTATATAATCAGCAGTTTCAATTCCACTTCTGTAGTAATCAGGATTAATCTTATCCATAGTTCTGTATATCTAATAAATCTTTTAATGGAACTAGAAATCCCCAAGATGTATTATTATCACCACCAGGAACAGAACGATAGTTATTTTTCTTGACAATCTTTTTTAATCTATCTGTTTCCAAAGAGATAGCAAAACAAAACTTCTTACCTTTATATAAATTAATAGTCCAATACTTGGATTCTGTTTTATATAACCCACTATCTTTTCCTCTACTTTTGTATTCACAAAAATGATTCCCACTTTTAATCCACTTATCTATTTCTGATTTAACTTCTACCATGTCACCTTCTAATAGGTCACCAATTATCTTTTCCCCTTTTTTACCAACAACTAAATCAGCCTTAAAGTTACTTACATATTCCATTAGTTTAACTTTTTCCTCCACTCTTTGATATCAACAACATTACCAGTTTTATTATCTTTGCCATTCTTTTGTATCTTATCATTGATATCTCTGACACTAAGACCAATTTCGTAGACCATATCAGGGTCATCAAGGGCTATCTGACACAGCCCCAATGCTACAGTATAGCACATCTTTTTTTCTTCTGTGTCTTCTTTATAATTAGAATCTACACCACAAGCAAATCTATTTTCACCTACAGGTCTGACGACTAAGATGACACTCTTCTTGTCGATTGGAACTTCATTATTCATTGGATATCTCCTTTGGATTATTTATTTCAGCGTACCAAACAAACTTAGGATTCTTTGCTTGAGATTGTTGTTGGGGCAAGTATTGAATGTTATCACCCCAACATTTATGTTTATATGGACAGTATGAGCAGATAGTAGACAAAACTTTATTACCTGTGTTCTTTCTATAGAACACTTCATCTTCTAATTCATAACATCTTTCAAAGGGGGCATCTTCCATTAAGGCTTTAATGTTTTGATGCACTTTATCTAACGCTTGAGTACGATACTCTGCGTCATCCTCTGGGGGCTGTGTCACTAATATTTCGCCAGTAGCTTTATTAACAACAATCCAACCCCCAAAGGATTTACCTGTGGCTTCCGAATACAGATATCCTTGGGAGAGATATCCAAAGGTGTCATCCTCAGCAATTTTGTGAAAACCACCACCATTTTCCCCAAATTTCTTTTCAAAAGCAAAAGGTGAAGCTGACTTAATATCATAAACTTTATCATCAATAATGATATCATAAGTACCTTTAATATCAAAGTAAGGAGTATTCAATCCTACCTCACCTTGAACTCCCTCTACCTTTGCTTTCACAGCACGTAGCAACATGACTACCACTGCTTCAATAATGTCACCAAATAAATTTCTTAATTTAAAATTATAATTCTCATAAGAAACAATGGCATCATCACCTGAATATTTTTTATCCATTTGTAATTGGCATAGGGGTTTACCAATGTTGGACATTCTAATACGAAACTCTTTTTCTCTTGGCTCTGTAAACTGTTTACGGATTGCCTGTTCACAATCCTGTTTAAACATTTCTATAATCTGCTTAGGTATAGCAACAGGCTCTCGCTGAGCCTGTGCTAAAAATGATTTTACTTCTTCTAAGAAAGTCAAGCTGACATTTCCTTTAAGATTTCATCGTTTAATGTGTCGTCTTCAGTGACTTCTAGTTTCTTTGCTTTACGATGTTCCTCTTTGACATAGTCATTTTCTTGCTTGACATGTTCAAGAAACTTCTGAAGCAATAGCTTGTCCTCTTCCGAAAACTTAACATCTTTATTGGAGTCTTTTATCTTAGCTGTAAAATAAGATACACTACCTTTGGTGTGTTTTTCTGTTCCATTAAATTCTAAAACAGTGTTGTACATTATCTTATTACGTTTAGATAGACTCTTTAATTGGTCACCAATCGGTAGGAAGTTCACCCCTCGGACACGATACAATACAGGTTCATCTGTAATTGTTATCTCTTCCCCTTTAGAGTTCTTTCCCTTCATGGATACAACACCAAACACATTACGATAACAAGTAACTTTGTCTTGTTCTATCTTAGACGCAGGGTCTAGGTTTTCTCGTAATGCTTTTGGTACACTGCCACATGCATCTGTACCATTGGTATCAGGTTTAGCATCCGACCAACTTGTAAACATGACTGACTTATAATTATTTTCTTCATTCTCTTCATCATATTTATTATATTGGAAGGTATTGAGAAAGGGCCTGAAGTAAACTTTCTCAGCAAAGACGATGCCATGTTTCTGCGAGTCTACTTTATAAAGCCCTCGTTTTATCAGATTACCATCGGCATCCTCTGTATCATAGTTAATAGACAATCGAGATAATGCTGAGCCACCGTTATCGGTATCTTGCCCTAGCATTGCCATGAGTTTATCACTCGATAGATTGTCTAGATTTGATATTAGTTCATTTGACATTTAAAATGTTCTCCTTATTATATTTATATTATATCATATAACTGTGGATAAGTCAAGCCAATTATTACCTTTTTTTATTTCAAAGTCTAATGGCACATTTAAATCACAGCTATATCTGGTTAATAGTGAATCCTTAACATTGATAAACCCTGTTTTTATAATACTAATTACATGGTGTACCTCATCAGGATGTACGTCTAGGATAACAGAATCATGAACAGTATTAATCAATAAACTTTTCATGTTTCTTTTCTTGAGTAATTCCCACACATTAATACAAGCAACAGGAACAATATCTGCTGTAGCAAATCCTTGCACAGGATAATTCTTAATAGCTGTTGCCTGAGTAGTCGAACCATCTTTTCTACGATAGACGTTAGGGAAATAATATTCTCGACCACTAGGTAGTTTGACTATCTTGGTTTTGAAGGCAGTGTCCTGTAAAAACTGATGCCATTCAGCAATTTGTGTATACTTCTTCAAGAACTTTTCATAGTAGTCCTTCTCTTTTTTCTTGCCCATCATTCCACCATACAGAGGTTTGAAGGTATGAGCCTTTGCATCTTGTCTTGAACATCCAATAACATCAGCAGTGTATTGATGAACATCGACTCCATTCTCAATATCTTTCATGCCTTGAATATCTTGAGCCAAGAATACAGCAGTTCTAAATTCCAATTGGGCAAAGTCAACTTCAATGATTTGACCATTCTCGAATCTAGATTTAATAACTCTTTTCACAGGAAACTTATCACCTCTTGGCATGTTTTGGAAGTTAGGTTTAGAAGAAGACAGTCTTCCTGTAGTCGTTACATGCTGATTGAAGGAAGGGTGTAAGATATTATTACCCTTAACATTATCTCGAATCCCTGTGATAAAAGTATTTAAGTATGTTTCCACAGCACTGTATCGAATAATAGAATTGATAAACTCTTTCAATGTACCTTCAGCATAGACAGATATTCTTTGTAAGGTTTCCTTATCTGTTTTAAATCCACCTTGAGCTACGTCTTGAACACTGTTAGGTTTCCAATTGAATCCAGCCCTTGCTTCCGTATCAGTAAACAACATGCCTTCCCCTTTACATCGAGAACATTTAGTTAAGTTCTTAAAGGGTGTTCCGTCTTTTTTGATTTGTCTGACATGTCCTACACCTTTACAATCAGGACATTGTTGAGCAAAGGTTTTGTACACAGGGTCTGTATACTTATTGACTAATTCTTGGAATGCTCTATCAGTCATTCTTGGTCTTTTCTTTTGCTTCTTAGTTCTTTTATCAATACCAATATTAAATAAACCTGACCACAGATTTTTATCTTGTACCTTACGAGAGTAAATAACTTTGGATAAATCCTCAGTGGAAGATAGATTAATCTTTGTATCACCCATTACTTGAGCAATGATTCTATCAATCTTGTTTTTTAATTGATAATATTCTTGAGTCAATTCTTTTTCCACTTGCTCTAATTCTGTTAGGTCAATATAATTTCCATTACATTCCATATCAATCAGAACTCTAAGGAAGTCATTCATCAAATCTCTAGTAGGAATTAACCCCATGTTTGCTCTTTGATTATACAATCTTACTTGTGTAAGATATAATTCTTTTGTAATCTTAACATCTTGTCTACCATAAGTTTCGAGATGCTCCAAAGGAATCTCATCAATACCATAACCGTCTTCCATATAGGTAGCAAGGATATCTGATTTTAAATTAATCATATATCTTTTACAGCATTCTTTGAGAGAAAGAGATTTATCTTTTACCCCTCTCATGATGATGTATTCTGCTAACATGGTATCATAAAGTTTCCCTGTGTAAGTAAATCCAAACTCATAGAGCCATGCCATATCAAACTTTAAGTTGTGGCCAATGACTAATGTTGATTCATCTAAAATACTTTGAACCTTTAGTTTGTTTTCTTTTATCTTTTCAACATCCTGAAAATCTTTATGATAGAAAAAGAAATACTCATCATTGATTCCAATGCTGACTAATCTATTCTCAGGATTAAAGGGAGAAGGGTCTCCCTCTTTGTTGACTGTTGTTTCTATATCGAGTGTTGTTATCACTGTGTACATCCTTTCTATGTAAATGAAGCGAATTGTGATAAGACAGGAATAAGTCTAACTTCAAACTCTTTATGATTTCCTGTCAATTTGTTTTTAGAAATTGTTATTTGTCTAACACATGCATCGTTAGGGTCTTCTTCCCCTTCGTCTAGTTTACCTATACCTACAATGACATCAGCTTCAGCGGCCTTTCCTGTCTTGGAATTAGCCATGACATTAAAACTTAATCGTGTTCTGCCATGAGCCTCGGCTGATGCCTGAGATAAACCAATCAATAAAACATTGTGACGTTTAGCTATTTCTCTTGCTTGTAGATAAACCTCACCTAGTTTTTCGTGAGAAGAATTATATTTACCTGATACATTAACCTTATCTAATTGGTCAATGATAAGGATATCAACATCATTATCTTTACAATGATTATTTAAATCATCCATGGTAATCCCTACGCTATCATGAGTATGGATATAATCACGAATCTTTTTCCATTCCGTAATGGCTAAGTCTTTACTACCATTGAGAATCTGTGATTGTTTGTATCCACTACAGGCATTAAGTAATCTTACTTGTGTACGAATCGCAGGTTCTTCATTACAAAAGATATGAACATTTTTTTTCTGCCATGCAAACCCACCTTCACTAGCCACAAGACTAACCCAAAAGGCTGTTTTACCACTTTCAGGTCTAGCAAAGACAACCATAAAGTTACCTCGACCAATACCGTCTGTAGCATTTTGTAATGCATAGATATTAAATTTAAACTCTCTTTGTTTACTAACAGCTTCGAGCATTTCATCCACATCCGTAGTGACCTTAGTGCTGTTTTTACTCTCAAAATGTTCCTCATCAATCTCATTAAGAAATCTTTGTATCTCTTGAAAGCTATGTTTACTTGGATTGTTTCCCAACTCAATACATAATCTTGACATCTCATCTGCCTTAGCCATTTTATACATACTCTTGATAGCATTTTCAATCACGCCTTCATTCATATCTTTGATAGCTTCAATACGACTAAGTAAATCTTTGATAGTGTTCTGGGCCTGGAAACTTTGATTAGCAAAATAAGTATTAAACAAACTTAATTGTAAATCACTAATACTAATTTCTTCTATCTCAGGATTGTCTTCATAGATTCTGCTGATAGCTTTGTAAACATCCGATGCACCATTGGTAAAAAAAGAATCGGATATAATCTTTTTGATTCTGTTGAAATATTTTTTTTGTAAGATGATTTTTAAAACATGTAGCTTTAAACTTCCGTCTTCCATTGTTGCCTTTCTATCTTACACATGTAAGATTTAATACTTTAACTCCATAAGTCTAGCATTCATTTCACACTTTGTCAACTCTAATTTTGTCAACGTATCTGTGTCACATTTTAACTCATTAGATTGGATAGGGGGTAGAGGTTCTACTTTTATACCCTCTTTAGAAAATCTATCAACATCAATTGAACAGGCTGATGCTGTTAATGTTAATACTAATAAACTAAATACCGATAGCGTTTTCATCAATGTTATCCTCAACTCTTATGTTCATTCTTTCAGCATCATAAGGAATATGAAACTCAGCTTCAAAGAATGCTTTTAGTTTTTGTCTTGCTGAATCATCTAAGTCTTTCACATTAAACGGAACTTCAAACTCATAAGGTATCTCAATTGTTCCTACAATACTATGCTTCTTACCAAATATCATATTTCACCTACCACACTAACAATCGGTTTATCCTCAAATGTATTCGCATCAAAGTATTTATCTCTAACAATCCCCACATGACGTAGGTTATTGATAGCACTTTCCATAATGACTTCTTCGTAGCTACCATATGTACCTTCCTTAACAATATTACTAAAGTCGGAGCGATACCCTGTTTCACTAAAAGGTAATCGATACTGTTTCAATCTCTTCCATGTAGCGATATTACAACCTGTGGTTTTATCTTTCTTCATAGGCTCAAAGGTATGGTCATCATTTTCCCCTAAGTCTTCTAAGGCTTTGTTGTAAAAACCTAGACTATACATGACTGTAGGTTCACCGTAAATATCATCATACCTTTCCTCACCAATTGTTACTATCGTAGCCACCCCCATGATGTCTACTAAATATGTTTTATTTGTATCATACAATCCCATTTTGTTTCCTTTCTATGTGTACTTGTGGGTCTTGAAGTATTCTTCATACATTTTTTTTGTTTCAGCGTCACCTATAATTTTCATCTTATAGTCTTCTGCTTCTTGTCTAGATAATTTTATTTTATCCACTAAACTATTTCGATGTTCATAGTCTTTTGGATTTAATTGTTTCTCAGGGGTCATGACAGCTTTGTCATACATACCTCTGCGTTGTGATATCTTTTCAGATATCTTAAACCTACCTTTACGACTACCTTTTTTGTAGTGTCTTTCTAAAATAATATTATTGTACATGCCAATCATACACAGGTAAATTAAAGAATACATAGCCAATGATAAATAGAACAATCGCTACTAATATCATTACAAACCAATCTTCGTGCATAGTTCTTCCCCCCATTCTTTTAATTCGTTAATACTGTAATGCTTCAAATCCTTATCAATCATTTCCACATAGGTAGGAATGTGATAGGATAGAGCATCCCTTATCTTGAAACTTTTATCTGTTGCATCTTTGTCTAAACAAACAACACATTTGTCAATCCTATCTGCAATAGGAATAATATAATCTTCTTTTAAACTTGTACCTAATATGGCCACACCTGTGAGATTAGCCATAGCTACCTTACAGGCTGAGACGCAGTCTTCCACAAGTACTCCCACATATTTGTTTGTACCAACAATGAAAGGATAGGAAAAGTTAGAATACTTATACCATTTAGGAACACTGCCCTCAACCATAGCACGACCTATAGCCCCAATGACTTGGCCGTCATCCTCAACGAGAAAAACTAATCTATCTTGCTTGACATCATACATTAATCTTGCTTCCGTATTTTCTAACTGATACTTATCAATGTATGCTCTTGCTTTATTATTACCGTAGACGGTTACAAATTCCTTAGGTACAGTGAATGCCTGAGAAAGAGTACGGTCAGATTCTTTCTTACTGTGTAAGAAATTTTGTAAGTCGTCTACGGTCACCGAGGTGTCAGAAATGCCTTTGGAATCACATGAGGAATGAAAGCAATTCCAAGTCAACTTACCATTTTCATTTCTAACTGAGAGGGTATTTCGATTTAAACAGAATATACAATCACCCCTGTAGTGTTGGCCTTTGCCAATGTTTAAAGATTTTATTCTTTCTAATTGGTGACGATATTCCATTATGCTTTATAGTATACACTTTTTTTTATAAATGTCAAGTAAAATTTTATGCTTGACAAATTGAGAAAAGTATGATAACATATGATTTGCCTTAGGGGGTTATATATACCCTACTTCCTGTTGGAAAATTCCTCTTCCTTATCATCCTTTGCTAAACATACATCTATTATTTCTCTATCAAGATGCATATCATATAATGAAGAACTTACCCCTTCTAAGATATAAGTTTCTTTTGCTTCCTGTTTTGATTCTGCACTAACATAATACTTTCTTGTTCTTGTTTCTTTTACATACACCACATAAATATCAGTCATAATAACCTCTCTCTTTATTCTTTTTAATTTCTTCTACTTCAAAGTCTTTATACATTTCATTGATATACTCATCATCAATAATATGTTTTAAGTCTTGAGTGTCAAACTCTTCGACCCAACCACCATGCCCCTCACACATATAACATTCTTCCCATTCGTCATAGCGAGGGTCATCACAAATAGGGATGCGACCTAGACCGTCACATTCGCTACATTTTATTTTACGTTTCTCTTTCATCTGCTATCCTTTCTATTTTTTTTATTCTTACATAGCTTCTATCAAAGGTAGGCTTCATTACCATTTTAGATTTGCCTTTGCATAACTGTAGTACCTTTTCTTTTGCTTCGTCTTTGTCTTTGCCCTTGACTATGTAATGATTAACATTAATAGTATGAGCATAAACTTTGTAGGTATGAATGTCAGCAAACTTATTCTGATTCATTTCCTTCATGGTCTTATGTATCATATTATACCTTTCTCAGATAGAGAGTAGTAAGGATTCATATACACACAAACTTGGATTCCTTTCTTTATAAAATTGTTAATAATATAACTACTCTCTATCATGCTTTTAGTATTGCATACTTTTACCTGTTTGTCAAGTAAAAAATGTACAATTTTGTCACATCTGTTATGTTGAAAAAACAATTGTACTTTCATCAAATAACTGTATAATTAATATAGTATATAGGGGGTGAATTTTATGCATGTTTATGGTATTACTCAAAAATCTATCAATTTTTTTGTTAATCTGTTTAGTAAGTTTAACACTAATGAGGATAGTATCACAAGATTTGTTGAAAACGAATACAGGTCAGATGATAGGGAGTGGGCTTACTTACAATTTAAGGGTAAAGTCTAGTTCCGAGGAAAATAGGGTATAAAAAACCTGTTTTAAGCAACATACAGGGGGTATTTAGTACCCCTCATGTATGTTTTATCATGACTAAAAATCAGTATAAAATATTTCCCCATGTTCTAGCATCTGATTCAGATACTTAATTGTATTTTCTAAGAATCCTATCCTCTCGTATTCCTCATCATTCCATTCCTTCCCATTACGCCATTCCTTTTTAGCCTTCTCTAATTCCTTTTGAGTAAAGGCAATATAATCTTTGATATAATAGACTGCCATTATTTTTTATTAATATCTATATTGATAGAATCAATAATGACTTTTAGTTCTTCACTAGTCTTAATCAGATTATCTCGTATCTCTTGCATAGCCTGTTTGTTATTCCCATGAAAATGGGGATGATACTGCATCCATTCATATGCTAAGATACCACTAAGATATTTTTCTGTATCTCGTAAAGTGTATCGTGCCTTCTTTAGTTTATCAATCATCATTGTTTTTTACCCCTTCTATCATTGCTTTAGATTCTTCATAACAAGTAATCTCAAAGTCAATCTGTTCAATTAAGTCATCTGAAAAGTCATGGTCTTCAAGTTTTTCTATTGTTCCGTCTGCAAACTCTAATTCAAGTTTTGCTTTCCAACCTACAACTTTATTCATTCTATCCCCCTTACAAATTCTTCTATCTCATCAAACAAATCCCTACCCCTTTCGGTATTTCTTGTACCATTAGGATTGTCAGGGTCAGCTTCAATGTAGTCATCTATTTTATTGGGATGTGTATTCTCAATGAATATCCAAAACAATCTATCTGCTATCATGAATGCCTTTTCGTTAGTCATTATTCACTTTCCCTTTCTAATCTATCTCTTGCTATTTTTTCTGCTTCTTGTTCTGCCTTATCCACATCTTTATATTCTTTTAATGTTTCTGCTAACGCTTCCTCGTACCATTTTTCTAGTAGTATTTCATTATGCATACAACTCATTTTGTTTTCCTTTCTTGCTTATCAAATTTAGCATTAACTCTTTCAATGATTCTTTGTTTTATTGCTTCCTTTTCTTTCTTACTTACTCCGTCAATGTCAATAATTAAATGGTCATCAAACCAACTTTTTTCTTTTTGTTTTTTCTTAGTCATAGTATATTCCTTTCTGTATAGAGAACAGGGGAATGAAACCCCTGTCCTTGAAGTGTTGGATAATTACGCACTTTTAACTTTTTTCTCACCTAAGGATAAGAGTAAAGATAGTCGGTGATTCAAAGGTTTATAGTTTTCTTTGATGTAGTCTTCGATATTTCTATCGTGAAGTAGATTTTCAAAATCAGCTTCCGTCATCATCATCAAAGAACTAAAGGTATTGATTAGTTCTTCCACCTTTTCATCAGTACTGCTGAACTCTACATACTGTTGTTGTTGAGGTTTGTAATCACTTTCCTCAATGGTAGGTGGCAGTTCAACTTCTTCTTGTACTATCTCAATCTTAGGTGTATCTTTTTTCTTATTGGTAAATTTATTATGCATTTCTTCTACTTTAGAAATGATAACTCGATTACCTTTTTTGTCTTGTAGTTTTGCATCTTTGATTACTAACTTCTTGTGGAAAACTAATTGCCCACCACGAGATATTCTACTGTTCATAGTATCATATGCATTTCTACTAATACCTAAGGTGTCATCAAAAGGATAACAGGCTAGTAAATATTTTCTTACTGCCTTGATTTCCTTTTCTCTATCTTTGTTTTTGAACATAGGATATACACTATCAGATATATAATCCATGAGTTCAATTGTTGAGGTAGAATTTTCTGCCTTTCTAATCTCAACAATATTTTTATCAATCAAAGACACTAACCCTTGTTGTATTTCGTTAGCTTGTTCTTCTTCTTTGACCGATACTTCTTCGACTTTTGACTTGGTCATACTTTGTCCTTTCTTCATTTTGATTTTAGTATTACATATTTTTTTCTAAATGTCAAGAAAAAAATTTCCTTATCTTACAGTGTAAGAAACTTTTAAGGTGCGACACTTTGGCACTTGATTTTTTCATCTGATTGTGATATAATCTATTTATAATGTTTGTCATTAGCACTCAATATATTTATCCTTCGTTCAACAAAAAGGGGGCGTAAAAACCCCCTTGCCTTTATTACTTTTTAGAATCTGCAATTGATTCAGCATAAAATTTATCAACCATTTCTTCATACTTAGATTCTTTTCTATCGTGTTGTTCTTTTATGTTAGGCAATTTCCAAACAAAAATTCTACCACCTAAATTTAATTTATAGACAGGGAACTTATATCTCTTGGTGTAATTTTCCCATTCGTCAAACACATCAATCGGCTCTTGCTTCATCACTTCTTTTAATAAGTCATTGAATTTACTCACTTTTTTTATCTCACTCTCTTTTTATATTTTAAGTCGTACATAATTTGTTCGTTTCTTTTTTTCAATTCTTCATCTGCATTTTTCATTACTCGGTTAGCTTCATTCTCTAATTCAATCTCCATTTTTATTTTTTCTATTTGTTGGGGAATAGTTTTATACCACTCCACATATTCTTTACTAAATTTTTCTATACAATCTTGTATCACTGATAAAACCTCACATAAATGATGATTGCTAAAACATAGGTGCTAACTACTACGCCAACACCTATCCAAAATATATATTTATCCATTATGAATTTTTATTTTCATGTAATGATTCACTTAACTGTTCTAATTGTTTCGTGATATTAGATATTGTTAAACCCACATAAGATTTATTATAGGATTTTCTTAGCTTGATTAAATCAATATCTTTGTTTACTGCCCTTACATAGTGGGCAATATCCATATCACCATATTTAACCCATTGTTCTTTGGATTTACACCACCTTTCTGTTTCTAAAAATTCCTCAATATCATAAGGTAATTTTCTACTATCCATAACGGATTGTATTTCAAATATAGTTCTTAGTTTCATTTTAGTTTTTCCTTTCTAGTTCTTCTAATATATTGATTGCATTTTCTAGACAATCATCAATTGTGAATATCGTGCCGTCATTATCTTTTGGTGATTCAAGATATTCTTTGGGCAATATATTTCTTACATCAAGTAAATCACATATTGCATTTCTTATTTGTACATCCATTTTTATTTTTCCTTTCTTGTTTTTTCAACTATAGTATATAGTCCATTTAAAATATAGTGAACTTGTAATTGTTCCCACCATTTTAAATTCTTTTCATTGTATTTATACTTCTTTTTTAAAAGTATAAACATTTCATCCTTAAATGAATCTTGATTAAATGTCATTGGTAATCCTCTTCTTGTATTGTAAATTCTACTCTATCACGATAGGCAACCGATTCAAAGAAGCAACCTACTAATTCATCATCTTGTATTTTATAATAAAATCTAATTTCATCATCAAGTTTTAATTCATCCTTGAGTAGTTCTTTGATTAATTCTCTAATAGTCATGTTTGTAATCCTCACTAATCCAATCATCCACTATATCAAATACTTCATCTTTGATTCTAAATGGATAGCCACCCTGTAGCATAGAGATATAGACATTGTCTTTCAATTCCCCCCATGTTTCAAAGCTAACACTTTTATTTTCTTCATATACTTGTGCTAGATAATCCATAGCTTCATCATCTAAATAGTCATGGGGATAATCTGAAGTAGGTATATCAGATTCTTTTAACTTTGTCAATAAGTTTTTATACATTACGCATCTGCTCCACATTCAGAGCATATATAAATACACTGTTTTTCTTTTTTTCTACAATCCTCACAATCAAGATATCGAATTATAGCTTGACAACATTTACTTAAAGTTTCCATTTAATCATCCTCACTTTCAAATCCATGTTCGATTAAGTATTGTTTAAATTCTTCATCAGATAAATCTTTGATATTACTCCAAAAATAATCCGATAATACTTGTAAAATAAATTTTGAATCATCCCATACAGTATCTAATTCACGCTCTACATATTCTTTTTTAGTCATCATTTTAGTTTTTCCTTTCTTTAAACATCTAGTACAAAACCACTAGAATCTCTTTTTGCATCACCCTTAGCAATCAATCCGACTATGCAATTTTTCTTATCTAAAAATCTTAAATCAGATTCATCACCATTAACAACTTGATAGCCCTTGTATATTTTGG
>Ga0255751_10004015_pt1 | contig 13384 bp, 28 predicted proteins | sample 071ome_20_FD_179951 | JGI IMG/M metagenome (GOLD analysis project Ga0255751, IMG submission 179951) | Coastal salt marsh microbial communities from the Groves Creek Marsh, Skidaway Island, Georgia - 071412BT metaG (version 2) | ecosystem: Environmental > Aquatic > Marine > Intertidal zone >...
ATAGGTTAGACTTCGATGGAGAAAAGCTTGAAACTCAAGTAGCACTTCAACAACAAAGAAAACAATAATGGGTAAGTTTAAATTTGCATTAGATATGGGAAAAAAGCTTTTTCCAAATGCATCTAAAAAAATTCAAAAATTAGCAAAAGAAGAATACGATTCAGCAAAAATTAATATGTCAGGAGCTTCAGCAGAATCTTATGCTAGAGCTGCTATAAGAGATAAATATAAAACGGACTTTAGTGGAATACCAAAAGTAGACAAAAAGAACCTAGGTGGATTATCTGGAGGAGTATCTTCAGGGCCACCTCCAAAAAAAGGACCTAACTCACATGGAATCCAGATTAAGGGTTTTAAATTTTCAGGAATTAAATAAAAAAGAACAATTAATATTATTAGCTGGAATCTTTGAAGGTGAAGGTTGGTTTGGTATTAATAAAAGAAAATATGGTTGGACTCCAAGTGCAGTTATGGAGATTCAAATGACAGATGAGGAAATCGTTACAAAATTTAAAGAATATTTAAAAGCCGAAGCTCCTATATACAAAAGAAAAAAGAAAGAAAAAGATTACCATAAAGATGTATATAGATTTACTATTAAAGGGCACCGTGCTTTACACTTTATGGAAGAGATGCTACCATATTTAGGAATAAGGAGAAGAGAACAGTATTATGCCGTGGTTAAATCTATTGGGGATGGGCCTAAAAACTGGAGCCCACCTATATGCCAATCGTCAAAAGACGAAACAAGCAATGTCGGACGCACAATTAATGCACGCAGAAAAAATGCGAGCGGGAGAGATCGCGTACGAGGGCAAGCTATTAGAAGCTAGACAATCGGACTGGAAAGACGAATTTATTTTATTATTGCTCTCAGCTCCAATAGTAATGTTAAGTTGGGCAGTATTTTCGGATGATCCAACTGCAATGCAGAAGATGCAGCTTTTCTTCGAATACTTTTCACAACTTCCTTTTTGGTATCAGACAATTTTCGTGGGTGTCATAGCGAGCGTGTATGGTCTTAAAGCCACTGACTTGATTAAACGTAAGTAAATGATATATATCATTTGTGATTGATTACGATAGTTACAAATACATTAAGATCAAGATAAACAAAGAGGTTGCAAACCTTAAAGACAGTCTTGCGTACAGTGTAGACAATCTTAATCAATTTTGGTATATTAAAGGTAAATTACAAGGCCTAGAAACCTTGCTACAGGACTTGACGGACCTGCAGAACAAACAGGAGTTATTCGATGACGACACAGACCGCAAATCTGGAAGTACCTAAAATTAAATTAGGTCTTCAAGAAAAGTACGACAAAGAAACTAAAGAAGAAGAAGATAAAAGGCTTACAGCCGATAAAGTAAAATCAGACAAATCTTTATTAGATAAATTACCAAACCCTACAGGTTACAGAATGTTGGTATTACCACATGCTGGAGCTAGAAAAACTAAGGGTGGTATTCTTTTATCTGATACGACACTTGAGACTATGCAGATGACTACTGTGTGTGCTTACGTGTTGAAACAAGGTGACCTTTGCTATCAAGATAAAGAAAAATTTCCTAATGGGCCATGGTGCAAGAATGGTGATTGGGTAATATTTGGAAGATACGCAGGGGCAAGATTCAAAATAGACGGAGGAGAAGTCAGAATACTTAATGATGACGAGATCATTGCAGTAGTAGACGATCCTAACGATATTTTGCAAACATACTAAGGAGGAATAAAGTATGCAGGAGTTAAATACGACAAGAGACAAAAATCCTAGTGTTGATTTAGACACGGATGATGTCAAAGAAACAAACGTTCAGGTTGAAGAACAAGAACAGAAAAGTACTAAACCTAATTTAAACGTAGGTGAAGTAGATTTAGGCTATCAAACATACGACAACGATGATAAATCTGAAAAACCAGAAATATCTATCGAAGAAGATACTGTTGATACTCAAGAAGCAAAGCCTAAAGAAAATTTACAAGAGTATAGTGAGGGTGTTCAAAAAAGAATTGACAAACTTACTAAAAAAATGCGTGAAGCAGAAAGAAGAGAACAAGCAGCTCTTGCTTATGCTGAAGGCTTAAAGAAAAAATACTCTGATGTTAAATCTAAGTACGATGAGATAGACGAAAGTTATGTCAAACAGTACGATGCAAGAATAGACTCTGAAAAAGATCAAGTCAAAGCTAAATTAAAAGCAGCTATTGAAATGAATGATTCAGAAGCGATTATATCTGCCCAAGAAGATTTGGCTAGATTAACCGTGGAGAAAGAAAGAGCTAAAATTTCTCTTGCAGATAGAGAAAGACGTAAAAAGGTTACTGAAGCTCCAGAACAGGAGTTGCAATCTCAAAGTAATGACCCTATCCAACAAGTTGAAAATCAGGTCAATAATCCTAGTCCAAAAGCTAGAGATTGGGCTGAAAAAAACGATTGGTTTGGTCAAGATCAGTATATGACAAACACCGCTTTTCAAATCCATGAAAATCTAGTGGGAGAAGGGTTTGACGTAGACAGTGAAGACTACTATAATGAGATTGATAAGAGAATAAAAGAGGTTTTTCCTCATAAGTTCTCTGAGTCAGAAACACAGGAGCAACCAAGAAAACCCGTCCAGACAGTTGCTACTGCTAATAGAGGTAAAACTGGACGCAGATCCGTGAAACTCACCAAGTCACAAGTCGCTATTGCGAAAAAATTAGGGGTGCCACTAGAAGAATACGCAAAATACGTGAAGGAGGTATAGTATTATGGAAAATAAATTAAATAGAACTTCACGCGGTTCGGAGACAAGAGCAAAAGTTGATAAAAGAAAAGCTCCTTGGACTCCTCCATCTAACTTAGATGCACCGCCTGCACCAGATGGTTTTCACCATAGATGGTTAAGAGCTGAGGCTGGAGGTTTTGTGGACACTGCGAATATGTCTAAAAAACTAAGAGAAGGCTATGAATTGGTAAGAGCTGAAGAGCTTACATCACAGATTGGCCAACACGATTATCCAGTTATCGGCGACGGTAAACACGCGGGTATCATAGGAGTAGGTGGCCTTGTGCTGGCAAGGATACCTGAAGAAATAGTTGAGTCACGTAAAGAGTACTTCGCAGGAAGAACTCGAGATCAACAACAAGCCGTGGACAACGATTTAATGAAGGAGCAGCGACCTGAGATGCCTATCAATATTGATAGACAATCTCGTGTAACTTTTGGTGGTAATAAGAAATAATTTTTTCGTAATACCAACCAATGAACATTAATATGTAAAAAGGAGAAAAACATATGGCAAATAAAACTGAGCTATACGGATTAAGACCCGTAAGACAGCTGAATGGTTCTCCGTTTATTAATGCTCAAAACAGATACAGAATAGCTGCTGACTATGGCACTAGCATCTATCAAGGCGACTTGGTAGAACCACAAGCAGATGGTACAATTGCTAAACATAGTGGTGGAACTTCTGGTCAAGTTGTGGGTGTTTTCAACGGATGTTTCTATACAGATCCAACTACTCAAAAGCCAACGTTCAAAAACTATTATCCGTCATCTACTAATGCAAGTGACATTGTTGCTTACGTTATTGATGCACCAGAGACAGTTTTTGAAATGAATACAAACTTGTCTTTTGTGGTAGCTGATTTGTTTAAGAACTTTTCAGTAACAGATACAACAGGAAGTACTTCAACTGGAATTTCATACGGACAATTAGATGTAGGAAGTTCTGGAACAGCAGGTACATTTGTGGTTCAAGCAATTGATATATCACAAAATCCTGATAACCAAGACTTAACCGTTTCAAACGTAGGTGTGTTAGTTAGAATTAACAACCACTTCTACAGACAAAGCGGTACAGGTAAGTAATAGGAGAATAAACTATGGCGATAAGTAGATCACAACTAGTTAAAGAACTAGAACCAGGTTTAAATGCCCTATTTGGCCTGGAATATAGCAGATACGAGAATGAACATGCAGAAATCTTCATGTCAGAAGCATCAGACAGAGCTTTTGAAGAAGAAGTAATGTTATCAGGTTTCGGAAGTGCAGCAACGAAGCAAGAAGGAGCAGGAATTGTTTACGATCAAGCAACTGAATCTTTCACTTCTAGATACACTCACGAGACTGTAGCATTAGGCTTCGCAATCACTGAAGAAGCGATTGAGGACAACCTGTATGACAGACTTGCGTCTAGATATACAAGAGCGTTAGCTAGATCAATGGCTAACACTAAACAAGTTAAAGCAGCAGCTGTACTAAACAATGCGTTTGATACAGGTGGAAGCTATAACGGTGGTGACGGTGTTGCACTTTGTACAACAAACCACCCATTAGCAACTGGTGGAACTTTCAGAAATGAACTTTCTACTGCAGCAGACCTTAACGAAACATCATTAGAGCAATCTCTAATTGATATTGCGTCTTTCGTAGATGAAAGAGGTTTAAAAATTGCTATTCAAGGCAGAAAAATGATAATTCCAAAAGAATTACAATTTACTGCTGAGAGAGTAATGAAAACTCCTCTATCTACTACTCTAACAGGTAGTGACTACGCTAAGAACGACATCAATGCTATGATGAACATGGGAATGATTCCAGAAGGTTACAGAGTTAATCACTTCTTAACTGACACTGATGCATTCTTCATCATGACTGATGCACCTAATGGCTTAAAGAACTTCGTAAGAAGTCCTATCAAAACAGCTATTGAAGGTGATTTCGATACTGGTAACGTTAGATTCAAAGCTAGAGAAAGATACAGCTTCGGTTGGTCTGACCCTAGAGGAATCTTCGGATCTCCAGGAGCGTAAGGTTAATTATTATGATGGGGCGTACTTTACGCCCCATCTTTTATAAGTTATAATTGGAGATATTATGGCAGCAAAAGGTGACGTTAAAGCAGTACAGATTACAGCAGCAGGTTCGGTGTTCGGTGGCCGTACTAGATTAAGAGGAATTATTTTAACTAATATAACTACAACTACAGACACAGGTTCAGTTGTATTACAAGATGAAAATGGAACTCAGTTCACTACTGATGTTTTACCAGCAGATGTATTAACACTTAACCTTCCTGAAGATGGAATTCTATTCAAAGGTTTTATGACTTGTAATGCTATTACAAGTGCTAAGTGTACAGTATTAATCGATAAATAAAGGTTACCATGGATTATCAAGAATCCGTTTTACAACTTGTTAACTCCATGAAAAAAGGCGGTATGCCTTCAAGACGAAAGTCTGCAGGTAATTATCGTTCTACTAAATCAGGTGCAGGTATGACTGCAAAAGGTGTTGCAGCATACAGAAGAGCAAATCCAGGATCAAAATTAAAAACAGCAGTTACAGGTAAAGTTAAACCTGGATCAACAGCTGCAAAAAGAAGAAAATCATATTGTGCTAGATCATTAGGACAATTAAAAAGAGCATCCGCAGAAACTAGAAACGATCCAAATTCAAGAATTAGACAAGCTAGAAGACGTTGGAAGTGTAGATAATGAAAAATAATTTGTTGGTGCACAAACACCTAATCGTTCGTGCAGAAGCCGACAATCCTCCTACAGATGAGAACTATTTAAAAAGTTGGTTAAACAATTTTATTATGGATATAAACATGAAAGTGTTTATGGGTCCTTATGTTAAATATTGTAATATGCCTGGTAACAGAGGTATTACTGCTGTTGCTATTATTGAAACTTCACATATTGCTATGCATGTTTGGGATGAAGTTAAACCTGCATTAATACAATTTGATGTGTATAGTTGTGGTGAATTTAATCACGAACAAATATGCAAGAAAATACAAGAAGATTTTAGAACCTCTAAAATAGAATACAAATATTTAAATAGAGAGACAGGTCTTATAGACTTGAATTAAATACAACTTGTACTATATGCTAGTTAAGGTGCACAATAATGTGGCCTATAAACTTTGCTTATAATAAGGAGGTTAATATGACAAGTTTAGATTTAATTAATAAATTCAACAAAGACGTCTGGAATTATTCTGATGATTTATTTGGATCATCTTTCAGAACTATGTTTGATAACTTAGCAAAAGCTCAATCTTTTCCATTTTATAATGTAGTAAAATATGGAAACAGTGAATATGGCATTGAACTAGGACTTGCAGGATTCAATAAGAAAAATGTTAAAGTTCAATATAAAGGTGGTGTATTAACTGTGTCTGGTCAAGTCGATGATAAAGAAAAAGAGTATATCGAAAAAGGACTAGCAGCTAGAAAGTTTTTCAAACAATTTGAATTACACAAAGACGTAGTTGTGAATGAAGCTGAAATGGAAGATGGTGTTTTAACTATTAAATTTGGAGTTAAAGAACCAAAAGAAATTGAAGGTCAAGAAATAAAAGTCAAATAACAATTTGAGTTATATGGCAAGTTATGTTAGCTTGCCATATGGCTTATCTAAATGCTAACATACCACCAATATATTGCAAAGTAAAAAAGGAGTATCTTTATGATCTTAAAGAACATCACGGAGAAAGTGAAGAATGCGTTATCTTCGCTACCACATCAATACCAGGTCGTTCAATCTTGTTTAACATCATGTTACCTAATGGGGCATGCTTTTGGCGTTTGCCTATCTCAGCGTTTTTCCAAAAATCGTATGATAGAGCCGACGTGCCGAATATGCAGACGCACGAGTTGGAACTGTGGAACAGTCTCAGTTATTATCCTAGTGTTACTGCTTTTAGCTTTTTAGAAGGTAAGAATGGCAAATATTTGGGGGTTGATAAAAAGTTTTATCACGGACAGTATTTATTTACTATTGATTGGGCTCATCCTGATCCCGCCACTTTGGATGTTGAACATTCTGAAATACCTCAAGAACATAAGTGTGCACATATATTGGCTCTTGATAACGGCAATTATGCAGCTCAGCCTAATAATTGTATTCTGTGGCATGTTGCTCACTACACTACTAATACATCTTGGCCTGACTATAAAGTCCAAAATACTTACTGGGATGCGGAAAATAAAAATTTTGTAGCAGAAGATACTGACAGAATGTTTTATGATATAATTGATAAAAAGGATTAATTATGAATTTTAAATGGGATTTAAAAAAAGAGATAGACAGTAAAAGAAAGCAGGAATCTGCATTAGCTATTCTTAGAAAGAGAAGCAAAGAATCTATTGCTAGACCTAAAGCTGTAAAAAATATTACTTCAAACGATCCTAGACTACAGGGCATTTAATGTCTAAAGTTTATTGTAAACTTTGTGGCCATAGGTGTCATTGTGTTGGACAGGGTTATTTCGTTAGTAGTAATCAATGTGGAACATGTATTTGTGATAAATGCGATCACAAAGGAATATTAGTTTTAAATAAGGAGGTTAAAATGAAAAAGTGGTGGAAAAAATTTGTAGAATGGCTATGGGGTTAATATGAGTAAATGTAAACAGTGTGAAAAAGAGTTTCAACCAAAAGATGAGCTAGATCAATTCTGTAGTCAGGATTGTAAAGAGGAGGCATTAGCTGAATTAGATTCTGGTTCTGATGAGTGCCTATCATGTCAATAAAAATCAATGAAAATACAAGTATCGGTCTCCCGTTAAGGAATTTAATTGGTCTGATCGGAGCCATAATTGTCGGAGCATGGTTTGCTTTCGGTGTTATTGAAAGACTCAATAAACTAGAAACTAAAAATCAATTGTTTGAAAAAGATTTACTTGAGGCTAGTGTTCAGAAACCCATAGACCAGGAGCAGTTCATGATTCTCGAATGGCAAGCAACTCAAATAGAGAAGATGCAAAAAATGTTAGAAGCAAATGTACACACAGGTGTAATGTTATCTAGTCATGAAAAAGAAATTGAAAAATTAAAAAAAGATATAGAAAAATTAAAAGATGCAACAAGAGATATTAAGTTTGCAAATGGTAATGGGGGACATTAATGATAAAATTAGTATTTGCATTATGTTTATTTATAAATGGTGAGCTTGTAGAACACAGAATACAAGACAATTTATCTACTTGTTTAAAGATGAAAAGAGAAGCCACTAGAAATATGGAAATGCAAAATAAGACATTTATGTGCGGGGAGGTAGAGGCCGAGCTTTACAAGAACGTAGATGGAAGCTATAGTATAGATAAAATTATTCAACCGAAATAATGAACCTTTCACGAAACTTCACTCTTCAAGAGCTAATTAAATCGGACACTGCGGTACGATTAGGGATTGATAATAATCCCAATGCAGATCAAATAGAAAAACTAAAATTACTTTGCGAAAGAGTACTTCAACCAGTACGTGATCAATTCGGTAGGGTAAAGGTGACTAGCGGATACCGTTCCCCTGAATTATGTTTAGCTATTGGAAGCTCTGTTAATTCACAGCATGCCAAAGCTGAAGCCGTAGATTTCGAAGTAATAGGTGTAGATAATGCGGAACTAGCAGATTGGGTATATAAATACTGTGAAACAGATCAGCTGATTCTTGAATACTATACTCCAGGTGAACCAAATAGTGGATGGGTACATGCATCTTATATTGAATTTAATCCAAGAAGACAGTATATGAGAGCTTATAAAGAAGATAAAAAAACTAAATATAAACCAATAATAGGAAAAGCAGTTGATTTAGTATGACAATATCACGATCTCAAATGGCTCAACAAATTGATGGTAAATTACGTGGGGCAAAAAAAGAAAAAAAGAAGAAGCTTAAAGTTAAAAAACCCAATAAAAAGAATTCTACTACATTTACTGTTTAAGCCAAAAGTGGTACAATCGAAGAAGTTGTACAACCGCAAAAGGCTAAAAACCTTCAATATGGAGTAATATAGCAATGTGGCCACACAAAAGGAGTAAATAATGGCAAAGAAATCTCAAGGTCCTTGTTGGGACGGTTATGAAATGGTTGGCATGAAAAAAAAGGGAAGTAGAAGTGTTCCTAATTGCGTGCCAGTAAAAAAGAAATTTGCAGGAGGTATAATTCCAGCAATTGGTCCAGCTCAAGCAATAGCTGCAGCACAACAAGCTACCCCTCAAGATTATATTAATTATAAAACTTCAGGTAAGACACAACCTATTGAAAAGCAAATGACTCCTGTTAAAAACGAAAAAGAAAAAGTTACGGAAGCTTATTCAGGTAAGTTTATTGATGTTGAGATGGACGGAAAAAGATATAGTAACCCATCTTTAAAAAATTACTATAACGATTTATTAAAATAAGGAGAAACACTATGATGAAAACTATGCCAGGTGGCGGAAACGCATACGCAAGAATGTCTTCTCTTAAAACCGAAAAAGCTAAATACGGTAAAGAGATGAAGAAGAAAAAGGATAAGAAGAAAAAGAAAAAAGATAAGTAATGGCTACAAGCGGCACAACATCTTTTGATTTATCTATCGATGAGATAGTAGAAGATGCCTATGAGAGAATAGGTATGAGAATTAATTCTGGTCATGATATTAAGTCAGCTAGAAGAAGTTTAAATATTTTATTTTCAGAATGGGGTAATAGAGGTGTGCATTTATGGAAAGTAGCTTTAAATGAAGTTGCTTTAGTTGCAGGTCAAGCAAACTATACAGTACCAACAAATGTTAGTGATGTATTAGAAGCTTATATCTCAACTGCAGGGGGAACTCCTGGAACAACCACTAATGATTTAACTTTATCTAAAATTGACAGATCAGCTTATGCCGCTTTACCAAACAAAGGTGTTCAAGGACAGCCTTCTCAATACTATGTAAATAGACAGACAACACCAGTTATTTATTTATATCAAACTCCAGATTTATCTACATATACTTATTTAAAATATTATTCTATTAACAGAATAGAAGATGCAGGTGCTTATACAAATACTGCTGATGTATCTTACAGATTTATTCCATGTATGATTTCTGGGTTAGCTTATTATTTAGCTATGAAACGTTCTCCAGAAAGAATGGAAATTTTAAAAATGTCTTACGAAGATGAAATGAAAAGAGCCTTAGATGAAGATGGTTCTAGAACAAGTTTATTTATAACTCCAGAAAGTTATTTTCCACAAGGATAAATTATGGGAAGATTTGCAAAAGGTAGTAGAGCTTTATCAATATCTGATCGATCAGGAATGCAGTTTCCTTATCAAGAAATGGTAAAAGAATGGAATGGTTCCATTGTCCATTATTCGGAGTTCGAGAAAAAACATCCACAGTTAGATCCTAAATATCATGCTGCCGATCCTCAAGCTTTAAAAAAAGCTAGACCTGATACTTCTAGAGGAACAGGAATTACTGTATCTTTAGATCCTAAATATTGGGATGGTCAATTTACATCAAATGGAATGCAGCCTAGTATATCTCCAACAGAAGAAAATAATAAAAGACAAGCTGGAGTATCTATTGGAACAGTAACAGTGAGTATAACATAATGGCAATAACTTATTCAGATTTTTTAACACAGGTAAGAAACTACACAGAAGTAGATTCTAATGTATTATCCGATACATTAATCGCACAATTTATCAGAAACACAGAACTCGATATTGCTGGTAAAGTGGATTATGATGAAACTAGAAAATACGCAACTTCATCTTTCACAGCTAACAAAAGATACTTAGTAATGCCAGCAGATTTTTTAATCATTAGGTCTTTACAGGTGTTTTCTACTACAGATCAGACAGGTGATCGTACTTTTATGGAAAAAAAAGATACCAGTTTTATAACAGAATATAATGGTACGGGAGCTACAGGATTACCTAAATATTATGCAAATTGGGACGACAATAATATTGTCGTAGCACCTACTCCAGACCAAGCTTATGCAGTTCAACTGAATTACATTATTGACCCACCAGGATTTACTTCTACAACAACTAATTATTTATCAGAATATCAAGAAGCTTTACTTCTTCATGGAGTATTAGCTGAAGCTTTTTCATATTTAAAAGGCCCCCTTGATATGTACAATTTATACAAAACGAAGTATAATGAAGAGATAGAAGCTTTTGCTCTTCAGCAAATGGGTAGAAGACGCAGAAGTGAATATGATGATGGGGTTCTAAGAATTAAAGTACCTTCACCATCACCGTAAAATTTATATAAGGAGTTTTAAAATGGCAATAGACCAAGCAGTATGTAATTCATTTAAAAAAGAATTATTAGAAGGAATCCACGACTTTGAAAGTGGAGCAGACGAATTTAAACTAGCACTGTATGAAGATACAGCAAATTTATCAGCAGCAACAACAGCTTATCCTGGAGACAGTACAGGTGGACAAGTAAGTGATACTGGAGAGTATTCTCAAGGTGGAGGAGTTTTACAATCACAACAAACTTCTTTAGATACAGGTGTTGCTATTGTAACGTTTGCAAATTTATCTTTTACTGGTGTTACATTAACTGCTAGAGGAGCTTTAATTTATAATACATCAGAATCCAATAAAGCGGTAGCGGTATTAGATTTTGGTGGAAATAAAACAGCGACAGCTGGTACATTTACAATTCAGTTTCCAGCATTTACATCGACAGCGGCAATATTAAGAATTAGTTAAGGAGGATAGATGGCTCTTGTCATTAACGATCGAGTTAAAGAGACAAGCACCACTACGGGAACGGGAACTTTTTCTTTAGATGGTGCTTCTCAAAGTTTTGAATCATTCGTATCAGGTGTTGGTACGGGGAATCAGACCTATTACTGTATTGAAAACCCTTCTGCTACACCAACAGAGTTTGAAGTAGGGATTGGTACAGTAACTGACGCTACTCCAGATACTTTATCAAGAGACACAATCATATCTTCATCAAATTCCGATGCAGCAGTAAACTTTACTGCAGGTGAAAAAAATGTATTTTGCACAATGCCTGCTAAGAAAACTATTTCGCCAGTCATGGATGCAACAACATTTGTCGTAACACATAGCTCTACAATTTCTGAAGATCAAACTTTAGATTCTGGAGTTTTAGCTGGACCCGTAACTATAACAGGTACACAAACCGTAACAGGAACATTGGTAATATTATAATGAGTCAAGTAGAAGTCGATAAAATTATACCGCAATCAGGCACAACTCTAACTATCGGTGATAGTGGAGATACGATTGCTATTGCATCAGGTGCTACATTAAGTGGGAGTCTTAACGCAGACAACCTAGATAGTGGTACAGTACCAACAGCAAGAGTATCTGGTGCGTACACAGGAATTACACAGACAGGAACTTTAACTTCTTTTGCTTCAACTGGTATTGACGATAACGCAACAAGCACAGCAATTACTATTGATAGTAGTGAGAATGTTGGGATAAATGAAACTTCTCCAGAAGCAAAATTACATATTATTGGTGCAAATGGAACTACATCTCTTTCTTCGTATGATGCACAAACAAATTTAATTTTAGAAAATAATAGTGATTCACAATTATCAATAATTGGAAATTCTTCAAACTCCTCTCAATTGTTTTTCGGTGATGAATCAAGTGAATTAATTGGAAGAATTAGATACGACCATTCTTCTGATGCTATGAGAATATATACAAATAATTCAGAACGTATGCGTATCGACTCATCTGGAGTTTTATTAATAGGAAAAACAAGTCAAGGTTCTGATGCTGTAGGTGTAGAAAATAGAGGAGATGGATTAGGAATATTTACTAGAGATGGAAATACACCTGTAATTATTAATAGAAAAACATCTGATGGCACAGTTATAGATATTAAAAAAGATGGAACAACAGTTGGTAATATTAATGCATATGCAAGTTATGTTATATTTGCAAATGGAAATACAGGTTTAAGATTTGATGGAACAGGAGATAATATTGTTCCAAGAACAAGCACAAATACTAACAGAGCTAATACTATTGATTTAGGAAGTGGTACTAATACATTTAAAGACCTATACTTAGGTGGTGGTCTATATGTTGGTGGCACAGGCACAGCAAACAAATTAGACGATTACGAAGAAGGAACTTTTAATCCAACTTTAACACCATCAACTTCTGGTTCTATAACAATAAATAATAGTCAAAATACATTAAAATATACAAAAATAGGTACTACAGTTTTTGTTCAAGGAAGACTTGAAATAACAAGTAGTAGTTCTCCTACAGGTGTTTCTATAACAATTGGAAACATGCCTTTTACACCTAATTCATCAATTGAAGGTTCTGGTAAGTTTGGTGGTATGTGTGCTATAAGTTTTAATGGTTCTGCAACTTTTGAACCATACACTGTTTGGACAACAGGTTCAGTAGTTAAAATTACAACTACTACTGCTTCTATAAATAGCAACACAAGAATACATTTTAACTTTTTTTATGAAACAGCTTAACAACAAAGGAGACAAACTATGGCAATAACTAAAGAGACACAGATTGGTAAAATCGAAGTGGTCGGAAAATACAAATCAGTTCAAGTAAGAACAGATACTGTAGTTATGGAAGACAAC
>Ga0255751_10004017_pt1 | contig 13381 bp, 9 predicted proteins | sample 071ome_20_FD_179951 | JGI IMG/M metagenome (GOLD analysis project Ga0255751, IMG submission 179951) | Coastal salt marsh microbial communities from the Groves Creek Marsh, Skidaway Island, Georgia - 071412BT metaG (version 2) | ecosystem: Environmental > Aquatic > Marine > Intertidal zone > Salt...
CCATCACCCTTTAGCTGCTGATTGTGGCTTAGGGCTATCTTCTAGTTTAGGTATAGTTAACGAGGATGAAGGAGTTTGCTACAGAGCGACCTTTATCATTGACAAGAACGATATTATACAGCACGTAAGTGTTAATACTCTTGATACAGGCAGAAATGCAAACGAAGTTTTAAGAACTCTACAGGCTATAAAAGCAGGTGGATTAACAGGGTGTGAATGGACACCAGGGGAAGAATTCGTAGGATGATTTTATTTACAGCAGACTGGCATATAAAGCTAGGACAGAAAAACGTACCAATGCCTTGGGCATGCTCAAGATATGAGTTATTTTTTCAACAAATTGAAGAAGCTGTAGAAAAACACGATATAAAATTGCACATCATTGGAGGGGACTTGTTTGATAGAGTCCCTTCCATGGATGAACTTACTCTTTATTTTGATTTTGTAAAAAATACAAAAGTACGAACAATAATATATGACGGTAACCATGAAGCTACTAGAAAAAATAAAACATTCTTTGATAATTTAATAAGAGTGACAAATGAATTAAACCCTCTAGTAGAAGTAATTACCGAAACATATCATGAAGATAACTGGGCAATATTACCTTATGCTGACTTACACAAAAAGAAAAGTATAGAGAATATTGATGCAGATTATTTATTTACTCATGTGAGAGGAGAAATACCACCACATGTTACACCAGAAGTAGACTTAGAAAGATTTGACAAGTATAATTTGGTTTTTGCAGGAGACTTACATGCTCACGAGAATACTCAAAGAAATATTGTGTATCCTGGAAGCCCTATGACTACGTCATTTCATAGAAACGAAGTTAAAACTGGATACTTAGTAATTGATGAAAGTTTTAATTGGACATGGCATGAATTTGCTTTACCTCAATTAATTCGTAAAACAGTTACAAGTGCAGACGAAATGGTGCAGACAGAATGGCACCATACAATTTATGAAGTTGAAGGAGATGTTTCAGACTTGAGCGGGGTCAAAAATTCTGACCTACTTGATAAAAAAGTAATTCGCAGAAAAACAGAAGCAACTCTCATACTTGACAAAGAAATGACAATTGAGGAAGAGTTAGGAGAATATCTCTCTTACATACTTGAACTTGATGAAGATAAAGTTAAAAAAATTATAGGAGTTTTCAGTGATCACGCTAGAGAAGCTAACATGGAGTAATTGTTTCAGCTACGGCTCAGACAATGTAATAGAACTCAACGACAATACTTTGACACAACTTATCGGTACAAATGGTGCTGGTAAGTCTTCTATACCTCTAATTTTAGAGGAAGTTCTATTTAATAAAAACTCCAAAGGAATAAAGAAAGCCGACATTTCAAATAGAATTGTCGCAAACGGATATGATATTAGTCTTGATTTTTCGGTAAACGAAGACTCATACCACATTGATGTAACTCGCCGAGCAAATATTAAAGTAAAATTACTTAAAAACGGTGAAGATATTTCAAGTCATACTGCTACAAATACTTATAAAACACTTGAAGAAATCATAGGTATTGACTTTAAAACTTTTAGTCAGATAGTATACCAGAATACTAACGCAAGTTTACAATTCTTGACTGCTACTGACACAAATCGTAAGAAGTTTTTGATTGATTTATTACAGTTAGATAAGTATGTAGCTTATTTTGAAGTATTTCGTGAGTTATCAAGACAGGTTGGAGTAGATGTTTCTCGAATACAAGGGAAAATTGACACAATTGAAAAATGGTTAAATGACAATAAATTGGAAAATATATCTCTATTATCAAAAATAGATTTACCAATTTACTCGGAAGAAGATGGAAAAACTTTACGTTCTTTACAGATAGAATTTGAAAATATCTCGGAAATTACGAAAAAAATAAATACAAACAATCATTGGAAGGAACAACTCGCTGATATCGACCTACCTGCCATGCGAAAGCAATTAGAGGAATATCCTGAGAAGAAAGATACTAGTAAAATATTAACTTCTCTTGGAACATGGAAAGGCGAAGCAATACATGAGCAAAAGATGTTGTCTAAGTATGAAGAACTTGCACAGATGGATACAAAAGTATGCCCAACTTGTGAAGGCGATATAGACGAACATTTTGTAAACTCAAGTATAAAAGAGCATCAGAGTAGATTAGATTTTTGTAATCAAGAGTCTGATAAAATTCGTAAGCAGTTAAAAGAGATAGAAAATCAAAATGCTTACCATCATCAAGCAAGAACTCAAATAGAAGATTGGGAAGAACTTTACAGAAGTATTGACCAAACACTTCCATCTGAAGTTCCTAATGCTGATGATTTAAAAAGTAAGATTGCTACATTACAAGCCGAGTATAAAAATTATAAAAGAGAACTTGAAGAAGCAATCGAAAATAATAACGAAGTAGAAAGACATAATACTCGTTTAAATATTATTGAAGAACAACAAACAGATTTTGAGAATGAACTTGCAGAACTTATAGAGTCGCTAGATACTGTAGAAGATAAACTTGCAAGTATAGAGATTCTGAAAAAAGCATTTAGTACAAATGGACTACTTGCATATAAAATTGAAAATCTTGTAAAAGATTTAGAAGAACTTACAAACGATTATCTAGCCGAACTAAGTGACGGACGCTTTAGTTTAGAGTTTGTAGTATTAAATGACAAATTAAATGTCAATATCGAAGATAATGGAAAAAATGTGGACATACTCTCGTTAAGTGCGGGAGAGTTGGCAAGAGTAAACACCGCTACACTATTAGCAATCAGAAAACTAATGAGTAGCATTTCCAAATCTCAAATAAATATACTATTTCTTGACGAAGTTACCAATGTTCTTGATGAAGTTGGTAAAGAAAGATTAGTAGAAATATTATTAAAGGAAGACAATCTAAATACTTATATAGTATCACACGGTTGGACTCACCCTTTACTAGAAAAAATAGAAGTAATTAAAGAAAATGAAATGAGTAGATTAGATGGTTAATTCAAGACAAAAAGGAAACAGAGGCGAACAACAAGTAATATCAATGCTTGGTAGAATGACAGAGGAAAAGTGGGAACAAACACCAGGCTCTGGAAGTGGCAAGATAAAAGGAGATTTACGAGTTCCCGCTAAACATAATATATTTTGTATAGAAGTTAAGTTTTATAGAGAAGTTGGTTTCAATGCAAAAATATTCACACAAAAGAGTAATAACTTTTTTAAATGGTGGAGTAAACTTTGCAGACAATCACAAGATATGGAACAAGAGCCATTACTCATCTTTCGTGAGAATCACGGCAAATTCTTTGTTGCGACTACAAGAAAACCAAAGAATACATTGCGATATATGCACATTGGCTGGCTAGGTGCATATGTATTACTCGCAGAACACTGGCTAGAAAAAGAGGAGATAAAGTTTACAAATGGCGACTACAATTGCGAACCTTGGAGCCCCGGCTCCGATTGGGAACTTGCTGATAGTTGATGGTTTAAATGTAGCTTTTCGATGGAAACATCAAAACATACTTGATTTTAAGTATGACTACATAAGAACAATTGAAAGTTTGGCAAAATCTTATAAGGCAGGTACGATTATCGTATGTGCTGATGGTGGTAGTTCTTACAGAAAAGAAATCTATCCCGAATACAAAGCAAATCGTAAAGAACGATATGCTGAACAAACAGAACAAGAAGCTAAAGAATTTGAAATGTTTATGGCAGAATTTCAAGATACTCTTACACTTATAAAGCAGAAGTACCCAGTATTTCACTTTAAAGGAGTAGAGGCCGATGATATTGCAGCTTACATTACAAAGAACTTTGACTTTGATGATTGTTGGTTAATCTCATCTGATAAAGACTGGGATTTACTTATAAATGAAAAAGTCTCGAGATTTAGTACAGTTACTCGTAAAGAGACAACAGTACATAACTGGGACGAACACTATGACTTTGAAATTGAGGATTATATCACTTTCAAGTGTCTAACTGGCGATAAAGGGGACAATGTTCCAGGAGTACCTGGAGTTGGTCCAAAGCGCGCAGTACAATTAATGGAACAATATGGAACAGTATTTGATATCTATGATGCATGTCCAATAGAGGGTAAGTATAAATATATTCAAGCGGTCAACGAAAATGCAGAACAACTTCTACAAAATGTTGAACTTATGGATTTAATTACTTACTGTGAAGATGCAATCGGAGAAGATAATAGAGAAGTTATAAATAGAACTTTACAAGGAAAATTTTAATGAAAATAGATTATAGCAAAGATAAACTTTTAACAGAGTTTAGTTTCAAAACTCTAGAAGATCGCTATCTCGTAGGGGATGAAAAGTCTCCACAAGAAGGCTTTGCACGAGCAGCACAAGCCTTTGCAGATGATGACGAACATGCTCAACGATTGTATGATTACGCAAGTAATTTATGGTTTATGTTTTCGACTCCTGTTCTCTCAAATGGAGGGACTAAGCGGGGTCTGCCAATCTCATGTTTTCTAAACTATGTTGAAGATTCAAGAGAAGGTATAACCGAACATTATACCGAAAATGCATACCTTTCTTCTTTTGGAGGAGGTATCGGAGGTTCTTGGAGTGCTGTACGTGCCGCAGGAACTAAAACATCGAAAGGTTCTGAAAGCACAGGTGTAATTCCATTTGTAAAAGTGGTTGATGCTGAAATGTTAGCTTTCTCACAGGGAGTAACTCGTAGAGGTTCTTATGCAGGATATCTGCATATTTCACACCCTGAAATAGAAGAATTTTTAGATATAAGAAAACCAACAGGCGGAGACACTAATCGTAAGTGTCTCAATCTTCATCACGGTATAGTGGTAAGTGATAAATTTATGGAAATTATTCACAGAGCAACTAAAGAGGAAGGCTTTGATGACTCTTGGGAGCTAATTGACCCACATAGTGGTGAAGTAAAGAAAGTAGTAAGTGCAAGAACACTTTGGGTAAAAATATTACAAAATCGCATGGAAACAGGAGAACCTTACCTTATGTTTGAAGATGCTGTAAATGCGGATTTACCCGAGTTTCAGAAAAGAAAAGGTTTAGTGGTAAACCACTCCAATCTATGTTCTGAAATCACACTTGCTACAAATGAAGAGAGAACAGCAGTTTGCTGTTTATCGAGTGTAAACTTAGAGTATTATGATGAATGGAAAAAGGTTCCCGCCTTTATTCCAGACTTAATTCGTATGCTCGACAATGTGCTTACTTATTTTATAGAGAATGCACCTGATACAATGGAAAGAGCTAAATTTAGTGCTATGCGCGAAAGAAGTTTAGGTCTTGGTGCTATGGGATTTCATGCTTATCTACAGAAAAACAATATGCCTTTTGAAAGCGTATTTGCAAGTAGTGTAAATTATGAAATGTTTAGATATATAAAAACAGAAGCACAAAAAGAAACAGAAAGGCTTGCAGTAGAAAGAGGAGCTTGTCCAGATGATGATTCTTGCTCAGTAAGAAATGCACATTTACTGGCTATAGCTCCAAACGCAAGCTCAAGTATTATTTGTGGAAATACAAGTCCTAGTATCGAACCTTTTCGTGCGAATGCTTTTACTCAAAAAACAAAGAGTGGGTCATTCTTACAAAAGAATAAATTTTTAGAGCAGGTACTTGAAAAGTATGGAAGAAACGATGATAATACTTGGAAAGACATAGTCACAAACAAAGGAAGTTGTCAACATTTGGAGTTTTTAAGTGACGAAGAAAAAGAAGTATTTAAAACTGCTGTAGAAATAAATCAATCTTGGGTAGTAGAACACGCCGCACAACGACAAGAGTTTATTTGTCAAAGTCAGAGTGTAAATTTATTTTTCCCGCCTGATGTGAACAAAGGTGACTTACACAATGTTCATATGTTAGCGTGGGCGAAAAATATGAAAACACTCTACTATCTAAGAAGTGAAGCGATTTCAAGAGCAGATAATGTATCAAATAAGATAAAAAGAGAGATAATATTTGAGCAATCAGATTGTCTCAGTTGTGAAGGATAAGAAATGAACTTATTAGAGGAAAGAGAGTATTATAAACCTTTTAACTATCCTTGGGCATTTGAGTTTTATAAAAAACAACAGCAAATGCATTGGCTTCCTGATGAAGTACCGCTCCAAGATGATATTAAGGATTATAGAGAAAAGTTAAGTCCTGATAACAGGCTTCTGTTAGATAATATATTTAAGTTTTTTACCCAAGCTGATGTAGATGTATGCTGTGGATATGCCAAACATTATCTACCGACATTTAAACAACCAGAAATAAGAATGATGCTAGTAAGTTATGCTTCAATGGAAGCAGTACACCAAGAAGCATATTCGTTATTACTGGAAACTTTAGGTAAGTCAGACGAACAATATCAAGAATTTATGGATATTCAAGAAATGGTTGAAAAACATGAGTATCTAACAGATTTTAATATGAAGAATCCACATGAGATTGCTAAAACAATGGCAGTTTACAGTGGGTTTACAGAGGGTGTTCAACTTTTTAGTAGTTTTGCTATATTATTGAACTATCCTCGACACAACTTAATGAAAGGTATGGGACAGATTGTCACATGGTCAATAAGAGACGAGTCTCTACATGTCGAAGGTCTATCCAAACTTTTTAGAACTTTTATTGCAGAAAATCCGTCTATATGGACAGACAAACTGAAATATGAGATATATTGTGCAGCTGAACGCGTTGTTGAACTAGAAGATAAATTTATAGATGTTTGCTTTGATAAAGCGGACATTCCTGGTTTGACAGCAAAAGAAGTAAAAGAATATATTCGTTATATTGCAGACAGAAGATTACTCGGGCTAGGAATGAAAAATATTTTTCATAGCAATGAGAATCCACTGCCATGGATTGATATGCAAGTAAATGCGGTTGAGCATACCAACTTTTTTGAAAACCGTGCTACAGAGTATGCTAAAAGTAGTACACAAGGAAATTGGCAAGATATTTTTAAATAAGGAGAAAATATGTCGACAGAAAATAATCCACAAGTATCAGAACAGCAAGAGCCTGTTTTAGTACTTGATGATAAAAAATATGTCATTTCTGAACTTTCAGATCAAGCTAAATATCTAGTTGCAAGTCTTAATGATTTGCAAAGGAAAATTACTGGAGTTAGAATGGAGTTAGACCAACTTCAAGTTGCTTCAGAAGGATTTACTGCTAGATTAAAAGAAGAGGTTGAAAAACCAAGTGACGAAGTACCAGAAGTGGTAGAAGGGGAAGAGATTTCCTCATAAAGAAAAGGGGCTTTAAGCCCCTTTTTTATTATCTACTAAATAGTTCCACATAAAATGTTCTGCGTCCTTTAATCTAGTAAATTTTCTTATTTCTTTATTCGTTCCGATTTGTACAATCGTAAATATTCCTTTCCATTCTTGTATTTGATACGGAACAGGTGTTATTTTTCCTAATTTAAACTGAGAACTCATCTTGAAGCCTTTGTTGTTCAGTTGCTCTTTCTGCAGTTCCTTTTGCATATGAAGTACCTTGAACATAATGAGTATTACCCTCAGAATCTAAAACTTTATAACAAGAATCAGAACTTGCATAGTCACCACTTACAGTCCAATTTTGACTTTCGTCAGCAGAGTAAGCAATAAACTCTCCTGCTGCTGTTTCAATGTAAACAGTATTGAGTGTACCTTCTACATACTCTTTTGTTCCAGTATAATATTCTGGCACTACCCAATCATCCCCAACTTTAAATGGATGGTCATTTGTAATCATCAGCCCATTCTCAACTAAGTAATAACCTTCCCTTTCGTGTTCTGTAACGACTTCGAGAACTTCGGTAAATCCTGCAGCTGTTCTAATTCTATCTCCAACAGATACATTGTTAACATTTACAAAGCTTAAATCTTCAAGCTGAACCTTCATATCATAGTGTAAACAAATTCCTGGCCCAGCAGTACCTCTAGTTGCTCGTATGAATACTATTTTTTGCCCACTATTGTACCCCGTGCTATTGGGATAATAAGTGCCACTATCATTTGCTCTGCCGTAAAAAGTTACAGTGCCGTCTAGTTTTTGAGTTCCTGAACTTCCTCCAGCTTCTACTGCCCATTGCCAAATTGGGCTATAGCTAGAAGTGCTTACATTTGTCCAAGTATTTGTAGCAGGACAACCTGTAGTAGGGTTTTGTACACCTCCTGTTACAGTTCCATCTTTTGAATAGGTCACGCTATATACAGCTTTTGCTTGAAAAGTAGCACTTCCTAATCCATCATAATCTTGATAGGCATAACTGTAAGTTGTTGGTGCACTTGAATTAAAAGTTGACCATCGATGCTCAACCCAAGAATTACTTGGAGATTGTTGCTGCGCATAATTAATACCCGCTAACGCATATGATGCATTAGTGTAGGAGGACGACCCCCATGCTCCAGGTGCACCTGTAGGCCCAACTAATGGCCACGGATCGATACCATCGCCAGAAACTCCATAGTATTCACTAAAAGAATTTTGAGTTTCACTTGCTTTGCCAATTAATGCTCTCACACTTGAGTCATTTATTGCAAAAGGAGAATTTGTAGGTACAGAACTATTCTGCCCACCACCATCGCTTTCATCTTTTATTTGATATAAACTTATTGGGTTTCCTGATGCTGGTAATACCATTTATTTCTCCAATTCTTCTATTCTTGCTGTGAGCTTTTCAATTAGCTCTTGTTGTTCTTTCATTGCTTCAATTAAAATAGGTACAAATTTATCATAGTGTACTGCTTTCCATTTTTCATCAGGTAAATCTTTGTTATCTTCGTCTGTACCACTTACAGGTCTTTCATAGTCAAATACTAACTTGTCTAATCCTGCTTCTTCTACTTCTTGAGCTATAACACCAAACTCTCTTTTATCTTGTTTATCTTCAGGTGCGTTCTCATTCCATGCAAATTCATATCCTGTGACTGATTTAATTTTGTCTATAGCATTATCAATCTTAACTATATCTTTCTTTAATCTTTTATCTGAAGCTGACCCATAAGCAGTCACGTTTCCCGTAGCTACGACATCACCTCTAAAATAGGCTTTTCCTTCAACCCAAAAATCCATCCTTCTAGTGCCTGAAGTTGTTCCTGATGACATACCAACAAAATTAAGAGAATTAGACTGATGCATTCCTGCTGATATTTGAGCTGAATTAGATTCTTTACCACTATTATTACCACCAAACATGAAAGCACCTGATGCCATCTTAAACATAGCATTTGGACCTGCAACTGTTGTACCTGTCATCTCCATATAGATTCTATCTGTGTCAGAATCCCAACGAGAACCAAATTTAATATCTCCGCCAGTAGAGCCAGATGCGGCTACACTTTTAATATAAGAACCTTCCGTACTATTATTGTCATTAAATCTTATTTCTGAAGCACCACCTTGACTTGAAGCTAAAGTTAAGCTTGGATTTGCATCTCCATACGCACCAATCTGAACTTGAGAATTAGCCCTTATAATCATATTAGTGGCAGATGAATCTTTAAATGCGATATCTTCTCCACCAGATGTTTGAATTACAAAGTGAGCATCATTTACTTCTTGAGCATAAATATAACCTCTTAAAACATTTGATCCAGTGTAGAAGTAAGCAACGTCACCTCCCTGAAGTTTTATATTACCATTGGTATCAATGACTTCTGATCCTCTCATCTTTAAGCCATTATATAATTCACCCCCAATTTGAGACCAACTACCTGGACTTCCGCTTTCACATGTTCTTGCCCATAAAGTTCCTTGACTCTGCGGAGTGCTATTATTAGAAGAATATCCATCTCCATATCTCGGAACTGCCAATTCTAACCAATAGTCACCACTAGCGGTTCCTTTTCCATACTGGTCTCCCAATCCTGTTCTTAATCTATACCATTGATTTGATATTGAGGCCGGTGCCCCAGTAGTCCCTTGAATGAAAGTCCACCCCCAATATGCAGGTTCAGCATTAAACCCGTTAGTAGCATAAGCACTATGAGATGTAAATTGACCAAAACAACCTACTGGGGATTCTCCTAATTCTGCAAAATTGAGTCTATCGTTCGATAATGTGCCAGAATTAATATTAGATGCATTTAATCCAGATGAGCTTGTAAGTTTTGCATCAAGTGCTGTTTGTAATCCATCTACATTTGAAATTACATGATTATGACTATCGTCTGCAATTGCTATATTATTATATGTTCCTGAAACATCTCCACCAAAAGTTGTTGCAGTTGTTAATGCTGTAGTTCCAATACTTCCTATATGTACAGCGCCAGTAAAATACCAGTTCTTATCAACATACATATATCCATTATTGTCTGGGTGAATTTGATAGGTGTCTGTCCCGTCAGAAGAAACCATACGCAAACCACCTTCCCAGTTGTTTGTATGAGATGTAATCTGAACATAACCAGATCCATCAATACGCATTCTTTCATTTGATTTGCTCTTTGAAGCTCCTGTTTTGGTAAGAAATCTTATAGAAGCGGCATTGTTATTATACGTAGTGTGTATCATGGCGTCGCCAACACTATTATCATACCATATCTGTAAACCTTCACCAGTTATACTGCTTTGATCTGATCTAAGATTAAGTACTGGATCATAGGAACTATTACCTACAATATCTACGAGAGAATCTACACCAGTATCATATATTTGAAGCCCTCCAGGAGCTTCAACTCTTAAAATATTATCATTTGCATCGTCTACGCAATATAAGTAAGGTCCTCCAGAAGAGTTAAATTCTATTCCCTCTCCTGGGTCATTCATAATTAAAGCATTAACACCACTAATATTATAATTACTACCACTTATCCCGTTATTAATATCTAAACTTGTAATACCTGCAGAGGCTTGGATTGTTCCACTATTGTTAATAATTGTTGCGGAGTTTACTTTGTAACCATTATTGGCCTGCATAACTCCTGTAATTGTAACATTTGCTGAATTAGAATCTTCTGCTCTAATAACTCTTTGACCTGAATCATATAAGCCGCCACCTCTAAAATAAAGTCTATCGGTAATTGTATCTTGATCTAATGAAGTCATGGAACTTACGCCAGTACTATTGCCTCCTGGATCATAAGCTGAAAGTCGAACAGTTGGATCTCCATCACCTTCAACTGTAAAATGATAGGTTGCTGTTCCACCCCTTAACCAAATTGCAAAACCTCTATTATTAGCAAAATGAGCAATCTTTGCAACCATTGTGGAGTATGTTTCCGTAAATTCATTGACTTTAATATCGTAGTTTACACCACCCCAGCCGCCCCAGTTGGCTTCTAAATCAAGTAATAGACCACCTCTATGTGAAGCTGTATTCCAAGAACTTGGAGCAGTTTCACTATAATTTCTATAAATTTGAATTTTCTTAAAAAATGCTTGTGAACTCCCTGCACCATACCAAGTAACAGGATAATATGTATCAGCATCTCCTCCAACACTAATTGTTCCGGATCTAATTGGTATACCATCTGCTCCATATTTTAAGTCGCCACTAAAAGTAATTTCTCCTGTTGCGGTATCAGTTGCATCGCTTCTTAAGTATTTACTTTGTGTTGAAGATGAAGTTAAGTAACCAGCACTCGCATGGTCACCCCAGCCGTATGCTGTTTGCCAGTTTGCAATTCTTGTTGAATCTACATAATTTGTTGTTTGGTTACTTGGATATATGTTTCCTCTAGTGTAAAGATATCCATTATTACCGCCTAAAGACATAAGAGTTTGATCAGAGTTATTCTCCCACAGATGTCCTTGATTAGCATTATTGTTTACTCTATATCGAATATGATGAGCTGTTCTTCCGTCTATGGAAGCAGCTGCAGTACCTCCATCGGCTGCTTTGCCACTTCCAGATTGACTCATATAGATGACCCAGTTAGAATCTGTATCAGTCCACATGTATATTCCAGCACTTGTACCACCATCTGTAGCATCTTGTACTGTTATAAAATTTCTGCCAGTAAATGTATTATTACCCGAAGCTGTTGTATAACCTGCACTTGCATGGTTACCCCAGCCGTATGCTGTATTCCATTGACTAGAGTTACCATGACTAGGAGTAGATATTTGTCCTGTAGATCCTGTTATTGTAACGCCTCCTGCATTAGGACTTGTGTAAAGGCCACCCCCTGAATGTATTGGGATATTATAAGTTCCAGTATATGCGCTTGTAAATATCTCTGGTTTTGCATCTAACTGAGTTTGAATATTACTTGTTACACCATCTGTATAGTTTAATTCTGTAACTGTTGCTGTTATACCATCGAGGACATTCAGTTCGGCTTTTGTCGCTGTAATTCCGAGATTGGTGATTGCATTTGCTTGTTGTGTTCCAGTTAAACCTTGTGAAGCTGTATCAACTCTTAAACGATTTCCTAACGCATCGGAAGTTGTAGTAGAGAAGTTCGCATCGTCACCAAGTGCGTTTGCTAATTCGTTGAGTGTATTCAAGGCTGCGGGAGCTGAATCTACCACTCCTGCAACTTGTGCATCTACATATGCTTTGATTGATTGTTGTGTTGGTACTCTTGTTGCACTGTTGGTTGCAAAGGAATCTTCATCAATAAATGTAATTCCTGAGATTGTTCCATCGCTGAATGAAGTTGCTTCAACTGTTCCTGCAAAAGTTGCGCTTGAATCAGCAGTAGCTAATGTAAGTACAGTAGTACCAGCTGCTCTTAATTGTAAATCTTCATTATATGAACTAATTAAGCCACCATCAACTTTTAGCTGATTATTAATATAAATTCCTGAACTAAAAGAATTATTAGGATCAATATATAAAAAGTTATTTGATTTACCAATTACATTTGAGCCTCCTATTCTTAAAAGTCCGCTTTGGTCACTACCATCAAAGTTTAAATAACCTGATACTGCTGCATTACCATTAATGTCTAAGGATGTGCCGGTAATAGAACTTGTACTTGTAATAGCTCCACTATCAAAAGTACCACTTATATCAACATTGCCAGTATCTAAATCTATTCTAAATGTATCAAATGTTCCAGAATCGTCTGCAATAGAAAAATTACCATCTTTTGCAATAAGGTGAGCATTTGTATCATTATCTTTAATTTGTATAAATCCTTTATCATCTGTACTTTCAAATACTGCGATTGTGTTTGCCGTCCCTACATTTACATTTAATTGACCACTATTGATAGTTCCTATATTAGTTAGGTTTCTTGAGGAATTTATTACTGTTGTACCACCAACTTTATAACCACCTGTTAATAAATCTAAACCTGTAGAATTTTCTAATACTAAAGCTCTTTTTGTACCAATAGTAGTAGATGAGTCTGTTCCATAATCCCAAAGATAAACTTCAACTGTATTGCCTGTGTCTGCATTTGAATTATGTCTAGTACGAATTGAATGTGCATAATCAATAGAGGCTGAA
>Ga0255751_10004031_pt1 | contig 13360 bp, 10 predicted proteins | sample 071ome_20_FD_179951 | JGI IMG/M metagenome (GOLD analysis project Ga0255751, IMG submission 179951) | Coastal salt marsh microbial communities from the Groves Creek Marsh, Skidaway Island, Georgia - 071412BT metaG (version 2) | ecosystem: Environmental > Aquatic > Marine > Intertidal zone >...
ATTCAACTTCAATTTGAGCAGGCAAAATCTTGTTAATTTTATATTTCATAATGTGGTAATAATCTAATTTATATAGGTTTTATTTGGCACCCCTGTAAGCAGAATCTACTCCTGATTGATCAATGGTGTACCCAGATCCAGCAACAGCCCTACCTGCTGCTCCACCTTTTCCAGCTTCTCCACCTTCTTCTCCATCGGTATCAGTACCATCTATACCTGTGGTGCCGTCTCTCAACGCATAGCCGTTTTCCCCTGCTTCGCCCCAATCTCCACCCCATCCGCCCCAGTCACCATGGCCGCCCTGTCCACCAGCAGTATTACCATTTGCATCGAATTCTGGTAGAGTTCCTTCTAATCCTTCTTCCCCGCGGGTTCGTTCCTGCCCATAACCTTGTCCATCTCCACCATCTCCACCATCTCCACCTATTCCACCAGCATAATTCACAGTCACTGACCAATCATGCCAACACTCTCTCTCCCATAAGGTGTAGTTTTCACCGTCACCACAAGACCTGATATTATTACATGCTTCTCTATCACAAGGGATTGGGGAGTTGAAGTTTGGAGAATATTGACAAGGCATACTGTTACCAACACAACCAGTGTTTGCCCAATAATCAGTTCCAGTGGTTGTTATACTCCCTGCACCGCCATTACCACCAGGACCACCGCCGCCTCCGCCGCCTCCACCACCGTAGACTTGAGCAGAGGCACCAGAAGTCCTTACAGTGACTTGTCCAGCGTTTACATTGATATACAAAGCGTTTCCACCAGGAGTACCATCCTTTCCCGATGTGCCACCTGTTCCACCAGATCCAAGAATACTTCCAGTGATGATGAGAAGAAGGTTATAAACAGCATTTGCATCTAAACTTGCTGCCGGATTCCCGTTCGTCGATGCACTTGTTCCGGCAAGTGTTAATGTTTTGACAATGTTTTTGCCAAGATTACCATTCCACGAATCAGTAAGATCTAGATTACTATCGTTATCACCAGCACCTTGATTTACATAATAATATTTGATAGAGTTTCTGAATTGTGACATTCTTAAGTTTGTTGTTGCTGATATTTCTGAGTTCTCAGTAGCATCGGGAACAATCGGATTTGTATTTGATGTATTAGTGTCTCTTCTATATTCTGAAAAATTTATAGCACCAGAAGAAGTCTGTTTAAAAGTACTTCTTAACTGACTAAAAGAAATAGATCCGCTGGTAAAATATGGACCGTCTGTGGTTGCTGTTAGTGCCATATTAGATTAGTGTAAGTGAAGTTGAACCTATACCAACGACGTTAAATACAACTCTATCTGGTGATGATGCATAGAAGATTTCAACTGCTGTGCTGATTCCTTGCATCCTAAATCCACCACTTGCAACGAATTCTGATGCAGTAACGATACCAGCATTGGCATTGATTCCACCAGAACTTTGTACCTCAATTCTGTCTGCTCTCAGTCCTTGTTCAACGACCAAACCATAATTTGTTGACACAGAATCAGTTCCAATTGCAACAGCATTTCCAAGACGAACTGCAAGTGCATTATCAAAGCCAACATCATATGTAACATTGAGTTGTCTTAACGTTGTAATTCCAGAAGTATTATTTAAGTTAGTATTGGTAAGTATAGGACCTAAAGTAATATTTCCTGATATATTTCCAGCAACACTCAAATCTTCAGCAACACTCAAATTTCCACCAATCCAAGAATCTTCTGTAACTGTAGAAGTTCCTACAACATGTAATGTATTTGTTGGTACTGTTTGATTGATTCCTAACTTGCCATCCCAAGTGAGAGTCATTCTCTCGGCATTGGTCTGACCATAAACCCACTTAAAGTTTCCAGTGCTTCCAATACCAGTTCCATTGTGAATTATGTTCTTAATATCACCAACATCATTATTAACGATATCTAATACTCCAGCAGAGTTTCCGAATCTTAATACGGCAGAACTATTTCCAGCACCAACTGAATTTCCAACACTTATTCTTGCCTGTCCACTATCAGAAACAACTTCTACAAGAGAACCAGATGTTTTTCTGATTTGAAGTTCTGATGTTGGAAGTGCTGTACCGATACCAAGTCTTCCAGTTGATAATGCTGTTAGTGCAGTGCCATCAGACCCTACATTTAACTCTGTGGTCGCTGTTACAATGCCCGTTACACTTACATCAGACGCTGTTACAATGCCCGATACATTTACATCAGACGCTGTTACAATGCCTGTTAGAGTTATATTAGATGCCGATATATCAGATGCCGATATATCAGATGCCGATATATCAGATGCCGATATGTCAGTAACAGTAATATTTGGACTTCCAGTTAATGATGTTGCCGTTGTTGCGGTTCCTGTAAGTGCTCCAACAAATGTAGTTGCCGTTACTACACCAGAAACATTGATATTAGAGGGAAGTCTAGAATTATTAACAGTACCAGATGTTAAATCTGTGGCGTTTAGATCACCATCAAAACTTAATGCGGTTACAATTCCAGAAGAAGCGTCAATATCTCCACTCGTTAAAATTAAATCACCTTCAGTAACTGTGAGGTTATCCTTTATTGATGCATCTCCACGAACAGTAAAATAGGAATCAGAAGCACCAGGACTGGTGGTTGTATTAACACCTATCTTCGATGTTGTATGAAGTCCCACACCACCATTATCAGTGATCCAGGCAGTATATCCATATCCAACTAAATCAGTTAGAGCACCAGAACCTGCTACATTTATAGAACCAACAGTAAGATTTCCAGATACATCAGCACTTGTCGCACTCAGAACCCCAATAGTTCCAATACCTGCATATAAAGTTCCACTTGTTGTGAGACCAGTAACTCTAGAGTCTCCATGCACATTTAACAAATAGTTTTGTGGGATGGAAGTTCCAATCCCCACAAGACCATTTGCGTTTACTACGAAATTATCATTATCAACCTGAAGACCAGTTCTGAAATTAAATGACTTACGAATATTTGCCATTATAGTCTTTTTAGTTATTTATCAGATAGTTTTTGCTCCAGTGCTTCCACCTTATCTGAAAGGTCTTTAATTGCCTCTACAAGAAGTGGAATGACCTTATGATAATCAACTGCAAGATATCCATTATCTCTTGTTGTAACTGCCTCTGGCAATACTTTCTCAATCTCTTGTGCAATCAGACCAACATCGTGCCCAGACTTGTTAGACTTTTCGTTCCAATCAAATGTATTGCCACTGATTGAGAGAACCTTGGCAAGAGGATCGTCAATAGGAGTAACGTTGTCCTTCAGTCTTTGGTCTGAAGTGTAGAATGCAGTGATGTCATCAGTAACCTGAAGTTCTCCAACAATTCGAGTATCTCCATTAACATGAAGTGTTGTTTGTGGTAATGTGATTCCTATACCAACCTTACCATCACCTTTAATGGTCATTCTTTCTACTGGGAGAGTCAGAATTCCCTCTCCAGAACTAGTGCCAACTACTTCGGGAGTTGTAAAGAACTGAAGTCTTCCAGAAACACCAGTGTTTGTATTTGCAGATCCAACATTATCTTGTTGAACTTGAATTGCTGCACCAATTCTTGATGCAGTACTAACACATCCTTGGAATGTGAGTCTTCCCAATACATCATGTTCAAAAGTTGTAGAATATGCTGCTTCAGTATTTCCTCTAGATCCAACAAAGTTTATGTTGGATCCTCTATCTGGATCACCAGTACTAACATCTACATCATTACACATTACCAAAACTGAACCATTAGTGGCCGAAGTAGTCGCTGGAGTATAGAAACCTATTCTTGCAGTAGACGTAAGTCCATCCGCAGTTGGTTGTAAGAGTGATGTCTGACATCTATTTGCATTTGTAAACTCATTACCAAAAATCCAATCACTATCCCAGGTTTGTACATATCCACTATTAGCAGCTGCACCTCCATCCCGATCCCCAAAAATGTTAAGGGTTAATCCTCTAGTCGTAGAACCACCTTCATGACGAAGAACAGTTCTTCCATCACTATCTTCAAAATTGAATCCACTACCAATATTGAGAGTTTTTGCTATTCCAACACCACCAGAAACTATGAGTGCTCCAGATGTGGGACTTGTAGAAGCAGTTTCATCGGCAATCTTAATAGCATTAGTAAATCTAGTTTTACCATTAAATGTAACTGGTCCATCAAATTGTGATAATACTTGATTAGAAGGACCACCCTCAACAACAATTCTCTCTTTAACAGTAACTTCATCAAATACGGCACTCAATCTCGATGGATCTTCACCCGTTATAGTTGGAATTGGAGTATCAAATGTTGTTTCCTCACCAGTAGAAGCAGACTTTCTTTGGTTTCCAATGAAGAAGTCTCCACTGTTGTTCATACCAGTATAGGCAACAATACCAGCGGATCTTTCCTGTGACTGAACCAAGAACTCTTCTCTTTCGGGGAGAGACTTGATCTGAACTTGTGGAAGACCTGTTGAGTAGTTTCCAGGTCCATATCCAAGATACTCAAATGTATGACCAGAAGCACGGGAATAGGATGGTCTGCGGAACTCAATTGCCTTTGGTTCTATCTTTCTAATAATCGAACCAGAATCGTGTGCGACTTGTCTTGTAGCCAGAGCACCACGAATAACAACCAGTTCATTGTTGCTGATACCCTGAAGAGTATTATTCGCAACTCTCATAATTTCTTCATCGATCTGAACATAGGAACCGAGAGGGAATCTACTCATCGTTCCAACACCAGAGTTTGGAAGACTTACAGCAAATTGTGTTGTGGTTGCTGTAATTCCAGCACCGAGAGTCAGTGTTTCTCCACCATAAATTGCAAATGCTCTCTTTCCAAGATTTTCTGCATCTCTATCTGATGTTCCAGCATTCGCGGAAAGTGCGTGCCTAAGAATATAACCAGAAGTTGTTGTAATTCCTGAGATAGTGAGTGAATTTACTCCAGTCCTTGATCCAACAATTAAGTCTCCAGTGTTATTATTGTTGGAATCAATAATTCTTACTCTATTTCCAGCAACTAATCCGTGTTCTGTTGCAGTAACAATACCAGTGGCAGTGTCGGCAGTAAATGCAATGGACTTACCTACAACATAAGCATAATGATTAGAAGTAATTACTGGGTCACCAGTTGTTCTCGCAATGGAGATTTGAGTGGCAGATCCAACAGCAGTAATGCGATGATAAGTATCTGATATTGTTCCAGCACCGGTAAACTGAACTACATCACCAATTGCGGTGGAAATACCTGTGGTGGAAATTGTAAGATCAGAACCAGAGAATCCCTCAAGATCCAAGATTTCACCATTGGTATAACCAGAACCAGGAGAAACAATAGTAACAACACCAACTGCTCCGCCAGAAACAATAATATTTGCAGTGGCACCATCCCAGTTTGATGTACCATCATTCAGAAGTTTTACATTATGATAAGTTCCATCTACAAATCCACTACCAGCAGTATTGATAGTTGCTTCCACAATGCCCTGAAGTCCGTGTCTTCTACCAAATGTAATATCTGGTGTGGTTGTTGTAGCATCAGCAACAGAAGAAATATCGAGACCAATACCAAGTTTTGTGAGTAATATATCTGTAGTTTCTCTAGTAATACTCTTTTTGAGATCGTTTGTTACAACTTCACCAAGAGGGAATGGTTTTGCATAAGACTTGGCAGATTCTGGACTGTCGTCCACATTATCTCTATCAAGTTGTGGATAAAGATCGACAATATTCTGCCCATACTTCAGGTCTGTAAACTCTTCAGAGATAGAATTACCAGAGTTTGCAACATAAAGATGATAGATTCCGTCACGTTCTCCATCAACATATTCCTGAATTACCTCATTTCTGTAGATGTAGAGGTTTGATTGTAAATCATTCCTTTCAAATCTTGGTGAGGTATTTGTTCTAATTCCAATATTGTTTGATGATGATGCTCCAGGAAGATTACTAGTTACGGGGTAACTAAACGTCATATCATCAACAATAGTAACCGTATGAGTTCCATTGTATCCACTATTGGCAGCACCTACAGTATTATTCGCATCAGTTACATTACGAACAATAATGCTGTCACCAGTTGTGAGATTATGAGGAAGTTCAGTTCTTACTGTTGCCGTTGAACTGCTAAAAGTACAGGTGGCAATGAATCTTGGATTTCTGTTATAATCATAGTCATCTGCCGCAGTAATTGTAGACTTGAGAAAATCTGTATTGTCAATTCCACGATATCCAGTGGAACTGGATTCTTGGATAACAAATCCATTTCCTGGTGTCTTGGAACCAGAAAGTTCTTTTGGAACTACAACTCTAATTTTATAAATCTTTTCATCAAGACTTCTTGTATCGGCAATTCTCTTAATATAAGATGCTTCTGACGTTCCAGTAAGAGAAGAAATTGCCGGATAGATTGTATTTCCAGTTGCAGTAGTAATATACCATTGAGAACCATCCCACTGAACTGGATGTCCAATATCACCAGAAACCTTATCGGATACTCTACTCAGAACTTTAAGGTTTGTTCCGCCATAAACAGTAATTGGAGAATCATTGCTTGCATCCGATTCTGATGCTGCCAACTTAAATGTTGTCGTGCTTCCACTTGGGACAATTGCATAATAAACCGTATTGGTTCTCAGATTCTCTGGTAAATCTCCATCATCACTAATAATGATTACTTTCTCACCAGTTGCAAGTGTATGTGTGCCTGATGAAAGTGTAAAGATATTAGTTGATGGTGCTCCGACAGAATATTCTTTGACGGAACTTGTGGCACCATCGGTCATCAGAATATTTGCCGAGTATTCTGTTCCGCCAACTTCTAAGTATAACTTATCTCCAACTCTGGCACCAACTCTATATCCTTGAGTCAGAATTGGAGGAACAATATCTTCGGAAGTAAATCCATCAAGATATAACTTGGTTGCGCTATTTGATGCATTATAATCAATTGTCAACCAATCAATATTTTCTTCCGAACCAGTGATTGCTCTTGGTGGAATAATGTGAGTAATATACGCATTATCATCTTTTGTAAATGCCTCTTTCTTAAATCCATCAGCAGCAAGCGATATTTGTCCAAAGTTTGAGTTAGAGTTGGTGATGGACATATCAGCACCACTCAAACACTCAAAGTGCTTGTTATATCCAATTGCAAAGACGGAAACTATCTGAATAAATGCATCATTAGAAGCTTTGATGTGTGTGGATTCCCATCCACTTCTATAAATCGCATCGGGATCTAAGTGATATACAGTTCCCTTTGATGAAGAATTTCCTGCCAGTGCTCCACCATATTCTGGGGTAATGGCAATATTATCACTATAATCTCTTGCGGAAGGACTATACTTTACAAATGCTCTGTCGTCTTTTTGAAGTGATACACCAGTGAATTGGGCAACAACCATTGAACGGAAACCAGTTGCCTTACTTCCATCGGCGTGCATTCCGTTCATGCCCCATACAGAACGCATGGAGATATTAAAGATATAAGGAGATGCACCAGATACGGTGTCAGTCTCAATGGTTACAAATTCATTACCAGTGATGACGCCAGGAGTCGTCATCGTTGCTGGTGCATAAAGTAAATTATAATAGAAGATATTTGTATTATCCGCATCTACTTCACTTACTTTTGTGGAGATATTGTAGTTTGTATCTCCATCAATAGGAGTTACACCAGTAATACGAATTGGTGTTCCTTCCGAAAGTCCGTGTGGAGTTTCTGTGGTTACAGTAACTCTATTGGATACTACACCACCACTTCCAGCCTCAATACTTGTGATTTTAAGTGGATCTGCGGCAAATGCACCAACAATTTCATATTCTGGTCTTTGTGGTTCAAATCCTTTTGGAAGTGCTGGGAACTTGTCATCAATATCTCTTCCAGAACCAGTACCATATGCGACAGAAAGTTTCGCATAGTACATTCCAAGATCTGTAATGCCGTAGGTTGAAACTTCATTTACACCATCGGCATACTCAAATACGGTGAGTTTATGGTGTGAGAATGTTGGAGTTGCTTGATTAGATGTGCTGAAGTTATTATTCTTTGTATAAACAAGACCCAATTCATCTCCATCAAAAACAGAGAATTGCCAGAGATAACCTGCACCAGTAATTCTAAAAATTGCCGAGTTTGGTGTGCTGTCCGTTGGATTTGGAACATACTTAGGACGAATCTTGGTCTTTCTTAAGTCAAGACCAACGATTGATACTCCTCTAGGAACAATAACACCACCATTAATACTATTAAATCTATAAAGGTGATTGTTGGGTTGTGTTAAGTCAAAGTTAGATTCTAATGAAAGATAAAAATCTCCTGGGACAATTTCTGCGGCAGATGCATCGGAACGAAGAACCTTTGCTGTTCCACCATCATTAAACATAGACCATCCTGGTCTATTATCGATGATATGCTCACCGGGCATCAGAAGAATGGTGGTCTTCTCCGTCTCGTCGTTACTATTTCCCTTGATATATGAGAATCTTGCCGCCTCAATCAGTGCTCTCTGAATCGTTTTGAATGGACGAGCAAGTGAGTTACCAGTGTTGAGAATGCTATCTGTCGAATCTAAATCTGCTGGACTTACATAAAGAATTCGACCTTCAGTGTTCTTGATAAAGTTTTCTAACTTATTCAGAGGCATTGTATTATGACTTCTAAGATATTTCTATGTTTTATTTATCAGCCCATTAAATCCTCTTCATCATATTGAAACTCAAATTCTTCCTGTGGCATATCCTCTGGATTTTCCAAATCCATAAGAAACAGACAAGGATGAGCCTCTTCATCTATAAGATAGAAGGAACTTCTGTATAAGTCTTCTGGTTCAAATGCCGTTTCTTTATTTGCAAGTTCTACTAATTCTTTGTCTTCCAAGTGTCCATCAGGCAGTTCATCAAATGTGAATGGAACCTGATTGATAAAGTACATTTTCACTATCATACTGCCATTATCATACCAGCAGTATGCAGTGTCTATCCTATAAGACATAACTTACGGGTTTTGTCTTATTTATTTTAGTGCGAGTAGGGAGACTTGAACTCCCACGACCACAATGGTCAACAGATTTTAAGTCTGGTGTGTCTACCGATTCCACCATACTCGCAAGGTGCTGGTTGTGGGGATCGAACCCACCTTAGGCGAATTATGAGTTCGCTGCTTTCACCAGAGAGCTAAACCAGCACGATAGGAATACTGGGAGTTGAACCCAGACTACCCCGTTATAAGCAGGGCGCTCTAACCATTAAGCTATATTCCCGTGATGATGAACTACTGAGCTTCGTTATTATTCTCAGTGTATATTCGGTAAAGTTCATCATCTATGGGCATCATAACTGCTGCCTTACCATCATCTCCCATAATACCTATGTGCTCTCCATTTTCTACCCTTACGAGAAGAGAATCAAAGTTCTCTTCCCATTCTTTAACTGTAAATACTTCCATCAATACTCTTCTCCCTGAATAGCAAGGTCAGCATATTCAATCTGGTCTTCGTCAAGGTTAGCAGTCACGACTTCAAGGACATTCATAAACTCTTGAACGGTGTCGCACTGAACCATCTTTTCGTTGCCCTCATCGCTCAGCAGAAGGAAGGAGCGAGTGCAGACATCAATGACAATACCGAGAACAGATTCTTGTGCGGTGCCCATGGGGTGTTTCGTTGATTACCTGAGTATTATAGGGCATCTGGGGTCAGGTGTCAAGGGGTCCGTCCCAACTGAGTGTTTCCTCGTTCCACTCATAATTCGTTGCAGTAATTCCAACATCCAATGTTGTTAATAGATTTGGTGGTGGAATTGGTGGTTCCCAACTACATGTTTCTTCGTTTAATACCCATGAGTTGTATGGTTTTGGTGGAATAAAAGCATCTTTGTCTTCATCATAAATTCCACCTATTGATGCATAATTCATTCTAAAAGGTTCTCCACCAAAATCATGTTGACCACAGTGGGTATTGTAACTTGTCCTTTTACATTTAAGTCCACTATTTTGTTCGTATATTTTTTCCCAGTCAGCTTCATCACACTCGTCGCATCCAAAAATTACTTTGACTACTACGTTATTCTCATCTAAAAGTGCATAATGTGCCATATTTAAGCAAATTCTAATGTAAACGAACCGATTCCACCAGTTACACTGTATATATTATACCCCGAAACGGCAGTGTTTGGTGTTGGTACAAATGATGAACCAGAAGACTGCCCATTGACCGTCATGCCAGCACTAAATTTCGCTTGATAAAGTTGAGGAACTCTGAATATAACGATACCAGACCCTCCGTTACCAGCTTGCCTTAGTCCATTTCCAAGTTGTGAGTTTCCTGGTCTACCAGGAGCACAAATGTTTCCTGTTCCTCCTCCACCACCTCCGGTGTTTGTGGTTCCATGACTCCATGCCTTTGATGTTCCACAGTAATTATTATATCCACCATCTCCACCTCCACCTATACCACCATCTCCTGAATAAGTTCCGCCACCACCAGCATAATATGTGGAAATGCCAGTAATATTTGATGGCAATCCATCACCACCATCGGATGAACTGGAATCAGGTCCTGTTGTACCAACTTGATATTCAATTGTGATATAAGGATTAATTGAGTCCGATGTTTCAAGGGTAGATGCTGATGAATGATATGATGGATTGTAGTATCCATCACCACCATATCCACCTTCACCAGAAATATCATTACCAGAGACATAGGCATAACCACCGTCACCACCAGGAAAGCCACCACCGCCGCCACCACCGCCTCCGTTAAAGGAAGCACCAGAAGTTCCACCAACGCTACCATTAGATGCTGTGCCAGTAGAGTTGATAGTTGTAGATGTTTTACCAGCTGGATCTTTCCCAGAAAAAGTTACAAAACAAATACAAGCGCCACCGCCTCCACCACCAGCAAGAGCGAGAAGTGTAGATCCAAGTGCGATGGCAGTAGCGCCACCACCACCGCCGCCAGGTCCTGCGTCAAATCCTGGATCAGGTGTTGAACCATCATTACCACCATTACCACCATTCACATATCCAGATCCGCCGGCGCCGCCTTGGTTTCCAATCCAATTTGTACTGCCTGGGGCACCCATGGTTAATGTAAGCGTTTCACCAGCAACATTAGACATGGTGCCATTTATTTTTTGTCCTCTAGCACCAAAAGCACCACTAGTGTTGACACGGGTGCTAGCAGGACTGCCCCGACCACCTGCACCACCATGAATAGTGTAAGTGACAGATGTAACACCATCAGGAATTGTTATAGTGGTATTATTATAGTATGTTCGATTAAATGTTCCAGTACATCCCAAAGAAGATCCACCAGCACCACCGCCACCAGCACCTTGTCCACCACCAACGTTTCCATCATGACCTTGATTGGCTGTACCACACCCACGAGTACCATCTCCTGGTCTTCCTCCACCTGAACCACCATCATAACTAGATGATCCATAGTATCCAGCACCACCTCCACCAAGAGATGTTATTATTCCAAGAACAGAATTATTTCCAGTTTGTCCGTGACTATAATCTCCATTACTCCCATTTCCTCCGCCACCCACCTCAACAGTGTAAGTTACCCCAACTTCTAATGGTAATGCCATCTCTGGTTCACTATTTCTACCGGAAACTTCTGCAGCACCATTACTGACTCGAAATCCTCCTGCACCACCTCCACCACCAGATGGATCGTATCCTACATTATTTGCTCCGCCACCACCACCGCCAGCAACAACAAGAAATTCTACTGATGGTTTATTGGAAAGATAAAACTGTTGCCATTCTCCATCTGTTTTCCTCCAACCAGCACAAATTTTCTCCCATTTTCCTTCACGCTTTATATGAAGGTCACATATTTCTTGCCATTGATCGTTATTCTTGTAATATGAAGTGCAAACCATAACAGTTAATTAGCAAAGTGTATACCAAATATCACCGTCGTTTCCAACATCATTACTGGTTGGTGTAGTTCCAAAACTAACATAGTTAGTCGTTGTAGAACCATCCGCCATTAAATTTTGATTGGATTCTCCACTAGTTAAAGTTTGAGATAATGTAGTAATGTTGTCGGGAACTACTGCGCTGCCACCAGCAAAATTTACATTCTTGTAAAAAGTTACGTCGCCAGTAAAATTAGTAGGAAGTGAAAAATTATTAGTTTCAGCCATTTTAGAGAAGGGATGCTACTGGTTCGCCAACAATTGGAACTTGTTTGATAAGACCTTTGAATAAATCTGCGCCAACAAAACTACCCTCAAACACTCGTTGACTAAAATCGCCAATGGTTGCCGCAACCAAGTTTCCTTCATTACCATCGACATCAACGGCATTTCCATCAAGTCTCGTTCTTCCATTTTTGGAAACAAGATTTAAGTTTCTACCTGCTTCTATATTAATGTCCTCGTCTGCTTGCAGTTCAATGCTTTGTGCTTTGATTCTAACAGCACCATTCTTTAAACAAGTAATATTAATATCACCATTCATACCAACAATTTCAAAATCTACATCACCAGGAGCATTCTTGGAACCAGCAACAAGTTCAATTGCTCTATCATTGTGCATATGAAAGATTCCACTTTCATTGAACATCTGCAAATGAACATCCTGGTCATCAGTAAATCCATAAAGAGTATAGACATTCGTTCCATCCCCATTCATTTGAGGATTGCAGAAGTCCATTCTTGCCTTTGGACCCCAACTTATATAACTTCTTGCTTCTGTATTTTGATTAGGTCTTTCGGACATATTATGATACGCAGTCGATTACGCTTACAACTTCTTTCTGTGGATCATATGGTCCCATCAGTGGTCTGATAAGAGCACCAGTTCCAGTTCCATTAACAGTAATTTTTGGTAGATCACTAACAATGTTACTATTTATTGGAGATGCGGCAATAATTCTACCATTATTAATAGTATCAATAGTCAAACTATATTCTGTTCCATTATCATCAGTAGCAGTATCACCAGGAGAATATCCAGTTCCAGAATTGAGGACATATGCTCCAGTGACCGCATTTTCTCCATCTTTAGATACATCATCTTCTACTGGATAGTTTTCCCCTCCGGATACGATATAAACACCAGTAATTTGCCCATATGTTGGCGATGATTGATCATAATCAACAATTGTTCTTCCAACTGCACCATATCCAAGACCACAAGAATCTTCAAAGGTCACCATCGGTGGAGCATAAGAATATCCACTTCCAGGATCTGTTATTTCTACACCAATAATACTTCCAGTTCTTGTCACGGCAGAAGTAAGATCGCTTAAACCTTCCGTATTATTCACAATTCCTCCCATAATTACTTTACCAGCACCACCAATACCATTTCCACCAAAGAATGATACTTTTGGACCACCACAACTTGATGG
>Ga0255751_10004042_pt1 | contig 13342 bp, 10 predicted proteins | sample 071ome_20_FD_179951 | JGI IMG/M metagenome (GOLD analysis project Ga0255751, IMG submission 179951) | Coastal salt marsh microbial communities from the Groves Creek Marsh, Skidaway Island, Georgia - 071412BT metaG (version 2) | ecosystem: Environmental > Aquatic > Marine > Intertidal zone >...
AGAAGAAGCCGAGCATTTCGGCATTCGTCTGCTGCTAGTTGTTGCCGTCATCATGCGGCGCGGGGGCGCCCAGTGCACCGTCGTCGTCGGTACTGAAGTGGTCATCTCTATCTCTTTATATTACTACTTAAAAATTGTTTTTCTTTTTTGTATCGCGCGCTCGTCGATGATGTTGATTTGATCGATAAAATTTGTTGTTGGACCTCTCGCGTGTCGTCGAACAAAGGCGTTACGTATCGCGCTTTCTCTGTCTCTCTGCGTTGGGATATTGTATTGCTGCTCTGTGTTTGAGAAAACACGCGCCTCGAGAGATGAAGATTTTTTTCTCGATGCGCTTCTGTATGTCTGCTGTGGAAGATCGTCGAAAAAAATTTCGTACGAGAGTAAAAAGCAGAAAAAGAACACACACGACACAGGAAGAACTCGTACCCCCCTACACACAACAACTTTCCTCATTGAACCAACACACGCGCGCCCGCGCAGAGTCCAAAGGAAGAACGAGAGAGAGAGAGAGCGAAAAAAGAAAAGAACAAAAAAGCAATGTTTTCGCTCATACACGGCCTGTGCGAGTGGACGTTTTCGAAGCCAGAGATGCGGATTTTAATCGTTGGTTTAGACTCGTCCGGGAAAACTTCCATGTTGGAGAAAATGAAAGAAATGTTCAGCGACTTGCAACCGATTCCAAAAGAACACATCAAACCAACCGTTGGATTAAACGTCGCGAAGATAGAAAACTTTTTAGGCGTCCAGTGGACGTTTTGGGATTTAGGAGGCTTGGAGCGCTTGAGACCGATTTGGTTGAAGTATTATCGAGAATCGCACGGAATTTTTTTTCTCGTGGACTCCACGGACGAGACGCGAATAGACGAGGCGAGAGTGGTGTGCAATCGAATGTTGGCCAACACGGATTTGCTAAACGCGCCGGTGTTGATTGTAGCGAATAAAATAGACGAGAGCGGATTGGAAGGATTGACGATGGTGAAAACGGCGTTTGAAAGCAGCGCTTTGAATAGCAATAGCAACGATACTAATAGAGCGGATGGGACCGGGACAGCAACGGCATCGGCAACAACGACAACAAAGAATGGTATCCTCGATACTAAGAAGAAAAAGAAAAAGGAAGACGCTTCGGCGACGCCAATTGCGAAGAGAGTCATGGGCGCTAGCGCATTTACCGGAGTAGGCATTAAAGAAGCCGTAGAGTGGATGTGCAACGCGGTGAATGGGTCAGAGCGACAACGCGAATTAGATTTTGTGTAAGAGAAAAAAAATAGAAATATTTTGCTGCGCGTTGAATTACGATGCTAAGTTAAAATTCTCACTTCTTCTTTTGCTTCTTCGGCGCTGGACCTCCGCCTTCGCTCTTGGAAAAAGAAAAGCACATGGATTTTCCTTCCACAGTCTTGGCGGATTTCTCGTTCAGTTTCCACGATTTACTTCCATCTAAATCGCTCCCCGTGAAGTTTTTCAAATCGTCCATAGTTTTTACGTCGTTTTTGGCGCAGTATCTCGCGGCACAGCCCCTACCAAACTTTGCGTCGTACGTGGAGCCTTCGATGATCATATCGAAAACTTTGACGTTATTCTCCTCGAGCAACTTTCTATCGAGAACCTTTGAGTATTCCTGAGAGGCCACGTTGAGAATAAAACGCCCGCTTTTGCTATCACTATTGCTTTTACTACTGCTACCACTTGTTCGTTCTTGCTCGTCCAAATCTTTAATCAAGCTCTCGGTCATTTCTTTCGACCAGAACGCGGCTAACCCGCCTTTGGTCTCTTTCGTAGCTTTCAATCCTTTCGTTTTCATTTCGAGTCTGTACTGACGGATTAAATCCAACGGTTTCAGTAATCCGTACAAAGGATCGACGATTCGCAAATGCGTTTGCAAATAATTCAGCTCTTTCTCGCTCAGCGTCGAGCACGATAATCCTTTATACGCTGGTCCATCGAAAGCAAATCCGCACGGATATTGCTGTTGTTTTTCCCAATTTTTGTATCGTTCCAAATTAAGGTTGGCTATTGAAGACGAAACTTCCAAAGTGCTCGCGAGCTGGCTGGCGCTCATTTTCCTCAGTTCAGTCAATAATACGTCCATCGTTTTCTGCATGGACGGCGAAGACGTTTGTAAACTCTTCGCGAGCGATTTCGGGACCGTCAAAGTTTTCGCAGGCGAGAGGATGATTAACATATTTTTGTCGATGATGTGAGTGATGGTGTTGTTTCTGTGTTAGTGTGTCTTTCTGTTTGTCTTTCTGGACAAAAGGTGGGGGGTTCTCTCTCGAAAAGTTTCATATACGAGACAAAAACAAAAAAAAACGCACGCTTTTACCAAGAAGCTAAAAAGAAAATGAGTGTCCTCGATCAACATCATCAACGAAGGGATGAAGTGGCGTTTAAGAGACTCTTCCCTGGATTACAGAGAAGTGGCACACAAATCGATGCTCCGGAGAGACCATCTCTGAGAGTGATTTGTTTCGCGAACGCGGGAAACGCGGAAGATTTATTCACGAACGAAGGCGTTGGCGAACGAAAAATCCAATCACCACTTCTGACATTTTGTCGCAAATTCAAAGCGGAGTTGTTATCGGTGCAACTACCGGGAAGAGGATCGAGACGTAACGAACCGTGGAACGAGCCGAAAATACAAACGGTCGTGAGAGAGATTGCACCAACACTCGCGAACGAATTACGCGACGTGCCGTACGTCGTCGTCGGTCACTCCGTGGGGTGTTGGCTCGCGGTGCAACTCGTGGACGTTTTACGAAGCAAATACGACGTCGGCGAGCCGTTACATTTTTTCCTCTCAAACTTCCCAGCGCCGACGATTGAGGACAAAGATAAGCCTTGGCGCAAGAACAAACATTTATCTGAACGAGAATTTCAAGAGGAATGTCGTAAATGGGACGTTCAAGAAATCGTCTTCACCGGCATCTGGAAGATTTACCATCCGCTCATGCGAGCGGACTTTTGTCTGTTCGACTCCTACGAGAACGATTTGCAGGAGAAGACGTTTACCTCAGACGTGACCGCGTTTCATGGCACGAACGACAAAATGATCTCAAGAAGTATGGTTAAGGAATGGGAAAAAATGACAACGGGCACGTTTGCTCTCGAAATCTTACAAGGCGGCAACCATTTATTTCCTCTCGAAAAGGAAAGCAAAATCGATTGGTTGAAACGCATCGTCGCAGTCATAGAAGCAAAGGTCATGCCGATTATCGCTTAAAAAAGGAGATAATAATGATGTAAAATCAAGATCGGGGCCGTCAAGAGAAGTTCCTACGGGCTATCGAGTTATTATTACTTATATATCTACTATCACATACACTTCCGTTGAATCATCCTCTGCGACGTGGATTTGCATTTCCGAATACGTAATCGCCTTGACTTCCGTGCCTTGTTCGTGCACGCCATCGACGAACAAATCTCCGGCAACGATGCCTTCAATCGTCCATCGGTTCTCTTCGTTCTCTAATGATTCATCTTTGTTTTCTCTAAACTCGCTTATTTGGATTTTCGTGCACACCAAACTTTCCGTGTGGAACACGAACAACAACTCGTCCAAGAATGCGAATAAGAGCGACTTCAAGTCGTGCGCGGAACAGCTAAACTTTCTGTATACATTCGGCGTTTCCGATATTTTATGAAGAGGTGTCATATAATCGAACATTCCGAGAGCCGACCAGGCGAACGCGGTCGCGGTAGAGTCGCCCCAACTGCGGATTTGAATATCCGCCGTGTGGTCTTTGTATTCGTATTGATTTTTATTTGTAGCGGTGGTATCATAACTCACGACTGGTTTTGTCGAGAGAAAGCTTGTTGTTGTTGTTGTTGTTGTTGTTGTTGTTGTTGTTGTTGTTGTTGCGTTCGCGCCCTGTGTCGTCCTCTCGTTCCCATTTTCACCATCACCATCTTCGGTGGAGGTTGTATTCAACATCATCACCACCACCTTCGGAGGAGGTTTGCCGTTTGTTTTCGCTCTCTTGTTCTTTTGTTCTTCGTTTCCATTTTCGTCGCCGTCGTTCGCGTTTTCTTCATTTTTCTTCTTCATCTTCTTCCTCCTTCTCGGTTCTCTTTGCGGCAACGCCTCGTACTCGAGTTTATTCTCTTCCATCTTATCGTTGTTTGTTTGTTATTGATGTTGTTGTTTTTGAGTGTCGGCGGCGGCTTTGAACACACGTACACACACGCGTTCGTTATTATTATTTTTTTGTGATTTGTGGTGTACTGATGCTGTGCTCGTTTTTTGTCAAATTTTGTCTTTTTGTGTTTTTGTGGTTCCCGCAGCATCTGACTGACTGATTGAGGTGGTGAGAAGCTCTGACTTTTCTCGAAATTGATTATTTATTGCGCATCAAATAGAATCTCTTTCTTTTCTCGGTCTCACCCACACAAACACAGACGACGACGACGATAACACCAACACCAACACCACCAACAACTAAAACATGACTTCAGAGGATGAGAAGGAAGAGGTCCAACCGATAGGAAATCGACTGTCGGAGTTGAGAGACGAGCTCGACTCTTTGAAAGAGTTGCTCGACGAGGAAACCAAAATGAGATTAGACGCGGAAGAGATGGTGGAGCAGTTACAAATGGAGTTACAAAAGACCGAGGAAGAGTTGAAAGAAACCATAGAAGCGGAAGAAAAGACGTACAAGAAAGCGGTAGAGTTTAAGGAAAAAGTGCAAGAGATGGACGCTTTGAGAAAAGAGTTGGAGGAGGCCAGTGAGAAACTGAAAACGAACGAAACGCGAATCGAAATGCTCCTGAAACAAATACAAGAGATGGAGAAGAGAGACATGAAGAGAATGTTAGAAAAAGAGCAACACATTGAAGAGTTCAAGGCGGATATTAAAAAAGTGCACGAGGAAGACTTGCTCGAACTGAAAGAGAAATATTTGAACGAGTTGGAGAGAATAGAAACCGAACGCGAGGAAACGTTCGAGTTGATGAAACAAACGTTAACGGATGAAATCGAAACGACGACGGCGAAATTAAGTGAGGAAATTGAGTTTTACAGAGACCGTGCGAATCGAATGAAGCTAGAACACGAATTTGAAATGGAACAGTTGAAAGAGATGCACGCAATCGAGTCATACGAGGCGGCGGAGAAAAATTACACGAGAGAACGCGAAGTTGTATTCTTAGTGGAGAAGACCTCGGAACGGTACGAGGAAACTTTAGATCACGTCCGCGAGTTGCGCAGACTGATTGATAAAGCTACGGTGCATTACCCTGGCGTTGAAGCGATCTTTGAAAACGAGTTTCACACGTTTCGACCGGATACTTCTGGAAAGTTGGAAACGGCGACGATTGCCTTGAAATTATCGGCGAAGCCGCCGGTGAAACCAGCGGTAGCAGCCGGTAAAAATGGATTGAGTCCGAAAGCAGCGGCAGGAGCAGAAAAAGCAACTACGATAACGTCACCGAAGAATGTAGTTCCTCCGTCCACTGCTGCTCCCACAACCACCACGAGCCCCACTACTACTACGGCAACAACAACTACTACGTCTCCGTCTAGTGCCGGAGAAGAGCCATCGAGCGTATCGTTCTTCGACTTCCCATCTTTTAGCTTATCCAAATTTTTCTTTTGATTTAAGAATACGATACAACGCTACTAGTACACGAAGTTACCGCGTCTTTTTTTTCCGACTTTGTTATGTTTTTATCTTATCAGCCGCTTTTGATTGTATAGCTATGAGGATTTCGTAGAGAAGAATTGGAGAAAAATATAGAATTTGGGATGTCGCGTGAAGAACAAAAAAAAAGTTGAGTGTGGGCAAGCAAGCAGACGCGAATCTTTTTTTTTGCAAAAAACAGGGAATTTTTTGCCAGCTCGGATCCGAATTTTCGCAAAAAGACAAAAGATATTTTATTTCCCTCGCAGCCACAAAGTCGCCAGAAAAAAAAAGCGGAGCGCCAGAGAGTGCGTGTCTGTTTGTGCACGCGCAACCGATCGGTTCGCGCGTGGAGAGAGAATGGCGTTCTCCACTTTTTGCTCCCGCTTTTCGAGGCATCCAAGTCATCACCGTCAACAACAAAAAAGAAGAAGCGGTTTGAACGACATTAGAATTGCGACGGTATCTGCGTCAACTTCTTCTTCCTCACCGTCATCTTCACCATCGATTCTCTCTCCAAACGTAGTAGGAGATGCAAACGTTGAAACGAGAGTAAGAGATGAAGGTGAGCGCGAAATCCGATCTTCGATGGCCAAAACGCTCGCGGAGGAGTTGACGACGAACAACAACAACAACAACAACAACAACAACAACAACAACAACAACACGAATAACAAAAAAAAAAATACGAAATCAGCAATAAAACTCGTCAGCGGGTATTTGAAAAGCATCGAAAACTTGATTAGAGAAATTGACGATACGAACAGAGGAGACGAAATTCAACTGAGCGTGTACGTATTTGAGCAGGGTAATTCGACCGAAAGGGTGATTGAAAGCTTATCGAACGCGTGTAATCGAGGCGTATCGGTTCGAGTAAAAGTTGACGGCTCCGCCGTTTCAAAATTTACAAGGTGGTGCGAACAGTCCACAACTCTGGTTGAAAAATTACGAGAGTTGGAGAAAAAGCGGAACAATGCGAACGAGTTTGAGCTTATAGAAAGCACGATTCCAACGCACGCGAAATACGCGACGTTCAAACGAAAAAATAATGGCGAGTATACCGGAATGTTAGGCGGCATTAACATCGGAGATCGATTCGAGAATTGGCGCGATTTCACCGTTCTCGTTCAAGGCCAAGAACTCGTCGAAGCTTTGGAAAGTTCAGTATCCTCAAATGCTTCTTCTTTCACTCCTTCTTCGTTAACATCATTGTCTTTCAAGTTGTTTGAGAAGCTACAGTGGCCGAGGGGAAAAGAAGAAGCAAAGAAAACCGAGGACGTTGAAAGTACCATCACCAAATTTGTCTCGAACAATCCGACCGGTTTTTGTCCTTTAGCTTGGGCGTTTCCGCGAATAAAAAATTTCCCGGGCACATTTAGCGTCAAGAAATCGTTCGAGGATATTTTGAACGACAGGCAATTTGACGATTACACTTTCTCTATAGCGTATTTAGATTCCTCGGGAGTTGCGATGATCCGCAAAATTATTGACCGAAACGCGAACGTGACAATCTTGATGCCCTGTTACCCAAACGTGTATCACGACGCAAACAGAAAAGCTTTGGCGAATTTGAAAAAAGTTCACGAGTTGATTCAATTGAGATCGAAAACGTCCGCGCCGCGACTGTCGATCAAATTATTACCAGAGATGCTACATGCTAAAGCTTTCGTTGCGAAAAGTACGATGAATCCGGACGTTGGCATCGCCTCTTTAGGAAGTTGCAACATGCGACAGCGCTCGTTTGGTCAATTTCAAGAGCTCAACATCATCACGCGCGACGAAAAATTTCGAGAGGATTTAGAATCCGAGCTTGAAAATATTGCTTTTGCATCCTTCGATGCGGATGACGAAGATTTTTTGTATGCCGAGCCAAAGGCGTCAGTAGAAGAATTTCTAGGCTAGTTATAGTTGTAGAACATGTATTGATTGATATTAGATAGATGTGCTATAAAATATTATCTTCTGTAAAACCTCATTCCTCTGGCCGCTTGCGTTCGCCAATTTTTTTACACGGATTGCCCGCCCATATCTCATATTCTGGAATATTCTTAGTCACTACAGAAGCAATACCTACGACGGCGTGAGAGCCAATCGTAACACCGTCGACAATCGATACATTCGCGCCTATCCACACATCCTTCCCGATGTGTACTCCTTCTGATTTTACTTTCTGCAATCGAACGGGCGTTTCCGCGTCGTCAAAGTTATGATTAAACGCAAAAATTGAAGTCGAAGGTCCTATCCTCGTATCCGATCCTATCCAAATAGGTCCTTCCATGTGACAGTGCTGATTGATCGAAACGTTTTCTCCGACTTCTATGGGCCCGTGTAAATACACGTTGGCTGCTATGCGACAGTTATTGTTCACTACTATTTTTCTACCCCGCTCTGCGAAAACATTCACGTTCACGTCGGCAATAAACGTGTCAGCTCCGATAAACTCAATAGTCTCTAATTCCATCAACTTTTCTTGCACATCTTTCTGCCACTGCATGGCAAACGCTTTGTGCTTCTCGATGTCGTATAACCACGGCATGTGATTCAATCGTTTCCTCTTCTGTTCGTCGTATTTATTTGTCCTCGTTTCTGCTGGTTCGCTTTCAGGTTCACTTTTTGTTGCCGTAACTACTTTTTTTTCTGCTGAAGATGTTCTTTTTTGCTTTCTCAAAGAGGAAAACAAAGCGCGAGACCGAAGCGAAGGACGGAACGGATGCTTGCGCAAAACTAACGTCGGTTGATAACAGTGGGATTTTGCTGTCGCTGGCGTCGAGTGTTGTACTTTTATCATCATCAAATTACTGGACCAAACGAGTTGTGTTGTTGTGAGTGGAAATGAGAAGAGTTTTTCAAAAAAAAAACATCATTTACACATACACTTCAGATGCACTCGAGGCTCGTTGCAACAACAACAACAACAACAACAACAACAACAACAAGAACAGCGCGAATAACATGGAGTTTAAGACAAAATTAAAGTATGGTTTGAACCCCGCCGCAGCGAAAGCTTCCACGAAAAAGAAAAAGAAACCGCTGGTGAATCTTTTCGCCAACGACGACGACAGCGAAAGCGAAGAAGAAAACGACGGCGTGATGAGCGAAGCAGAGAGAGCGAAAAAACGACACAACGAAGAGATTAAACGACAACAAGAAGCGGCAAAAGCAAAGGGGGATGCCGAAGCAAAGGAAATCTACGAGCAAGCTTTGAAAGAAGACCCGAATGCCTTTGCGTACGACGACGCACTAACCGATATTCAAAAAGGAAGAGAAGCCACTTTGCGAGAGCAAGACGGGGAGAAAATAGAGCGGAAATCGAGGTACATCGCACAACTGAAAGAAGCGGCTGATTTCAGAAAGCGAGAACAGGATGTTACGTATGAGCGACGCTTGATGAAAGAGCGCGAAAAAGAGGACGAGCTGTATGGCGACAAAGAAAAGTTCATAACTTCAGCATATAGAAAGAAGTTGGAAGAAGACGAAAAATGGAAGAAGGAAGAACTTGAGCGCGAGCGGAGAGAAAAGGAACGAGAAGTACACGGAAAATCAGACATGACATCGTTCTATGCTAACTTGATGAATAGAAACGTAGCTACTGGGGGTGATACCGCGACTCACTCCAGGAAAGCACCAGAACCAAAAGCTGACTCGGATTCACCAGGCGTGCTTTTGCAAAACGAAAAGAAGGAAGAAGAAAAGGCGACGGGAGTCGCGAAAGAAAATGTTCAACGAAAGACGGAATTTTCTCGCGAAGATGTGGGAGAATTACCATTAAATTCGATAGAAACAACCGCAGATGATGATAATAGACGAGAACAAGACAAGAGTATAGATGAAGCGCAAAAAGAAGCAAGTGAGGAAAAAGTTATGGTGCAAAAGATAGATAGGGAAGAGAAGGCTAGGAGTGCTCGTGAGCGTTACCTTGCGAGAAAACGGAAAGAACTGTCTTCATAATTAGCAGACACACTGATTTTTAGATACATGTACAACAATTGAATAGACAATTGAATAAATCTCTACGACTAAAAAAACGATTTCGAACGCTAATGCGCGTCGTCTTCTGACGCGCTGATATCTGATTCGCCTAGCATCGCACGCGCAGCCTTTATTAAACTCACCGGGCGTTCCGTTTTCATGGCATAAATTGGAATCCCTCTCGATCTGGCCGCGTGGCGCAACCACTTCGCACTCTTTACGCGAGTTTTTACGCCCAAAATCGCATCTGCGTCCTCTAAACGACTCACCAGATGAATTAAAGTTTCGAATCCGAGCTCTAAGAAAACCTTTCTTACTTCGTTTTCGTTCAACTCAAATGGGAAGACACACAGCACTGCCTCTTCGTCGCTTTTTTCGCTTGAAAAGTCGTCGTCCTCGTCATCCTCGTCATCCTCGTCTTCCTCGTTATCTTCCATACTCCCTTTGACTGAACGATCCCCGCTGAGACGCCGTTTCATCATAGCATCAGCTTTCTCTGATGCGGAAGATTTACGTTCTCGAAGAAGTGCTGCGTTGGCAATCTCTTGCGCCACATATCCAGCAGAGGTTAATGGTGGAGGTGCGGATGGACGAGGCACTTTCCGTCGTAATCCAGAATCTCTTTCATCTGCACCCAAGTATCCAGACGACCCGTAAGCTTCGTTAATATTCGGGGACGTGGTAAACTGCTTTAAAACTGCGGCTTCAGTCGCCAAAGATGATCGGCTTCCGTAAGAACTAGATGTTGCGGCCGACCCTGGACGGGATCGACTTTGCATAGCACCGACACCAAATTTGGGAGCAGACGCTCCAATCCCGTTATTGGATGCATATGAACGGGAGTTTTCACGAAACTCGGGAACTTGTACAACTACGCCGTCTTCTCGAAGCGCTCGCAATTCGGTAAACGGAGCTTGCCCAGCTAAAAGTGCATCCACGGAGGACGCAACGTCCGTATGCACCCTCCAGAGTCCGATATCGAGCATTTCTACTGCGATGCTGAAGGTTGGCGGACCTTCTCGCTCTAAAATTGTTTTTTGCCCGCGTCTCCTCCTTGCCTCGTCGTCACCGAGCGTGACGGATTGGACACCACCAACTAAATCACATAGAGAGGGGTTCTTCAAAACGTTTTCCAACGTGTGACCGTGCGCGGTGGCAATCATTTTTACACCACGTTCAGAAATAGTTCTCGCAGCTACTGCCTCTTCCTCCGTACCAATCTCGTCGACAATAACGACTTGCGGCGTGTGATTTTCTACCGCCTCTATTAGCACGGCGTGTTGGAGTTTCGGATCCGCTACTTGCATGCGCCGCGAGTTTCCTACGCCAGGATGTGCTACGTCGCCATCCCCACCGATCTCGTTCGACGTGTCTACGATTACAACTCTTTGATTGAAATCCGCCGATAACAATCTCGACATTTCTCGAATAGCCGTCGTTTTACCCACACCGGGCGGGCCTAATAATAATACTGAACTCGTTTCTTCCGAGCTTACTAAGTCTTTACACAATTCAGCCGCACCTTTCACTGCTCTTCCAACTCTGCACGTCAAACCAATCACCGTTCCTCTTCTGTTTCTTATCATGGAGATTCGGTGTAAAGTACCATCAATCCCAGCTCTGTTATCTCCACCAACTTCACCGAGTAAGCTCACGGCCTCGTCAATATCATCCATAGTAATTTTTGAACTTTCTGCGTCCCAGACGTCGAATTTTTTCAAGCTATCTTTTGAGTACAACGGTTCTGCGGGGCCTTCGGGGAATCGAGCCAAGGGCACTCTCCCCACGTCCATCACGACTTCAATGAGTTCAAGTTTCCTCTCGTGTTTATGCAATTGCTCGCGTATTCTCGATGGTAACACTCGTAAAAGCATGTTCAGTTCATTTTCATCCGTTACCGAGGCGAGATTTTTCTTCAATCCTCCATCGCTACTGCTGTTACTTTTCTCCGAATTTGGCTTTCCATCTTGTACCAGACTCGCTTTCACTTCTTCCGGCGTTCTCGGAATTTGCCTTTGGCGTGCTTGCAAATCGGCTTCATCGAACGAATCAGACATCAACAGAGCTTCTGCGTCATCGATGGTACCTTGTTCATCCCTGCTTTCACTTCCCTCATCTGATTTCATCACTCCTTCGTCGAGGCTGCTGTTACCGCTACTTCGTTGCGCGCTTCCCGCGTTTTCCCGACGACGTCGTCGTCGACAGTTTCGGATAATCAGCTTCGGTTCGCGCGCGCGAAAGAAAAGAGAAGAAGAAGAAGAAGAAGAAGAAGAAGAAGCCGCGAACGACGACGACAAGGTCGACGCTAAAAATGACGTCATGATGTGCGTGCGCGCTCGAAGTTCTTTCCTTTTTTTATGAGAGCGTGTGCGTGAGTATACTTGTCTCGTCGTGCGCGAGGCAGTTTGTCTGTTTTGTGTTTGTGTGGGAGCAGAGGAGCGAGCAGAGGAGGGGGAATTTTTTGTCCAAGTACGCTCGTACACACAATCCAACACAATCCACAAAACACACGCAACGAATTCTCTCTCCGAAAGAGAGAGAGAGAGAAAAGAAGAGGATGTCCACCGTCGACGCCAAAGACGAAGAGGAGGAACAGCAACAAGAAAAGGACGAAACTCGCGAGAAAGAACAAACGATGATGGAAGTGGACCCGGCACCTGCTCCTCCTCCTGCCGCGCCGTCTCCCGCAGTTGCAGTTGCAAATACAAGCGCAGCGCCTCCTCATGCTCCTCCTCCTCCTCAACAACAACAACAACTTCAACCTCAACGAAAGATGATTCCAAACCCGAATGACGTGAGCAAAGCGGCGGCGATTGCCTCAGAAAGAGCTCTGATTGACGCCAAGAAAGCCATCTCTGTGCGTTTGCATTTTAGAAACAAAGAAGGAGGAAAAGAAGATGGTAAAAGAAAAGATGAATTCTTTCGGACGGCGAAGGACGTGCTCGAAACGTTGATGCCGTTTCATGCGTTTGCAGACCAAAGAGGTTTGTTTCAATTTGACTCTTCTTCCTCTTACATCGATAACGACGACGACGGAGGCGATGCAAGTGAAAACAAGAACGCGAGGAGGAAGAAATTGCGATTGTTGCGCGAGGCTGTCGGGATGTTAATAGCAGAGAAGGAAGGATTCATCACAAACAAAGAAGAAGAAGAAGAAGAAGGCAAAAACGATAAAGGAAACAAAAATGAGAACAACGAAGATGAACAGAAAATAAAGAGAAGACGGTTGAACGAAGCGTACGCTTTGCTCACGGAAGAGAACGTTTTACGTAGTGGTGCCGCGTTACGCATGAATAGAAATGATGAAGGTATGCTCAGAGAGCTGCGAACATTACATAAAGCACTCAAAGTGTGTGAACAAAGTTGCGCGCGGTTGCAAAGACACTCGGACGAAGACTCAACATCGGCGAACGTTTTGTCCAAAGCCGAAGAGTTCTTAATAGAACGTCTCGTATCAGAAGAAAATCGAATTGCTCTCGATGTTAAATCGAGCGAGCTTCGTAAAATTGCCCAGGAAGAGCGGCAGAAGATGACAGATGTGCGTAAAGCCGAAACTGCATTTGCGCTCGCGTCAAAAGCAGCTGTTGCTGCGCAGCACCAACAACAAGTGCAATTGCGTATTCAACAACAGCAGCAGCAGCGGCAAATTCAACAACAACAACAACAACAATAACAACAACAACAACAACAACAACAACAACAACAACAACAACAACAACAACAAACAAACTAGTACGTGTAGTTAGGATTTT
>Ga0255751_10004059_pt1 | contig 13312 bp, 18 predicted proteins | sample 071ome_20_FD_179951 | JGI IMG/M metagenome (GOLD analysis project Ga0255751, IMG submission 179951) | Coastal salt marsh microbial communities from the Groves Creek Marsh, Skidaway Island, Georgia - 071412BT metaG (version 2) | ecosystem: Environmental > Aquatic > Marine > Intertidal zone >...
ACTGTCCCGCATGTCTGATGCATGGACCTGACAGAGCTACGGAGACTTACGCCATCGAAAGCTGGAATTCCATTCCACGCCGATCAGAGATGGTGGAGTTGTTGCGGCTAGTGGATGAGGTCACAGGATGGGAGAATGATCTGATAGACACCAACGAGTTCTCAGAGGATGGAGAGGCAATGATAAACGACATAGATAATTTGCGAGAATACGCCCAAAAACTAAAAAAGGAGATGACTGATGAGTGATTTGCCAACCAAACCGGGAAATTATTACTGGCGAAAGTCAGACAGGGATAAGTGGGCTAGAGTTTTTGAAGTGAGATTTTCTCACTCAATGGGGCTTTGTGTCGATGCGGGGTTTTATTATGAAACAGTCCAACAGCGAGGAGGCCAGTGGATCCCAATCCCCACCCCCGAGGAGGTGCTGGAGCTGATGTGGAGGGTGCATAATGTGTTGGACGACCCGTCTTCCATCGAGCTGGGGCATCTCGGGGAGTACGTCAACAAACTCAGGACGGGGATGGAATCATGAACGGCAACAAACCATTCCAACGCCCATGCCACCCTAAACGTGGGAGACGACACATCGACCCGTTGGACCGTTACCTTAACAAGTTATTCGGAGAACCTCTCGGGCATTGGGTGCATTTAGGGAGAATCACGCCCTATGCCGAGAATGTGGTCCAACGGGCCAACTCTAATCATATGACTATTTGTTTGCTTGACATACTATGAAAACCAAACACTGCGGAGGATGCGGTCAGATAAAGCCAGAGGATCAGTTTGCCAAAAACAGGCTCGCTCCAGACGGCAGACAATACCACTGCCGAGAGTGCCTCAATGCCTACAGTGTCATCCGAAAAGCCGCGATCAAAGACGGCACATGGCGAGTTAAATAGAGAGGAAACGAATGAAGGAAATTAAAGATTGTGTTGCGTGCGGATCCACCGCCCGGGTTGTCCTGGGTGGTCGGGTGAAATGTATGAACCGGAGATGTCAGATGACCGGGCCAAAAACGGATCGCTACGGCGAGAAGTGGAACAAGCTGCCACGGAAGACACAGGGCAGGTCGGGTCGCAGGACACCTCCATGGCAAAAGGGAATCAAAGAGGTTGAAACCAGGGCTACCGATGAGTCAGGAGGTGAGCAATGATACGCATCGTGGTTGAGGTGTCTGAGGACGCAAATGGCGTTGCCTTTGAGAAATACGTCCAGGCATGTGGGGCGACACCTGGCGAGGTTGAGGTAGGAGAGGGGGTTGATGCGATCATTGACGAATATTTGGACACCCTCGAAGAGACGGACGATGTCATCGATGCTCAATCATTTGCGCGGAACTAGCGCGAGACCTATGGATAAACGGCTCATCATACGTGGTCAGCTCGGGGACAACTCGAGCTACGATTATCACTCGCGCATCATCATCGATGGCATGCTGGCGCGTGGATGGGATCTCTGCGTGGTTCCCTACAATTCGGACGCATGGTCGCGTGTCCTCGATGATCGGTATGAGCGGATCATTGCGCGTCAACCAAAATGGGACGCTCCTACCCTCATCATCCACCCACCCAAACAAACACCCGACGATCCTGACCGGACGGTGTATTCGACCATGTGGGAGACCACTCGGATCCCCCAGGCATGGATCCGAAACCTGAACAGGTGCCGTGCCGTGATTGTGCCGTCGAACCCAAACATATCGACGTTCTCGGCGCAGGGAGTAAACTCTCCCATGCACTGTGTGCCGTTCGGGGTGGATACATCAGTGTTCCAGTCCAGGTCATTTGTCAGGCGAAGCACGGTTGTGTTTGGGACATCAGGGATCTCCCGTCATGGTTGGCCCCGCAAAGGGTTCGACGAGGTCGTCGATGCATTCCTGCTGGCGTTCCCGGAAGGCAACGAAGACGTGGAACTTCGCATTAAGTGCTACCCCAGGGATCCGATGCCGTCCTGGACGGATCGTCGCATCGTGAGAGATGAGGGTGAGTGGGCAAAAACGGATTTGGCGGCGTGGTATCACTCCATCGACTGCTACGTGTCGATGAGCAAAGGTGAAGGTTTTGGTTTGATGCCGCTCGAGGCTATGGCATGCGGACGACCATGTGTGATCCCGGCCTGGTTTGGACCGGAAGCGTACGCGAAGGAGTCCAACTCGTTTTTGGTGGATTACAAGCTGGTCCCGGCGACGAATTATTACGAGGGACAGGGATTGTGGTGTGATCCATCGGTGGAAAGTGCGGCGAATATTATGCAGCAGATAGTAAAGCGTCCATTGATGATTAACGCAAAGGCGCGTCAAGCCCGGATCGATGCGTCACGGTTTACCTACGCACGCATGGTTGATGGGTATATTGATGTCATCAATAAATATTTTTACAGCACGTATGGATATTGATGAATTGGTCACGGAAATCGAAGCCATTTCCATGGATACAAGCTGGACTCAGGATGAGCAATACAGTGTGTTTGCTCAACCAGACAAAAGCTACTATTTAGATCAGCGTGAGCGTTTTGAGCACAAATACCGCACGTTCCGGGCAGTATCAATGGTTTTGAGACCAGAGGTCATTGTTGAGCTGGGCACTCACGCTGGCAGCGGGGCAGACGCATACCTGTCTGGGGTTGACTATGGGGCTCATTACATAGGTTATGATTCGTTCGGTGTGTTGGAGGTCGATGGTTTTGGGGTATACGACCCACAAAAACGATGCCGGGACATGTTCAGGGCTCGAGGGTATGATGACTTCAACCTCATCACCTGTGACCTCAGGGATATGCGAACAACCCCAAAAGCAGACCTGTTTTGCGTTGACGCAGGGCATGACTACCGAAATGCCTACCAGGATTTATTGCTGGCGTTGCGTTCGGGATCCAGGTGGATACATGCGGACGACTACTGTGGGAACGAACTGCGATTGGCGATCAGGGATATCACCATGAATTATGCCGATCATTTTTCAGGCATGGCGGAGATTGACCAAGTGAGCGGTAGTTTTCTGCTGGAGGTCAGGCAATGATTTTTAGACCAGGCACATGGGACCAGGCAATCTTCGACTGCGTCTACACGAACAACGAATACCGGGTTAATAATTTTCTCGGAAAAACCATCGTTGATGTGGGGGCACATATCGGTTCGTTCTCGCTGCTCGCTGCCCATAGGGGTGCATCCGTTGTCTACGCATACGAACCCAACAAACACAATTTTGAGATCCTGACGCAAAATGCTCTGGGCACTGTGGTTCGCCCGTGGAATAAAGGCGTTCATGCTTCGAGCGGTCTACACCTTCAAAGTATGCAGTGCAGCATGCCTGAGAACACAGGGGGGTGCCCGACAGTTCTGGATAGTGATGGGGAGATTGAAACGGTTTGCATGAACGACATCATCGATCAGTTGGGGCACATCGACATCCTGAAGCTTGATTGTGAGGGTGCGGAATACCCGGCATTACTGCACTGCACCAAACTGGATCGATTGTCATCAATCGTCGGGGAATACCACGGTCACGCAGAGCATACAATTGATGAGCTAAAGCAATACCTGAACAGTCACGGTTTCAGCGTTGGGCTGGAACCTACGGAAGGTGGACTCGGGCATTTCTTTGCAATTCGATTATGATTATTACGGACCCCATACACGAATACAACCCAGAGCTAACCATTGATTGGCTTCGAGAGCACTGCCCGGTCGATCATCGATTTGATCGCTTAATGTCGATCGATCGATCGATCATACGATGTCGGGACGCATCAGCAACAATAACTGCGTCACTGTTTAATCGGGACACAAATGATCCGACTGGGATGACCAGGACATCCGAACCAAATTTTCGAAAACGATATTTTGCGTCACTGCTGAACAACATCCAGTGGCTAGAAGCAACCGACATGGGTTGTGATTTGTTCGTGGAACCCAGCATCGCAGATGAGGTGATGAGGCATGTCACCTCTGCGAAAGTGAACCTTCACATTATGGAGGAAAATTCCTTAGCCGCGACAGGAATGTATTGGAGATTTCTCGCGTTCGACATGGATGAGGAATGGAGACCTGATCAGGTGGTTCTGTGTGATGTTGACCTGGAGTGGGAGCATCACGTTCCCTTCCTTCTCGAGCACTGCCCGGTTGCTCCCGTCTTTTACAGCAGGTCTGGGGATCCGTTTTCTGAGACGGATGATTGCTCGAAATACACCCCGATCAGCTGCGGGTATACGGCATTCGAGAAGTCTGCCCTCGATTGGAAGTTTTCTGAAATAGTCCCCAGGTTTTTATATTATCAGTGCTACAAGCAGTTCTATGAGCCCCGCAACAAATGGAACGGACCGCACCCGCTAATGCCACACGGTTTTGGTAACACATGGAACCTGTACGGCAGCGACGAACGCTTCTTTGCTAAAGTGGTGTATTATTACCTTAAGCGTCAGGGATGCTTAAAGATGTTGGTTCAAAGGGAATGTTTTGACTCGCCCCACGCACCGGAAAAAGCGGACATGGAATTTACCGAGAAATTCGGAGGAAAAATCATCTGTGTCTAATGCCAATCCACGCAAAACCAACCAGGGTTACTGGTCCGCAGAAAAGCTCGATCGATCGATCTCTCGTCCACCTCGACAGGTTCGCCGCCGATGTGTTCGGTCTCAAACTCTACAAATGGCAGAAGCAGGTTCTGGGTGATCTGGACGAAGCTGGATCCAGGGTTGCCCTTAAGGCAGCGAACGGATCAGGGAAGACCGCCATGTGTGCGGCACCTGCGGCTTTGTGGCATGCGCTCATGTTCCCAGATTCTGTGTGCGTAACAACATCCGGTGTTTATCGTCAGGTCAAGGAGCAGATGTGGCCAACGATCAGATCCCTCTCCAACTCGGTCAAAGATTTTGGTATCGAGATCAATCAGACGGATCTTCGAATACCCGAACTGAACTCTCGCATCGTTGGTTTCTCGACAGACGACCCGGGTAGGTTTGAAGGTTGGCATGCAGAGAACCTTCTCATCATCGTGGACGAAGCTAAGTCCGTAAAAGACGGCATATTTGAAGCGATTGAAAGGTGCCAGCCGAATCGCATGCTCGTCATGTCGTCGCCCGGCGGGAACTCGGGTGAATTCTTTCGGATTTTCACAAAGCACCATGACATGTATCGACTTCACACGGTCACGTCATTTGACTGCCCGCACATTCCGAAAGTGTGGGTGGATCAGCAAATCAAAAAATGGGGTGAGGATCATCCGCTTGTGCGCTCCATGATCTTTGGGGAGTTTATGCAGACTTCAGATGAGTCATTACTCGTCAACTACGATTCCTACCAGGCGTGTTTACGGAACCCACCGAAATACGAAAATGGAGGAATAGTCGCCGGGGTAGACTTCGCCGGGGGCAACGACGAGAACGTGGTTGCGATCAGGGAAGGAAACAAAATCAAAAAGATCGTCGCGTGGACAGACCGCGACACGATGGCATCTGTGGGTCGCTTCATCGTAGAGTTCACTAAGGCAGGTTTGAAACCGGAGGATGTGTTCTGTGACGAGGGTGGACTCGGTCGCCCGATGGCAGACGCACTGCGAGATGCGGGTTGGCCCATCAACCGTATTAATTTTGGGGCTCGTCCCCGGGATCCAGAAAAATTCACGAACCTGGCGGCGGAGATGTGGTATGAGACTGCTCGCCTGATCGAGAAGAACGAGATCATCCTACCGACCGACGACGAGGTTTTGATGGCACAGCTCACCAGCAGACGTTGTCGGGCGAATAAGGCTGGCAAATTGGAGTTGGAGACGAAGGGTGAGATGAAGGCGCGAGGGCTGGCATCACCCGACCGGGCCGATGCTGTTTGTATGTCTGTCGCGCTCGGTCATGAGCATGACTACATGACTCAGTTTTCTAAGCCAACGATCGAGGAGATTTTTGCCGGGATGGAACTCGACGTTGAAGCTCCGGACTCTCGCAGGGGTTTTGATTGCGGCTAAAGGGAAAAATTTGTTTTGAGATCTCCCTCAGATTGGGCCAATGCGGGGTAAATGGATTACTCGGATCTCTATGCCAAATCCTCCCAGGATCTACAGGATAGGTCACAGTGGGAGACCAGGCAGCGTCAATTCTACGAAATGCGTCACCACGGTTTGCGCCGCAAAACCAAACCCTGGCCCGGCGCATCAGATGCTCATTTCCCGCTATCCGACACGATTATCACCAACCTCAAACCCTACTACGTCCAGCAGCTGTTTGCGTTGGACACAGTCGCATCGTTTGTCTCTCTCCAGCAGCAACAGGCATCGTTGACCACTGCTGCCAGTCAGTGGATGGACTACAAACTCAAACACAGGTCCAACCTACAGACCGAGATTATCTCGACGATTGACACCATGCTGTTGACCGGGCGAGGGATTTTGAAAGTCACATACGATTTGGATCGCAGTCAGCTCAACTTTGAGAATGTGGATCCAATGCACCTCATTGTTCCCTCTTACTGCAAAGACATAGAGACCGCTGATCGCATCACGCACATCCAACACTACTCCCCGGATTCATATCGTCGGAAGGCCGGGTTTAATCAGGACGAAGATTTTATCTCCCGGGTAACAGGTGGGAGCGCAAATGATCGCGGCGACCACAACAGGCATCAGATCGCGAAACAGCGTGAGGGGGTGATCGACACCGATAAAGACACGATTGTGGTGTGGGAAACATACGTTCAAAACGACGATAAAACGTGGACTATTTATACATACTGCCCTCACGATCTGGAGTTCGACGTTCGACCTCCTATGGAGGTTCCATACGAACACGGGAAGCCTCCGTTTGTTTCATGTCAATACGAGCACAAGGATGCTGGTTGGTATTCCCCGCGAGGAGTGACCGAGCTGGTCGCAGTGTTTGAGGCATCATTGTCGAAGCTGCTCAACGAGAAAAACGACACAATGTCTCTCTACAACAGACCGTTGTTCCGGTCTACGAGAGCACTGCCAAATACAGCCAACCTGCGGTTTCAACCGGGGCAGATACTCCCGGAAGACATCCAGCCGATTCCGATGCCATCCCCGCCGATCAGCTTTGATCAGCACATGATTCTGCACAGGGAGATGGCGCAGCAGCGTGTTTCAACACCAGATTTCGGGATCGCCCAAACCCTCGACCAGAACCAGAGGCGAACAGCAACTGAGATTAGCGCGATTGGGAACCTGTTTACCCAGTCAGCAGATCTTCGCATGCGGACGTTCCGCTTATTTTTGGGCGATCTCTACCGTCAATGTTGGTCACTGCTCACTCAGTTTGATCGATCCAGTCTCAACTACTACTACCTGGACACCCTCGAACAGATTCCGCAATCCGCACTCCACCAAAACTACGACATCACGCCGAGCGGATCCGCTGACGGGGTCAACAAACAGTTCCATTTTCAGAAAGCGGTCGCCCGTTTTCAGATGTTCGTAAACGACCCGCACATCAATCAAGTGGAACTACGTCGAAGTGTGCTCGAAGCGGATGACAGTGGATTGGTGAAGCGTTTGCTCACGGACCCGGGCATCGAGATCGCCAACCAGGCGGAAGATCAGGCAGTCGAACTGTCTGTCATGCGCCTGGGATTCCCGGCTCAGGTTAAACCGAGTGATGATCATGCGACTCACGTTCGAACGATGCTCGACTACCTCGCACTGAAACGCGCCCAAAACGCGCCAACAGACCAGATGGAGTTGCAGCGGATCCAGGAACACATAGGCATGCATATGGAACAGTTTCGTCAGCAGGATGGAAAGGCCGCGCAACAACTGACCATGGAGATTCAGGAGATTTCAGATGCAATTAATCAGACTAGTGAGGTCGGTTTACCGACTGATGCGAATGGTGCCGGGGGTTCAATCCCCGGGATGGACCCGACAGGAAGCGGAGCTGCTGCGGCAATTCCTAGCCAGCCCATTGGGGCAGCGAATTAAAAGGGAGATTTTTGTGTGGATCGTTCGTCAAACTGTGACAACGGTCGAGCGAGGGGCAGATAATGCCTCCTACAATATCGGATACTCAGCTGGTTTCCGGGACGGCATAGCTGCCCTGGACACGTTGGTCGCGAATGGACTGCTGGCAGAGGCCGATGGCGAAAACGAATATGACTGAAACGATGGATCGGGACGAAATCATGCGTCTCATTACGGGCGAAAACGAAGCAGCTGCGCCCGCTGCTGAACCTATCAATGAGTCACCATCAGTGGATGAGGCACCCACTGCAAACGAAGAGTCTCAAGCAGGGGAACCGTCTCCGGAAATTAAAACCGAAGAGGATGATAGGTCTGACAAAACCGAGTCGAGATACGAGAAGCTCAGGAAAGCCGAAGCTCGCCAGAACAAAACATGGCAGAAGCTTCAGGAAGAAAAGGAGCAGATCAGGAAGCTGAAAGATGACCTGGAGGATTCCAGGAAACAACTCGAAGAGGATCGCTCGAGGATTGCCGAGGAAATCATAAACAAAGGTGACGAAGCGTCACCCGATGTCTATGAGGCGGTCGCTGAACGATTCCGCGACTCAGGTGAACCTGAGTTGGCCGAAGAGGCAGCTCGGATGGCGGAGGAAGCTCGCCGAAAGCGAGATAACGCCAGTCAGACTCTAGAAATCAATCGGTTTAAAAAGGAGTGGGCAGACTCTGTGAGTGAGTTGGTGAAGGCAAAACCTGAGCTTAACGATCAGGAGAGTGAACTCTACAAAGCGACTGAGTACCTGCTGAAAAACAAGCCAGCCTTAACAACTTATTCGAGCGGATTCCGTGATGCGGTCGAGGTAGCCGAATACTACGTAAACTCGAAGCGAGCCGAGTCCGTTGAAGATGAAAACAAACGGCTTCGAGCCGAGCTCGAAAGCTATAAACGCAAACTCAATTTAGGAACCAGCGATGTTCCGCGAAGGTCAGGCCCGAAGGGGTTCGACGACATGAGTCGAGACGAACAACGTGAGGCGATTCTTCGCATGACTCGCGCAAATAGATAGGATTTAAAATGCCAGCAGATAGTACAATCACAACCAGCGGCGGAAGTGGATCGAACGACATTTCTGTCGCGATGCAGCGATATTTCTCACGTGAACTTTTGGCGACCATCGAAAAAACGGTCGTCCTGGATCAGTTCGCTATGAAGGCACCACTCCCGGAGAAGAGCGGTGGAAAAACCATGCGCTTCTTCCGCTACGAAGAAGGTGATGCAGCGAACGTAGACACGTTGACTGAGGGAACGACACCGACAACCAAAGCTCTCCAGATGGAGACTGTGGATGTTGACCTGGTTCAATACGGTCAGGTGTTGAGCATCTCTGACATCGCAGATGCGACTGCTCTGTTTAACAACATTGAACAGGCGACACTTCGCATCGGACGGGACAGTGCGCTCAAACTGGATAGCGTTATTCGCACTGAGTTGTTCAGCAACACAACTGGAGTTTCCGATATTTATTCCGGTGCCACAACATCATACGGAGCATCGATCACGGCAGCAGACGCCAGCGACTGGTTGGATGCCGCTACCGCACTCAAGATCAATGCCGCCAGCCCCCTGGACGGAGGATTTATTGCCATCGTCGGACCTCAACAGGCGCGGGATCTGTTGGCCGATTCCGAGTGGCAGGAAGCGCACCACTATGCCGAGCCCCAGGCTCGCCTGCGTGGTGAGATTGGACGAATGCACGGTGTCCGGTTTGTCGAAACGACTGAGCCATTCAGAGCGGGTTCCGGTGGATCCCAATACACCTACAGCTCATCTGGTGACATCTATGGATCCGTTGTGGTGGGTGCCCAGGCATACGGTGTTCCCAGCCTGTCGAGCCAGAGTCCATACAGTCCGTCTGTCTACATCGTTTCCGGTGCGGATAAAAACGACCCATTGAACCAGCGCATCCTGGTTGGTTTCAAATCGTTTTTCGCTGCGAAAAACATTCAACCTAAACACATCGCCCGAGTTTACTCTAAGACTGGGTACTCAGCATAATATTATGCCTATTAGCGTCACAATCCCGATGGAAGCCCTCGCGATCATGGATGGCGAGGAGTCAGTGGCACCGTCCGCTGGTGACGCGATCAGCGTCACGCTTGAAGGCACGGTTGAAGACATCGCCGATGGGTCGGTTACCGTTTACGCGACAACCGCAAACGGGGTGGATCTTGAGGGTGAGACTGGACCTGAGCCAGAAATGGACAGGGAAGGGATGCTCTCCATGTTAGAGGGTGCTCAACTGTAACTGTAGTCACGGGGGAGGGTTTCCTCCCCCACTTTTAATGCCGAACTACACATACATTAACGAAGCCGGGCATCGGTCAGAGTTTATTAAACCGATTGGAACATCTGATTTTGTATCAAACGGTGTCCGTTGGAGTCGGGTGTCAGAACCGGAAGGATTCCGGATGCAAACGGGAGCATCTCTCCCGGATCAACGCGATCAGATCAAACGAGGATATAAACGCCTGGAGGATCGCGGGTGGAACAGCAAATTTTCTAAACAACAAATCAAAAAAGCCTGGGACATATGAGAGACTACATACAGGGCAGAGGTGTCATCATCGATGATAATTCCACGCATACTGGCAAATTTAACTACATAGTAGCGATCACCGACTGTGTTGTGTCCGCGATGACGTGTGCGCTTACAGGGACGTTCTCAGGTAAAACAATCCCAGCTGGTTTGCACCTACGAGTGGATGCTACATCGATCACGCTCACATCAGGGCAAATGGTCGCATACGCAGAATGATCAGACACCTCCAGAGAATTATCACTCAGTTTTCGGTCATCACCGGGGGGTTTGCGCCCCCGGCAGTGACCGGAGATGCGATTGTGACTGATTCCGGGAGGACGCTGATCGATGCATCAAACACAATCGTAGCAGACGCAATTTATGTGGTCTCCAGCAATGGTGACACGCTCACTGACGGCACAAATTTAATTAATCACATACGACATGGCTAATATACGAGTCAAAGACTTACCAAACACTGACACGCTCGTCGATGGTGACGAGTTGATCGTGGACAGTTCATCGGCTGGAACCAGGCGCATATCGTTCGGAGAACTTAAATCCGAAACTGCGTCCGATTTTGTTGCAGCTCCCAGCACATACAAAGTGGCTACCCTGGCCGCCGACAACAAGCTGGATCCTTCACAGATTCCTGACACGCTGACCAACGGACTGAACTTCGTCGGTGTCGCGAACAGTGCTCCTGATTTAGCGAGCACGACTCAGGGTGATTTCTACGTCATCGGCACCGCATTCGGGGTATACTCGGTTGGAGATCAGGCAGTGTATGACGGGAGCGCATACGTTCGAGTGACGGATGGCACCAAGCAGATCGGCGAAGGTGGAACCGGAGCGACTACAGCAGCTGGTGCACGAACAAATTTGGAAGTCAACTCCAAAGACGAGGACGCACAGGCTAATGCGCTGAAGACCACGGCACCTGCTTTGTATTTCGACGGGAGCAGCTCGGATATAACCGTTGCGGCAGACCCAAAATTCGCTTTTACAGATGGGACAAATGACCTCCCGTTTACTGTTGAGGGGTGGGTGAAAGCAGATTCGGTAGCGAACACGTTTCTTTTCGGGTTGCACGAATCCGCGTCAACGAAGCGACAGTTTGCGTGCTATATTTCTGCAACCAACAAACTCAGGATGGAGCTGATTGATTCCACGGGCGATGCTTGCTACAACGATACGGACACAACTCTATCCGCATATGACGGTCAATGGTTACACGTTGCCTCTGTTTACACGGGAGCGGATGCATCAACGTTTGGCACTACGGCACCTGACAATGTGACGCATTACGTCAACGGGTCAGCAGTGGCCTCTACTGGATTCCCGAATGTCAATTATGGTGGTATGTCCGACACAGGTGCTGTTGGTTATATCGGCAGGTTCTCCAACACTCGGGGGCAGCAGCACGTCAGGTCTGTGAGGGTTTACAATCGGGCATTGTCAGCTGACGAAGTGGCCGAGCTTGCTCGCGGAAATGATTTGGGATTTTCTGAAGAATGGGGTGGGGCGAATGGGGGTGTTTATACAAGTAATTTTACTTCAACCACTGATAGCTGGGGGTTCTCTAATACCTCAATATCACAGGCATCTGGACCGATTGATGCTAAATCAAATTTACTGCAAATCACCACTTCTGCTGGCAGTTCTATACATTACGTTTATCGCAATGTAGGTGCAACAGTAGGAAAACGATACCGAATAAAGTTCAGCTATTATATTCCATCTGGTCAATCAAATGTTAACGGCATTAAAGCGAGATGGAATAACTCCAGCGAGTATTCGGCTCTCGGGTCAACTCTGGATGCCTGGGATACCATTGAGTTTGAGGCGGTCTCTACGGATGCAACAGTAGAGATATATCAGTTCGACGATGGGGTTCAGGTGTTCGATGATGTTGGCGGAGATGATATAACTTACATAACCGATATAACTATCACAGAGATAGGAACCCTCGCAGACTTCCGCAGCGAACGCTATGACACCAGCACCAATAAACTGTATGACAATAGCGACAATGCCTTTGTCGGCACAGGAACCAGTGTCACATTGACTGGGCGGGAGCAACCAGTGTATGAAACCGGAACGTGGACTCCTTCCATAAGTTTTGGAGGTGGGTCTGTTGGACTGTCCGCATCGTCTGCGTCGGGATTTTATACGCGCATCGGCAACCAGTGCATTGTTCGGGGTGCTATCAACCTATCGCTAAAAGGCTCCAGCAATGGTGCTGCCAAAATAACCGGGCTTCCGTTCACATCAGTTGGTGGCACCTCAATGGGGTCAATGCTTTTGGGACTCACAGCCAATATGGCTGGCTTAACAAGCGTGCCAACGGGTCAAGTTGCAGCCAACGATACTACCATTGACCTTTATGATTGGGGTGCCACAGGGACATCCCCCTTAGACGAATCAAACTTTACGGACAACACCTATCTGCGTTTCTCTGTGACCTACCAAATTCAATAAAACACTATGGACCCAAAAATTACTTACTTAAGAAGCCAAATCTCTGGCGTTGAATCGCAGCTCGCAGCCGATAACGGCAAAAGCACCATCTTACAACTGCTCGGCAAAGCTAAAGCATTGCTGAACGCACGTGAGGAATTGAACGAACCAGTTAACCGTGCCAACACCGAAGTCATGCTTATGCAGGTGTCCGATGCGGTGGCTGCATACAATGCGGCCAACCAAATCACAATGGATTCGGTTGCTGATATTCTGGCGGGATTTGACGCTGCTGTTGTGCCAGCCGATGAGCCAGCACCTACGGATGAGCCTGCCGATGATGCACCTTCCGAATAATGCAGAACTGGGCAGA
>Ga0255751_10004073_pt1 | contig 13290 bp, 8 predicted proteins | sample 071ome_20_FD_179951 | JGI IMG/M metagenome (GOLD analysis project Ga0255751, IMG submission 179951) | Coastal salt marsh microbial communities from the Groves Creek Marsh, Skidaway Island, Georgia - 071412BT metaG (version 2) | ecosystem: Environmental > Aquatic > Marine > Intertidal zone > Salt...
TAGGTACACAACTCTGAATAACTTGCGTTACTGCTTCGCCGTTAAGCAATGCATCTGGATTTCTCATGATAAGTTCATCTTTTGAAGTCATTGCAAAAATAGGTAATTCACCTGTTTCTGGCATTTCAACAATGTCAGGTGTGTATCCTTGCCCGCCGGAAGGGATTGATGTGAATAATTTTGGTGCTCTAAAATAAGCACTTAATGGATTTGCTTGTTTGTTTGCCATTATTAAAACTCCAGTTAATTAAGCAGATAAATAGTTATATTACAATAATCTGCATAAACTATTTATCAGAGTAAAAACATGCTTTAATGGAAAAGTGAATGGCTGAAGTTACTATCAATATGCCCGATGGCACACAAGCAACAGGAATCATACCTGAGTTTGCCCTCGAATCCACACAAGAGCAAATGCTTAAAATGTGGAAACAACTTAATCCTGAAGTTTTTAAAACCATAGAAAAAGAAGCCAAAGAAGCAACCAAGCAAGTAAAAGAGCAAATCAAACAAGAAAAAGCCAGTCAAAAAGAAGCAGACAAAGCCGGTCAAGAGCTGTTAAAAGCATTAGATGGCATAGAGGCTAAGTTTCAGTTAGATGCTGATGCATTAGACAGATACAATAAAAGATTAGCATTCACAGAAAAAGCACTTAACGGCATGTACACTGCTACAGTTGCAGTATCTACAGCACTAATTGGCATAGCCACTACTGCATTAACTGCTTTTTACAGAGGCTTTACTGATGTTGGTAACACACTCAATGAGTTAACTGATGTCGGTGTAGGCATGCAGGATGTTGCTGGCTCTGGTAGAGTTGCTACACAAGTTCTTGCTGGTTTATCTGCACAAGGTTTAAATGCCGCAAAAACAATGGAAGGCATGGCAACTATTTTTGCTTCTCAAGGTTATAAAGCAACAGAACAATTAGTTGCAGGATTTTTAGACGCAACAGAAAGCGGTGCGGCTTTAGGCATGAGCATAGAGCAAGCAACTGGCATGTATGCAGAAGAATTAAAAGCAAGGCAACAGATTGGTGCCTTAGATACTCAAACTGCCGCAGGCAGATCAAAACTTAATCAACAAGTTCAGACTTCTATAACTAGACAAACAAGTTATGCAAGAGCATTAGGTGTTAGCAGAGATGTACTAGCCGATTTTGCACAAAGTCTTATGACACAAACACCAGTTCTAACTGCAACATTGCTTAGATTTGGTAATGATGTACGAGGTTCAGTTACAGCAGGTATTATGGACTTTGCTAGTGCTATGCGTGGTTTAGGTGGTGAAGAAGGTGGACAAATAGCGGCCGCATTCACAGAAGCGGCATCCATGGGTGCTTTAGGTTTCAGTGATGCAATGGTTGGCTATGTGAGAGCAGTACCGAGTCTTGCAGGACCAATGAACGATTATATTAATGCAGTTCAAAGAGGTACACTAAGTCAAGACCAAGCAAATGAGATGGCACAATCTATTACAACAAACTTAGGTAATTTAAGTGCCGCAGAAAAGAACAGAGTATTTGCACTTGCAAGGGCTGGAGATCAACAAGCACAAAGTATGGCTAAAGCCATATCTCAATTTGAACAAACTGAAAGCAAGTTAAAAGAAATTAACAAAGGCTTCACAATGGAAGGAGTTCAAAAAGGTAGTAACTTACTACAGACCATGCTCAAACAATTAATTGGTATGTTCGATGCATTAAAATACTCATTCTTTACAGGTGTAGGCCAATCACAAGATTTAACAAAGGCTTTTGAGAATGCTAAGAAAATAATCACAGAAGCAATTGGAAAAGTATTCGGAGTAGGCGGTTCTGTCGGCGATGTAAACAATTCTATGCAAGACATCGGTAAAACCATAGCAGATAAACTGCCTAAGTTTATAGAAATGCTTGCAACAGGCATTGCGACATTTATAGAAAATATTCCTTCATACATAGAAACCATCAAAGGTGCTGTAAGCGGTTTAATGACTTTCTTAAAAGTTACAGGATTTTTAATAAAAGCATTTACAGCATTAGCCGCTATAGTTTTAGTAACAAAAGGATTTCATGCTCTTGTTGGCGGCTTAGGTGCAGTTAAAAACGGATTATCAGGATTTGCCGGCGGATTAAAAGATGCTGTCAAAGGAGGACTAAAAGGCCTCTTTGGTAAAGACGGACCCATAAATAAAATTGGCGGCGGAGGCAAAGCAGTTGGTGCCGCAACAGGTGACGGCGTAGGTATTCCAGGCGGTGCAAAATCCGGAGGAATACTCAAGAAGATTGCAGATGCAGTTGCCAAATTTGGAGATAACAAAGTAGTAAAAGGTGCGGCCACAATCGCATTATTAGGTACTGCTGTATTAGCGGCATCATATGGCTTTGCTAAATTTGGTGATGTATCGTGGAGCGGCTTCTTTAAAGGCGTTGCAGGATTAGGTGCATTGGCAGTTGTAGCCAAATTGATGGCTAAAGGGTCTAAAGACATGATGATGGGTGCCGCGGCTATAGCAATACTTGGCGTTGCACTAATACCAGCCGCAGTTGGTTTTAGACTATTCGGTGATGTAAAATGGGAAGCCATTGCTGTAGGTGCAACAGGATTGTTAGCATTAGGCGCAGTAGGATTGGTATTAGGCAAGGCGTTGTCAGGCTTAATTCAAGGCTCCATAGCAATAGGATTATTAGGTGTAGCATTAATACCATTTGCATTCTCATTGAACTTAATGAAAGATTTTGGCTGGGATAACTTTACAGCATTTGCCGCAAGTTTAGGTGTATTATCAGTAGCCGCAATAGGATTAGGATTTGCATTACCATTTATTGCGGCAGGAGCGGCCGCAATAACATTATTAGGATTAGCATTAATTCCGTTTGCATTTGCAATGAAAATGGCAGGCGAAGCCATGCCATATTTAATGACGGGGCTAAGTTTTATAAATATGGTCGACACAGGAGCATGGTTAGAACTAGGCACAGCAATGTTAGCATTTGGTGCCGCAGTAGGTATTGTGGCATTAACAAGTCCTCTATTAATAGTGTTTGCAGGAGCAGTAGCATTACTTGGGTTAGCAATGACACCATTGGCCGCAGGGTTAGATATTGTAGCGGCATCATTACCTGCATTTACTGATGCATTATTTGAATTAACATTTATAGATTATACATCCCTTCTAGGATTAGCAGGTTCGTTTGCTGTATTAGGTGCAGGATTTGCAGTGTTAGCATTAGGGCTACTACCTATAATGGCACTGAATCCAACAAAAGATACTTTTGCATTCTTAGAAGATATGTCAAACGGTTTAAAAACATTGAGCGGATTACCATTAAAAGAAATAGCATTAGTAGGTCCGGCATTGTTAAGTTTAGCGGCCGGTCTTGCAGGACTAAGTGCAGGAAACTTAATTAGTAATGTATTAGATGGTTTAGGCTCTTTGTTTGGTGGTAAGTCACCGTTTGAAAAACTTGCTGAAATAGGAAAAGTAGCACCAGACATTAACAAAATGGTTGACAGTCTAAAACAGATGCCAGATGCTGTAGGTAAGTTTAATGAAGCGGCGGGCAATATAGACGGACAAAAAATTAAAGATCAGTGGACTATTGCTAGTGACGGTATTTGGTTAATGGTAACCGCTGTTGACAATTTAAGCAGTGCATTAGACATGTTAACACCTGAACAATTAAAAGTATTATCAGGTAGCGGACAAACAATGGCTACTGCACAAAAACAAGATGCCCCAGAAAAAACTTTTGGCGAAACATTTAAAGAAGCAAGATCAATACAAGGTGGTGCAGGCGGAGTATTTGAATATAACGGAAAAGATTATCAAACTAACATTGTAGGTGAAGCCTATGTTAAAGATCCTAGTAGAGTAACACTGCCCACAGCACCAACAGCACCGGTACAACCGCAATTAGTAGCCGCTACAGATACAGGCGGTAGTGTTGCAGATCCGGCAACCGGTACGACACAAGCAGTTTCACCAGATAAAGGTTCACAATCTAGCGTGGAACTATTAACCGCTCTGCTAAATGAAACTAAAGCACAAAATAAACTGCTCAAACGACAAGTACAAGGTACGCAAGATATTGCAAGCCAGGTATAATTCAATTCTTACTTATTTGGTTGACATAATACGATAAATAGTGTAATATATGTAGACACTAGGAAAATTATGAGTTGGCGAAAACATTTTACACCATTTGATAATTCGGGTTTACCTTTAAACATTCAACCACAGAATGTAGAAGGAGGGCCCGGTGCGGCATCTAGCAGATATGCTAGTTGGTTACCAGAAGTATATGCAGGAAGTCCTAACAGACTTATGCGTTATATTCAATACGATCAAATGGATAATGATTTAGAAATTAATGCCGCTCTAGATACTATCGCTGAATTCGGTACGCAAGAAGATGAATATACAGGCTTACCTTTTACAGTAGAATATGATTCACAGCCTAGTGATACAGAAAGTAGAATACTTGTACAAACACTTAAAAACTGGTGTAGACTTAATAAGATGCACAAAAGAGCATTTAAAATGTTCCGCAGTGTTTGTAAGTATGGCGATCAATTCTTTATTAGAGATCCAGAAACATACGAATTATATTGGGTCGATCCAGCAAACATAGAAAAGGTTATTGTTAACGAAAGTGAAGGTAAGAAAATTGAAACTTACTTTATTAAAAACTTAGAACCTAATTTTGCTGAATTAGTAGCAACAGATGTTGCACCATTACATGCAAGACCATACGGTGCAGGACAAGGCTTAACAGGCATAATGAGTCCTGTCGCAACACAAACAGGTAATTACTTAACTGGTGCTATAGACGGTGCTGATCAAGGCACACCTGTAGATGCTAAACATGTTGTGCATGTTAGTTTAACAGAAGGCATGGACCATGCATGGCCTTTCGGGGTTAGCATACTTGAACCAATCTTTAAAGTATTCAAGCAAAAAGAATTATTAGAAGACTCTATTATTATATATAGAGTACACAGAGCACCAGAAAGAAGAGTGTTCTTTATTGATGTAGGTAATATGCCTCCTCACAAAGCAAGACAATACTTAGAACAAGTTAAGTACGAAGTACAACAAAAAAGAGTACCTAACAAAAAAGCAGACGGTTCAAGTGTTGTAGACGCCGCTTATAATCCAATGAGTATGCTTGAAGACTACTTCTTTGCACAAACAGCAGATGGTAGAGGTTCAAAAGTTGATACATTACCAGGCGGTGAGAACTTAGGTCAAATAGATGACTTGAGATACTTTAATAACAAACTGTTAAGAGGTTTGCGTATTCCAGCAAGTTATTTGCCAACAGGTCCAGATGATGGTTCTGCACAATACAACGACGGTAAAGTAGGTATTGCATACATTCAAGAATATAGATTTGCAAGATATGTAGAAAGACTGCAAAAACAAGTACAAGAAGATTTAGATCACGAATTTAAAATGTATCTCAAAAAGAAAGGTGTTGACATTGACAGCAGTACATTTAAACTGCATTTTACACCACCTATGAACTTTAGCAGTTACAGAGATTTAAGTTTAGACAACGAACGAGCACAGTTGTTTGCACAGTTAGCACAGATTCCATATTTAAGTAATCAGTTTAAACTGCAAAAATACTTAGGATTAAGCGAAGACGAAATCAAAGCAAACGAAAAATTCTGGCGTGAAGAAAACAACTATCAGAAGTTTATTGACGACAGCGAAAACTTAAATCTTAAAAACATCGGTGTGAGAGCAATGCCTAACGAGCAAGTAGATCCTGAAGCAGACGCAGATCTAAGCGGATTAGATCCTAACGCAGAAGGTACTGATCAGATAAATACTGATGTGGGCGGAGTAACACCGCCACCAGAAGGGCAAGTATAATGAGATTAAACGAATTTTACAATCCGGAATTTGATGAGTTTGTTGAACGACAAACGGGCGACACACGAAAAGCAAAACTTACCTTAGAACAGATAAATAAACTTCGTAAGTACAGAGAAGTTAAAAAAGCAGAAGACATAGAACACAAAAAATTTGTCAAAGTAATGTATAACACAGCAGGCGCAGAAGCACCGACATTGTAAAAGATTATACATACACACTCCGAAATGGCCGTCTAAGTGGTCATTTTGCGTCAAAATCACACCATTTTAAACAAAAAAACATCAGTTTACACTAAGTAACAATAGCCGTACATATACGAGACCGTATCTGTGCGTAATTAGATTCTTATTTAAGGAGGCCACAATGTCAGAATCAAGAAGTAGATTAGAAGAAATTCTTGAACTTCTCCTTGCTGAAGAGAATGAAAAAGCAGAAGAAATGCTACACGAATATGTTGTTGCTAAAGCAAGAGCAGAATACGAAAGCATTTTAGACGAAGATTCATCTGATGAAGAGGAAGTTGAAGAATCCACAGAACAAGAAGACGAAGCAGTTGAAGAATCTGAGGAATCAGATGAAGAAGATGCTGTTGAGGAGTCAGAAGAAGCATTTGAACAAGATGCTGTTGACGAAGTAATTGATCAAAGCAATGACTTTGAAGACGACATTCTTGCTGACGAAGAAGAGATCGAAGATGACGAAATGGGTGAAGAAGAAGGCGAATTAGACGGCGATATCGAAGATAAAGTCGACGAGCTTGAATCAGAACTTGACGATCTCAAAGCAGAATTTGAAAAACTTTTAGCAGATGAAGATGGCGATGATGCTGAAGACGCTGAAATGGATGCCGGTGATGAAGAAATGGGCGACATGGAAGACGAACTTGATCTTGAATCTGTTGAATATGATTTAGACGAAGAAGCAGACGAAGTTGACGAAGAAGTTGTTGAAGAAGCAACTAAACTTCAAGATAAAGTTGCAGATCCTAAAGCAGGTGAAGCAGATGCTTCTAACGGCAGTTCACCATTCACTAAAAAGCCAGCACCAACAACAGTTAAAGGTGCAGGTCAGCCTGTAAAAGCAAAAGATGGCAGTGATGGCGATGCTGGTGCTAACAAAGCAAAAGATCACACACCTACAGACAACATTGATGTTGAACCTAAAAAGGCTTAATTGTCCTTTTTACTTGTAGGAGTAACAAACTATGATGGCTAGAAAACTTTACGAATACATGAGCCCGGAGCAATCCAGGGTAGAAATCATGGAGTCGCAAGACGGAAAAGATCTTTTTATGGCAGGTCTTTTCATCCAGGGTGAAGTCAAAAACCAAAACGGTAGAGTTTATCCAAAAGATGAAATTGCTAAAGCAGTAGAAAGTGTAAAGCAAAGGCTATCAAAAGGTGAAACTGTAATGGGTGAGTTAGATCATCCAGAAGAATTACAGATTAATTTAGACCGTGTATCTCACATTATTACTGATATGTACTGTGAAGATTCAAACGGATTAGGAAAACTTAAAATTATAGATACGCCGATGGGTAATATTGCGAGAGCATTATTAAAAGCAGGCGCGAAACTGGGCGTTTCAAGTAGAGGAAGCGGTAATGTTAACGAATCAGGCAAAGTTTCTGATTTTGATATCGTTACAGTGGACATTGTGGCCCAGCCCAGTGCACCTGATGCATACCCAAAGACAATCTATGAAAGTTTATTTAACATGCGAGGCGGTGCTATGTTACATAGCATTGCTGAAGCAGTGACACACGAAAAAAGTGCAGAAAAACATTTGATGAGGGAAATCACTCGTCTCATCAATGAACTCAAACTATAGAGAGTAGGAGACTACTATGGCAGTGACATTTAATGACTTACTTGAAGGTGCAGATTTAACTGAAGAAGTTAAGACTAGCCTACAAGAAGCATGGGAACAAAAAATCTCAGAAGCAAGAGATGAGTTGACTGCTGAATTAAGGGAAGAGTTTGCTCAAAGATATGAGCATGACAAATCTACAATCGTTGAAGCCGTGGATACATGGTTCACCGAGCAACTTAAAGCAGAAATCGCAACTATTGCAGAAGAGAAAGACAACCTAGCAATCGATAGAGTCAAATATCACAAGTCCATTAGTGAACATGCAAAACTACTTGATAAATTTGTAACTGAAATGGTTGCAAAAGAAGTTAAAGAGCTTCGTGCTGATAGATCAAGAGTTAGTGAGCATGTTGCAAAATTAGATGATTTTGTAACAGAATCACTTGCTGGCGAACTAGCAGAATTCCATGAAGACAAAAAATCATTAGTAGAGCAAAAAGTCAAAATGGTTAAAGAAGGCAAAAAGCAACTTGCTGAAGCCAAAAAAGATTTCATCTCTAAAGCCGCTAATAAGGTCGAAGGCGTTATTAACAAGGTTATTAGTGAAGAAGTTAAATCTTTCCGTAATGATATCACAAAGGCTCGTGAGAACGACTTTGGTCGTAGAATTTTTGAAGCCTTTGCAAGCGAATATGGTACTAGTTACTTAAACGAAAGCAAAGAAATCAAAACAATACAGAAAACACTAGCCGAAATGGAAACTAAACTTGCTGAAGCAAACGAAAAGATTGCTGAAAGTGAGGATTCAGTTAAATTAACTGAATCAAAGTTAAGAGTCGCTAACGATCGATTCGAAAGAAAAGAAAAGTTAAACGAACTTTTAGCACCATTAGGCAAAGAGAAGAAAGAAATTATGTCAGACTTACTTGAAAGTGTGAAAACTGAAAACCTTGAAAAGGCTTTTAACAAGTATATTTCAAGTGTATTAGAAGGTGAAGCACCAAGAGTGAAGAAGACATTGTCAGAATCAGTTGTGAAGAAAGAGCACACTGGTGATAAGAAGGCAACTGCATCCGCAGAAGCCAATGACAAAGCGGATGATATTGTTGAAATAGATATGATCCGTAAATTAGCCGGACTTTCAAAATAAAGGAGCAAAGAAATGGCAGAATTATTTGAAAGCAACTGGTCCGCAACTAAAGACGCCTTGTTAGAAGGTCTTTCTGGTAACAGAAAATCTTCTTTGGATGTGGTCCTCGAAAATACAAAAAGACATTTGTCAGAGGCCGCAACAGCAGGTGCCACAGGTGCAGGTTCAGTAGCAACATTAAACAAAGTAATGTTACCTTTAATCCGCAGGGTTATGCCTTCGGTTATTGCTAACGAATTAGTAGGTGTTCAACCTATGACTGGCCCAGTAGGGCAAATCCACACACTAAGAGTCCGTTATGCGGAAACAGGTGGTGGCGCGACAGCAGGTGACGAGGCATTAAGTCCTTTCAAACTTGCAAACACATACGCCGGTTCTCCAGATGCAACAGCATCTGCTGAGGGTACACCAGGTAGAAAAATGAGCATTCAAATCTTGAAAGAAACAGTTGAAGCCAAAACAAGAAGGTTATCAGCTCGTTGGACTTTTGAGGCTGCTCAAGACGCTGAAGCAATGCATGGCGTTGATGTAGAAGCAGAAATCATGCAAGCTCTTGCACAAGAGATCGTTGTTGAAATCGACCAAGAAATTATTGGTTCTTTAAGAACACTCGCAGGTGCTGGTACAACTTTAGACTTTAACAGTTTAAGTTCTGCTTACACTCCAACTTATGTTGGTGACAGACATGCGTTATTAGCAATCGAGATCAACAGAGCGGCTAACAGAATCGCGGCTAGAACAAGACGCGGCGCTGGTAACTATATCGTTGTTTCTCCAGAAGCATTGACAATCCTACAAAGTGCGTCAACTTCAACTTTTGCTAGAACAACTGAAGGTTCTTTCGAAGCACCTACAAACACTAAGTTTGTTGGTACTTTAAACGGAACAATCAGAGTTTTCGCTGACAACTATGCGGCTGACGGTACTAAAGTACTTGTTGGTTACAAAGGTTCAAGCGAAACTGATGCACCAGCATTCTACTGCCCATACATTCCATTGATGAGTACAGGTCCTGTTATGGATCCTGCTACTTTTGAGCCAGTAGTGAGCTTTATGACAAGATATGGTTATAAAGAACTTACAAATACTGCTTCATCTCTTGGTAATGCGGCTGATTATGTAGACGCAATTACATTAGCAAATGTAGCATTCCAGTAAGAATTACTTTTCGTACTGAAAAAGGAGCCCTTGTTTTACAAGGGCTTTTTTTTGACTTCTGGTTCATTATGATAAATAGTTGTATAAGTTTATATAGGATCTCTAGATGGCAAATAAAAGAACTGTAATTGCACCTGATGAAGAACTGTTAATTCAAGGACAGTTAACCGTCGTCGGTAATGTGGTGCAAGTTGAAGACACTACAATTATTACAAATTTCGAAAATGATGTTCTTATCATTAATAGTGACGGAACAAATTCTGATGCTACTTTATCTTTAAACAAAAACGGAACATACGGTAATGTTGTTTTTGAAGGTGGCAACATTGAATTTAATAGAAATATTACTTTTGCTAGTACAGTTGCAAGTCCATCTATTAAAGGTAATGTAATTGCTTCTGACAATGCAGTATTACTTGATCATGTAGCAAAAGTATTAACAGGTGATGTTGTAGGTGATGTTACAGGACAAGTTAGCGATATTTCAAATCATGATACTAGTGCATTAGCAGAAGATCCTAGTGCAACAACATCAAGCGGAACAATGTATTTTACAGATGCTAGATCTAGAGCAAGCATCAGTGTAACAGATAATGCCGCAGGTCAAGGCACATTAACATACAACAGCGGCACAGGTGTAATCACTTACACTGGTGTTAGCGATTCTCAAATTAAAGGTCTGTTTAGTGCAACTGACGCAGGCGGTGACGGATCGTTTGCTTACAACAGCGGAACAGGTGTATTCACATATACAGGTCCGAGTGCAAGTGAAGTAAGAGCTCACTTTAGTGCAAGTAATGGTGTTGATTACAATAGCTCAACAGGAGCCTTCCAGGCAGTAGAGACAGAAATACAACACGATAGTTTAGATGGCTTTGTTGCAAACGAACATATAGATCATAGTTCAGTAATATTAACAGCAGGTGCAGGTCTAACAGGCACAGGTGATATTACTGCAAGTAGAACATTTGATATTGGTCAAGGCGACGGCATCACTGTAAATGCAAACGATGTAGCAGTTGACAGCACTGTGGTTAGAACTTCTAGCAATCAAACTATAGCAGGAACAAAAACATTTAGTGGTGAATTAAATGTTCCCACATTAACTAATCCAAGTGTTGTTGCTAACAATTATACATCAGGTGATAGTGGCGGTTCAACCAAAGAGGCATCTACTGCTTATGTTGAAGCGGCTATCTCCAGTTTAATCAACGGTGCACCTGGAACACTTAACACTCTAAGTGAAATTTCTAATGCTATAAATGATGATGCTAATGTTGGCGGCATTGTGACCAGCAACACTACTAGAATTCTTGCACTAGAAGGTGTTACGGTTTCAGGTGGTAACGGACTAAGTGTTGACAATTCAGCAATTCTTTCAAGTCCAACACTTTCTGTAAACGCAGGTGATGGTATAAGTGTAGGAGCCAATATTGATGTAGACAGCACAGTTATTAGAACAACAGGCGATCAAAGTTTAGCAGGAATAAAAACATTTACTGGACAACTTTCAGTTCCAACAATAACAGCAACAGCAAATAACTCAATTTATATTGATACTGGAAACTCAAGTGTTTATGCTCTTGTAAACGGTAGCCATGTACAACTTACAGCGGATTCTGATGTAGGTGATTTAGAAGATGTAGGTGCAGGTGAGATAGACATTTATGCAGGGTATAGACAAACAGCAGTCGGTAACGCAACAGTAAATACTCACGGTATAAGAAGTTTAAGTAGCGGCACATACACAAACATTACAGAAGCCAGCAATGTTATCACAGTAGATGGTAATATTTCTGCAATTAGAAGTGCATTCAGTGCAGTAGACAATGCAGGTGATGGTACATTTAGTTATAATGCGACCACAGGTGTTTTTAGTTACTCAGGTGTTTCGCAAAGTCAAATAAGAAGTGAATTTAGTGCAGGCGGTGATTTAACTTATGACAGTTCAACTGGAGAATTCAGTTTTACAGAAAGAACTGATTCTGAAGTAAGAGGATTATTTAGTGCTTCAGGTTTAGTTAGTTATGACAGTGCAACAGGCGCAATAACTACCACAGCAGACAATTATGCCAATTGGCAGTTTACAACAGGGTCTGCAGGTAATCAAACAATCAGCTCAAACGACTTAGTTACATTTGCAGGGTCATCTGGTATTAGTGTTACACACAGTGGTAGCACAATTACTATCACAGGACAGAACGGTGATATTACTGATGTTGTTGCTGGCAACGGTTTAACAGGTGGTGCATCAAGCGGTTCAGCAACATTAAATGTTGGTGCAGGTACAGGTATAACTGTAAATGCAGATGATATCGAAGTTGATTCAAGTTTTGTAGACAGCACAATCGAAAGTTATTTAAGCGGCGGCGATGGTATAGACTTTGCTAGTGGCACAATAGATGTTGACAGCACTGTGGTTAGAACTACAGGCAATCAAAGTATCGGAGGTGATAAAACACTAACCGGTACTACACAACTTAATGCACTAAACATTAACAGTGAATATACTCTACCAACATCAGACGGCAGTTCAAACCAAGTACTAACCACAAACGGTAGCGGTACATTAAGTTTCCAAAGTGTTAGTGCAATAGGTATTAGTGCTGTTACTGGTGGTGACGGTATCACAGCAACCACAACATTAGGTACAACAGACATAGACATTGACTTAACTGATACTGCTATTTTCACAGATAGCGGAGTAGCAAGTAAAGCAGTTAAAACAGACGGCAGTGGAGACATTTATGCTAATGTATTCCAAGGCACAGCAACTTCAGCACAATATGCTGACTTGGCTGAGAACTATTTGGCTGATGCACCGTACGCACCTGGCACAGTAGTTGAATTCGGCGGAGACAAAGAAGTAACAGCAGTAACCAAAGAAGGTTCACCAGCAGTAGCAGGTGTTATATCAACAGACCCTGCACACTTAATGAACAGTGCTTTAGAAGGCGACAATGTTGTTGCAGTAGCACTAAGAGGTCGTGTACCATGTAAAGTGTACGGGCCAGTTAAGAAAGGTGATGTATTAATAGCAAGCAATCACAGAGGACTTGCTACAGCGGCTCCATTCAGAGGATATCAAACCCCAGCCGCAAGTATAGTTGGTAAAGCAATTTCGGATCATAAAGGCATGGCCGAAGGCGTAGTAGAAATACTTGTTTAACACTATATTTTACTCTTTTTGATAAATACTATTAACGGAAAAAGACTAGGAGGCTTCTCCTAGACAGTAGTTTTACAACTATCTGAACTGACCGGGGACAAAATGGCAATATTTGGTAACTTTAAGGGTACC
>Ga0255751_10004085_pt1 | contig 13254 bp, 15 predicted proteins | sample 071ome_20_FD_179951 | JGI IMG/M metagenome (GOLD analysis project Ga0255751, IMG submission 179951) | Coastal salt marsh microbial communities from the Groves Creek Marsh, Skidaway Island, Georgia - 071412BT metaG (version 2) | ecosystem: Environmental > Aquatic > Marine > Intertidal zone >...
AAGAAAACAAGCCACCCCGGGGTACGGAGTGGCTTGCTGAACAAAACCATGTCGCGTCAAATATGAATTACTCGCTTACACTCAATTTGCTGACGCACGTTATTTAGAAGGCAAATAGCGTGCCAAAATTATTTTTCGTTGAATTAAAGTTTGGCCCCGATACTGAGCATGAACTGCGAACGCTCATAACTCAATGGCACACCGTTCCAGTCGCCCTGGTGATCTTGCAAGCTCGCATAGTACACTAAATCAAGACTGAGTTTCCAAACATCTACTCCAAGTCCGAGGTTGTAACCTGCAGTTGGTGATTCAAAAGTTTGATTATAGGCTGAATTTCCGACGGCATTGATAAAGTGGATGCCACCCTCTGCGCGCGTAAACTTCAAAATTCTGATGCCTAGACCCGCATCGAGCTGAACAAACTGGTGATCAAAGCGTGAGGTGGTGGTAGTACCATTAACTGTCTGATTGATAATCTGAATGTCCTTGCCATAGATGGCGCTTCCTGAAGCATATAATTGGTCCCCCAAGAATTGGCGGCCGTATATACCTAGGTGATAACCATTATCAAGTACTGTGCCTTCGAATATCCCTTGAGCCGAACTTACCGCTTGGTCTAATTGTACCGCGTTTAGCGTGTAATTCAAACCTGTGCGTAGGCCCCAACGATTTTGGCCGAAAGCTATGGAAGAGAATGCGAGTAACGAAAGAAGAAAAATCTTACGCATGAAACTTTGAATTAGGTTAGAGTACGAACCTCATTACATCAATCGTGCCAATTTATTCTTGGCCTCTAAATTCATGACGTATAAAATACGCCTCTTGTCCTTATTGGATCTCTTTCTCAGCACCAATTCGCACCCTAATTGATTCACAGCTAAATCATTAATCATTTTGATATACTCGCTACGCTTTCTTCGTTGTACTTCCCAAGAGGAATTTTGAAGTGATAAAAAATCATTTAAATCATCTGTTTCCATCCCGCCCCTAATCAATAAATGGATAAACTTCCACTGCTCTTCCGTGAAATACTGATATCGACGCTTCAAATAGGAACTACGTCCCCTAATGATCAATAAAGCCCCTATGGAAACCAGACTAAATATTGTCAGACTTAGTCTTCCTTCAGCGGATATGAATTCTTTAATGTAGAGCTCTGATTCAGCGTTTATGCGCTTAGGCAATCTATTCACAAATTCGAACAGATACCCCTGATCTAACTTGTCCGAAAACTTAGCAAGTAAGATCTCGTTTTCTAAATCATACCCACAATGAAAACCTAAGGGATTAGACCTACGAGCGGTATTTGCATTTAATCCATTAGGAAGAGTGACGTCATAAATCACATTATTCCGAGGAATAATATAATACGACTTTAAGCCACCCATCATCATCACAGTTGAATCATTGAGTTTGTGCAGATTTGAAACACCGAATGTCCCTTTTTCGGGGAACGCGTTTGACAATGCTAGTTCACCTAATTCCTCCCAATGCCTATTGATAAAAGAATATTTGTAGAAGGTCTTCTGCCTTAGTACATACAGTTCGTCTTCTGTTTCATCATAAAAGGCAAACTTATAAGTAGCTCCGCTTACAAAATCAGGATTATAGGTCGAAAATTCTCCTACTGAATAAACGTTCCATTCTCTTCGTAGTAGGCTGAAATAAGTGAGTAAGTTGTTTTCCGTCCAAAATCCATAACCCCCGAAGGAGAATACGGTATCCCTTCGTATGAACTGATAGGCATCGAAATTATATCCCGTATGCACTGTTCGATCTAAGCGAGCAATCTTACGTTCCGCAGTATCTATAGAAAATACTGAACCACATCCCCCAAAAGCAACTATAAGTTTGTCTCCAAAGGGGAAGTGATGACCTTTCGCAGGTAACCTAAGCCCATTGGCGTTATATTCGCAGCTAAATTTCGGCAATGTATCTATGTTATTTTCATAAAACACATCATGATTTCCATTTAATACACTAATTCTATGTATTGCCCTATCTCCGGTGTCATACCAGCTTACATATCCCTGAGAAAACATTGATTTACAGGATAATAAGAGTAATATTATTGAAAGCCCGTAAATATGTGATTTATGTTTTACAAACATGTTACAAATACGTTATTACACAAATATAATGTCCTGTAGCGAAAATAAATTGATTTTTGATATAACCAATAAGTCTGAGCTACTCAACTTAACCATATACATCTAGCGAGACCAATAAACCATAGCCCGGTAAACTGTTGTTTGCCGGGCTTTTTTGTACTCTACGTTTTCCTCATTATTCTATCCTGAGCGTACGAAACGCACAGAACTTCCAAAAAAGTCACTTTGTGATCAACTAACCCTCTTAAAACAGGGGGTCACATTTAAATACATAGTAATTTCTGATTATTAACCCTTTAATTTTTGGGGTATAAAATTATTTAATTCTTAATTTTTTACACTTAACCCTATTTTTTAAGGGGTGTTATGCCAAAAACACTAGTTTTGTCGCAAACAACCCCCTGGATTTATGAAAAAGATTGAAGCAATCATCAGAAAATCAAAATTCGATGAAGTGCGAGATGCACTTCACGATGTGAATGTGTACTTCTTTAGTTACTGGGATGTAACTGGAGTAGGACATGAAAAAAAGGAACACCTATATAGAGGTGTCGCCTACAGCTCTTCCGACATTCAACGTCGGTTCTTAAGTATTGTCGTTAATGACGATTTCGTGGACGTAACCGTAAATGCCATTCTCAGTGCGGCAAAAACTGGAGAAGTAGGCGACGGAAAAATATTCGTGGTTCCTGTAGAGGAAGCTTTTCGTATTCGCACCGGAGAAAGCGGTGGACTCACTTTGAAATAACAAACAACACATGGACACAACACTTACTCTTACCGTAAACAACCTCTGGATGATGATCAGCACAGCGCTGGTATTCTTCATGCACCTTGGTTTTAGTTTTCTGGAAATAGGTCTCACGCGTCAGAAGAACACGATCAACATTCTCTTTAAGAACTTTTTTATCATCAGCATAGGGCTAGTCTTGTATGCCTTTGTAGGGTTCAATATTATGTACCCTACCAGCTTCTGGCATGGAGTACTACCCGATTATTTTGTAGATCTCTTTGGTCTCGAAAGCCCCATGGGTGAGGCTGGATTGGATCTCAGCTACAATGAAGGCTACACGTATTGGACAGACTTCTTATTCCAAGGCATGTTTGCTGCAACTGCTGCAACTATTGTATCCGGTGCAATCGCAGAACGCGCTAAACTTGGTTCCTTCTTTACCTTCTCAATGCTATATGTAGGCATTGTTTATCCCATCATCGGTTCTTGGAAATGGGGCGGTGGCTTCTTAGATGAATGGGGATTCTATGATTTTGCAGGTTCTACCCTCGTGCACTCTGTGGGCGGATGGGCTGCATTATTGTATATCGCAAAGCTCGGCGCTCGAATTGGCAAATTTGGTAAGGACGGAAAGCCTCGCGCTATCCCAGGCCACAACATCCCTTTCGCAGCTGCTGGGGTATTGATCCTCTGGTTGGGCTGGTTCGGTTTCAACGGAGGTTCTGTATTGAGCGCTGATCCTGGCCTTACTTCACTGGTGTTAACCACCACTTCTTTGGCTGCGGCTGCAGGTGGATTGGCTGCTGCAGGGTTCGTGCACCTCTACTACAAAAACTTCGACCTCACTATGTTCATGAACGGTATACTGGGTGGATTGGTAAGTATTACGGCGGGTGCCGATCAAATGTCAGTCATGGATGCTGTCCTCGTAGGTGGTATTGGCGGTATAATCGTGGTTCTGGCAGTATCGCTCCTAGACCGCATCAAACTAGATGACCCTGTGGGCGCTGTGGCGGTTCACCTCGGCACAGGGATCTGGGGAACATTGGCCGTAGGAATCTTCGGTGCTATGGCTTCTTGGGACCAATTCCTTGTGCAGCTCATCGGAGTAAGTCTCGTAGGCCTTATGTCCGTGGTATGCTCTTGGGTCTTCATGACTGTGATCGAGAAAATTTGGGGACTTCGAGTGGACCGCGCGGAAGAACTCGATGGCCTTGATCAAGCAGAGCATGGCGGGATGACCGCCTATGCTGATTTCCGCATGAATCAACACTAATACACATCTATTCATTATAAAAAAGCGAACCCTGAGTGCGGCAACACCCAGGGTTCTAAAAACAATTCCCCTGTTATGAAAATTGTTACTTCAAAAGTCTTAAAAATTTGGGCACTAACGACATTGGCCCTCACTTCATTCACTGCATTCGCCTTATTAGCGAGGTCAGATTAGACCAAACCTCCACCCCACAGTTCAACGCCATGGCCGATATAACCCTCGCCTCCTTCGTCCTCGCCGTGGTCTATACTTTCTAACCTAGATCCTATACCTCGAACAAACCATGTTAAGCCGAACCCATCTCAGAAATTCTTGCTCCTGTATCCGGAACAACTAACTTGATCGCTTACACCAATGCACCCCGCCGAGCGGGGCACAAAAAAACCCGGCGCTGCACGCCGGGTTTTTGATTTAAAAATATCTCTGCTTAGTCCAGAGCAATCAGCAACGACACCCCAGCTCCGCTCGTTTGCACCGAAACCCTATCCATCATTGGAAGCTGTTTCGCGTGATTGCGGTGCAGGTAATAAGCATAGGCATCAAAGGCCAACAAAAACGACCCTTGTAAGATCAAGCTGTTACCATATCCATTGAACATATCCGCTCTGTCGCCTTGATTTACCGCCTCATTCCGCATCCAGATTCCTGTAGCGATATAGCCCAAATCAATGACGTCATTGACCAAGAAAATGGTTTCCGTCTTTTTTTGCTCCTTCAGCATTTCCTCTACGGTCAACTCCTGTCCTCCTCTTTTGGCTTTAAGGTATCCTGGGACCGCCAATCCAAGATTTACAGTATTCCACATCACATTCATTTCGTGGAAGTGTTTAGTGGCATCATCTTGGCTCGTTGCGTATCCAATTCCCCCAACGACAAAATTTGTCACCGCATAAGACCCCAAGCCCAACATAAGGTTCTCGTTGATTCGATTGTATTCGCTGTGGTAAGTAGAAACTTGGCCTGAAACACTCAAAGACAAAAAACAAAAAACTAATACTAGTATCCTCATCTAATTAGGTAATCATATGCAAGAGTAAATCCAGCGCCATACGACGCAGTGTAAAGTGCCGCTTTTCGTAGCGTCTCTTTTTTGGATTTGCTTTTCTTCGAGGTTGTAAGGGATAAAATAACCATGGAATCTCGAATACTCCTGGAGGCGTGATACCCATCGGTAAGGCCAACTAAAAAAGTCGTGCTGCCGTAAAACTTAGCACCTTGCGCTGGATCACCGTTTTTGTATTTGTTTCTCCAACTAATATCTGGGTCCCAATATTGTGTGCCTGTTAACCCTGTGCTCCGCTTAAATTCATGATAATGAAACAATAAATCTTGGGAAAGACCGTCTGCAGCACCTGCTATGAACATCATTATACATACGGGAATTTCACTTTTAAGTTCTGCCTTTGAAGTCAAAACTTGCGACTGTGTCTGCGGTTGCTGATCTGTGGTATCCGACTGCGCGACAGCCGCAAAACTAAGGAGACATAAAAACACCAAGGCAAGTGCCTTTGAGTCATTCATCTTCTCTAAAGAATTTACTAGAACATTTTTCATATTACTTGGAGTTTCTCAAGAATCTTAACCATAGCGAAAGTATCCATCTTACAATATTCTTTAAGCTGCCCTCTAACCGTGTTTGTATCTCCAGTAAAAGTGCCATTTACCATGGATAAAAAAGTATTGGACGCTGTGCCGCCCTCTTTTATATCAAGTGAATTATAGGATAGCTCTGGGACCAAAGCTGGTAGCACATATTTAATAGAATAACTTCCCTTCATTTCAGGTGTATAATACCATTTTTGCTGAAAGGGGATCATCAAATCTTTCAGTCGTTCGATGATATTCGAAATTTCCACTGAATATTGTGGGAACACATCTATGAGGTCGTTCAGCTTGCCCCTTTCGAATCCAATATTATAAACGAGTATATCCCCTTCCAGTCCGCAATCTTCGATGAGCTGCTCCACGAATTTTACTCGAGGATCTTCTTCAGGGTTGGCCAGGTACTCAAAATGGTCAATCTCAGCACGCGGTGTGTTTTTTACATGAAGAGAATATTGAAATACCAGTTGTTGATAGGGCCTGCTTCCATCATAGATAGGTACTGCAGGACCAATGGTCTCAAAATCCAAAAAATATAAGGGGAAGTTCAAGGCATGGGTGAATTCCTTGATCGGAGCTGCTTCGATATGAGTGAATCCAGTGCGTTCAGACTCAACCTGCAATCTTTGATTTTCGTTTAGCGCAACTGAAGTTGCATCTATCTGATCAAAGGATATAATTCCTTGACGATACAATTCAAACTTCTTGGTTGACTTGAGCCTTGAAATATCAAAAACAGAATAGTCTGGAATATGCGCCCAGCACGTTCCTTTAAAATCACAATCGTAAGGGTCCGAACAATGCGGGCCAATGTCTATTATTGGTGCCTCATTTTGACCTATGACTCCTTGGAGTCTTTTGATCTCAGCCGGGATTAACGGCAGAAAATCCTGAACTCTGTCAAAAACTGATTCAATGGAAAACAGTTTATCAATCTCTAATTCTCCATTTCGTACATATTGATTGTTGATATATACAATCGAAATGTCCTGCAATGCAATGCCCGAGTTTGTAATGGCATAGTACTGAATAGCGGCATCCTTTACATATGTATCCGACACCTTCGTAGAGCTCTTTACCTCATATGCTTTCCAACCTGAAGCGTCTTTCACTAAAATATCTAAGGCAGCAACGACATCATTATAGAAGAAAGTCGCCTCATAAATCACAGATTCTCCTCTTGCGATGAATTCCATGGTCTTGCGAACGGATTCCATGATTCTAAAATGATTCTCCGGAGAAGCATCTGCACCATTAGGAAATAGTCCTTGGGCCAATTTTCCAATGTGTGTCCCTTGATCAAATATTGCCTGTAAGGATGTTGGAGTAGGGTCCTTTAATTGATAATGATGTTTATACAAATACAACGACTTTTCGCATTGTAGGCCGCGTATAAATGTAGATTTAGAGAGTCTGGTCTTAGCCATTACAGTATTTTCTTCGGCCTTCCTAGTCCTTTTTTCATTTTGACTAAAGTGTTGGGAGACGCTTTCATATACTTTTAAAGTCTCCATTAAAAAACACTAACTTTAGTCCAACTTATGCTGACGACTTACAAAACATTGTTGACCAACACTGAAACGACAATAGTGCTGATTACCACATTTATTACGCTCATATACCATACGTAAGCGTATTTGTTTCTAGAGGGTTTTTTCTTAGTGATACGCCAATACAACCAATTGAGCACCCATAACCCTAAGTAGTTTACCAATGTCCAAAGGAACGTCTTTCCTAGAGGTGCCGTGAACGTACCTTCGCCAACATATGACGATAGGTATAGGTATAAAAAAACTAAACCAAATGAGATTAAAATGTAGAATATGTCTTCATTAGATAAGATGGTAGAGTTCTTTTTAATTGGTTTTTCAGACGTATCCATTTGATAGAAGTTTTTATAAAATCTATTAAGGCGCCGCTGTAAGCGGAGTCGCCTAAAACAAGTGTTTATGCTATTTAAGTTTATACAATATCTTGTTCGGATCTTAATATTATAACTTATTGCTTTTTTGCGAGCCTTAAGGGCTCTTAAAAAGAATCTTTGATTCTTTAGCAAAGAGCAAAAAGTTATAAATATTCTAAGAAAATATCAAGTTTCAAGAGGTTGGGTTTTCCCATAACTACTAACATTATTATACACTACCTCTATGGTAATCTCCCCATAGGGGGAGTAGGGATGATAGACTCGCAAGAGTCGACCTAACTCATCATATTCTTCTACAGGTTCTATGAGAGTATTGAACCTGTCTTTAATCTCTTTCAAGTCTTTCAATTAAGCTGTCTATTAGGTTAATCATATCCTGCTTGGTCATTGTGTCCAGATAGTCGTTTAAGCTCGTTATAGAAGCCTCTACGGGCTTCAAACGAGGGAGGATATAATGGAGTGGTTCTATCCGATATTTTATTGATGAAGCAGGAGGTAATTCCTCGATATCCCTAAAGAGCTTATCAATGTCTATACGCTCCTGTATAGCCGCTCTAAGGAGCGAAGACTTAGAAGACCCCTTAGGTCTACCTTTTCTATTGATGTGTTCTGGATGACGGGCAAAGGACATAGTTAAGATGTTGTTCTAACTATAAAACCCAAAACTTGAAAAAGGGCGCACCCCCGAAGAAGTACGCCCACACTTAAAAATGAATAGTAACACTCACTGCAAGACAACAAGCACTTGCACCAGATAACCAAGAATTGTGAAGAAGTAAAAATTACTAACGAAAAAGCCCCTCCGAAACGGAAGGGCTGAGTTTACAATTAAGGAATAGTGTTAGTCTATCTCAACACCATCTTTCCAGTTTGATTGTTCAATTAGAGTTCCATTCTCATCCCATTCTTGGTATAACCCATTCAGCTCATCATCCTTGAAAGTTGCTTGAAGCAACAATTGACCATTCTCATACCATTCTTGGAGTAACCCATCCAATTTAGCATCCTTGTAAGTTCCTTTCAAGTGCCATTGACCATTCTCATACCAAGCTTGGTATAACCCATTCCGCTTACCATCCTTCATAGTTGCTTTTAATCGCAATTGACCATTCTCATGCCATTCTTGGAATAACCCATCTGGCTCATCATCCTTGTAAGTTACTTTTAATCGCAATTGACCATTCTCATACCATCCTTGGAATAACCCATCCAATTTAGCATCCTTGTAAGTTCCTTCATACCGCAATTGTCCATTCTCATACCAAGCTTGGTATAACCCATTCCGCTTACCATCTTTTATTTCCAATTCAAAACTCAATTGACCATTCGAATAGACATCATATGTTATTCCTGTAAATGGTTTACCTTGATCGAATAACATTTTTGCTTCCTTATTCTCTTGTATGTCATCAATATGTACCCTTTCTGGCGAACAGCCAATTATTGCAAGTAATGGTAAAAGGGAGAGTAGCTTTTTCATTTGAATTCGTTTATTAGTTGAAGCGAATATAAAAAAAAGCCCCCACCGAAGTGAGTGACAATAAAAGTGACACATTGAACCCCAAAAGTGACACAATAGAATTTTCAGAATTGTTACCTTTCCTCCAATTATTTATCCGTCACTTGGATAACCATTAGTTGTAAAGTTCAGTAGGAACAAGGATTACAGAAACAAAAAAGCACCTCCAAATGGAAGTGCTTTCAATGTGGAGAAGATCGGGCTCGAACCGACGACCTCTTGACTGCCAGTCAAGCGCTCTAGCCAACTGAGCTACATCCCCATAGTGGTGGGCAAATATAGGTTAAGAGTTTGTATCCCTTGCTATAATTGCCTTACAGCTTTTTCAGATTTGATTGTCTGGTTAAACTTATGTTCTACAAATATAGGCTGAGGACCCTTCATTATGGCACATTAAATAGGAATGTCATTATAAACGGCGGCGGCAAGATTTAATCAACCTAAACGATCGAGTCATGAATAACAATTTAGATGTTAAGCCTGAAATTATATTCAAAGACTTAAGCTCTGTACTTTCTAAATCAATAACTATCAATGTTGACCTAAAGAAAAGGAATACGAGCTTGTATTTACACGAATACATCTCAATCTATTTCGGTAATACACAAAGGACTGAACCTGCTTTCCACGATCTCTTTGAAGAACATGTGAAAGATCAACTCAATCACGCGCACAAACGCTACCGCGATCATTTTAATAGTGATGAATTTCAAGAAATCATATACAATTGGGGTTGGTTTGATGATATGGACTTTATGATTTTTGGCCGGGGACATGAAGGCGGCGCTTCAAACGCTCCTATATTTTATGGACTTTCTGCGATTGCAGGTGCAGTCTTACTTGCTTCGATTAATAAGGAATAAATCTTGATTCCAACGAGTTTATCCATATAGATAAATTGATATGAAAGGTTAATTACATATACCTTTTAAGGATGTGTATTCAAATCCCCGGTAAAGTTGCAAGACATGGATCAAAGGGTTGATTACAAGTGATTGAAATCATCTTAAACTGAAATTTTTAACTTCACTTGGAATAAAACCAGCATTGTATGCAAAGATTACTCGTGGTTTTCGCAATATCATTTTTTAGCGTTAATACGCATGCACAGACATACTACCGATGTGGCAGCAGTGATAAGTATCATTTAAACCTTGACTGTAAGGGCTTAAAAAAATGTGGCCATGAAATTCTCGAGCTAGATAATAGTCAGGTGTCGTTACTACAACTTTGTGGGTATTGTAAAGGTGGCTCTCCTTCTATTTCTTATCCTAGTCAACAACAAAGTTCAAAGTCCAAAAGTCCACACTTTTATTGGCTCAGATATTTGCTTCTGGGATTAGCAACAGGATTGTTCAAAGTAGGAAAGCGTTGGGAGATTATTGGCGCTGCAATTGGCCTAGCAATATTCACCTATTGGATGAATCAATATTTCGATGCCAGGACTTTTATGTTAAGTTACTGTGTAACTCAATCCAGTCTTTTTGTTTTAGGCTTTGGTATTTCACAAACTCTCATCACCCAGATATACAAAAATCGCAACTCAGATTCCTTGATTTCAGCAATGATGAATGCATTAAGTAAAAGTGAAGAAGAACTGCGTACATCCAAAAAAAAGAATGATACTCTTGAGCAGCAAATTAAAGAACTCAACTTGACTCAAAAGCAGACTGAGGAAGCACTTAGACAATCCCAACAAATCATCGCTCAATTAAAAGAACTCAATCCTGAATCGGGCTCTGCCAAAATAGTTCCTGTCGAAAATGAAAAGCACCGCGATTACTTAATTGATGCCCTTAAAAGAGCCGAGAACCGTGTTGTAATAACATCTGGGTGGATAAGAAACAGTGTAATTACAAACGATTTTAAGTCGCTGTTTAAAGCCTGCTTAGATCGAAATGTAGAAGTCTTCATCTACTATGGATACGTATACGGCAACAAGCACGAGAAAAGTGATATAAAAGCCTTGGAATTCTTCGAGCAGATGAATGCACAGTACACCAATTTTATTTTTCGCAATCATTTAACCAATGACCAAAGCGGCATCACTGGAAATCACAGTAAAATTCTGATTCAGGATGATCGCTTCATTGTACTTGGGAGCTTCAACTGGCTATCTAATAGTGGGAGGTATAAAAAGAATCTGGAAATGAGTATGGCTACGAATGATCCTAAAACGATCCATAAAGTTCTGAGTAAGCTCAGTTCGAATTAACGATTACTAACTAATTTATTAGGACAATTATACTCCCAGAGTTTTCTACAACTCCGGCAAGTCCTCAACATCCAACTGCTTCACCTCTAAACCTCTTAAGTAAGGGATACTCTAAAATCCTATTGACTCTTATCCAATTGCATAGCACTATTCAGTTTCTGGGCTGTTTTCTGGAACTTTTTATCCGCTCGTTTTTTGAATTTCTTTTTTGTTGCCAACAGACTTCCATAGTAAGTCATAAACCCTGCTGATATTGCGCCTAAAGTAAAAGATGTAATATATGCTGCTGGGTGCATATCACCATCTGAAAGCCCCCCATCCAACCAATAAGCACCGAGAGCAATGCCCCCTATTCCACCTAAACCTGCTGAATAGGATAATACTCCATTAATGAGGTTTCGTCCTCTTGCTCGTGATATATTTTGGCTTGCTGCAAAATCCCTTCTTCCCTGCCTAAAGGCTACTTTTGCTACCCCATATTCTTTTGTCAGTTCTGTGACTTCTTCAAAAGACATCTCTACCCCATTTTGGTAAAACTTGAAGTCACGGTATTCAATAAGGTCTTGGCTGAAGGCCGAGAAGGATAATAACAAAGCCGTAGTGGTAGAGAGTAGTTTCATAACCTATTGACCCTTGCCTATTTGAACTGCCTCATTCAGTTTTTGGGCTGTTTTGCTGAACTTAATGTCTGCTCTTTTTCCAAAAGCTTTCCTCGTACCTAAATACCTCGCAGAATTAAGTGCAATCCCAGCGCAAGCTGCACTCGCGGTAAAAACAATGCCATAAATAACAGGATACACACCATCTTCAACAAATCGCTTACCAACTGCATATCCTAACAAACTACCACCACCACCACCTAAAGTTAAATACCCATTGATTAAATTTCTTCCTCTTGCTCTCAACTTGCCCTGTTGACTTATAGCATAATAATCCATTCCCCTCTTGAAATCAGTTTTCGCAACACCATATCTAAAGGTTAATTCATATACTTCTTCAAAAGATATCTCCGCACCATTTTGGTAAAACTTGAAGTCACGGTATTCAATAAGGTCCTGACTGAATGCTGAGAATGATAGTAGTAAAGCCGCTATTGTAGTGAGTAGTTTCATTGTCTATGAAGTTGATTTACTCTAAGTTAGGCAAATCCTCAACATCCAACTGCTTCACTTCTAATCCTCTCAGGTAGGTTACAGATAATTTCACGACTACATTCGCTTTATGCTCTGAAAACTCGTAAATTCATATTCAATAAAATAAATCGAAGATGGGCTGGTTTAAAAACTTTAATGAACAGCGAGATGCTGCGAGGGAATTAGGCGAAAAGTTGAGGGCTGATTGGAATGGAACTGCAGTAACATTCAACCATACCTACAGCAAGGACTGGGCATTAGGTGATATTTGGCTGAGAAATCAACCAACGATTTTGTGGACTTATAACTTGTTAGGGACTGACGAAACTGTTGAAAGAATTGTTCTGGGCAATCACGAAAAAAGGATGTGTATTATGTTTACCAATAAGCGTTTAATAGTTTGTAGAACGCTTAAAGGAGAAATATGGAGTTGTTTGTACTCTGATTTGATGACAGTTTATAAGAAAAGTATGTTGGGTACATTCATAATTCAAGCGAAAGGAAACAATACAAAATTGGAAATACGCTGGACGGATATTCATTCTAACATTAAAGATGAATTCTATCGGTTTTTAAATGACAAAATTCATAACGATTCAACAACCCCGCCAGTTATAGCTCAAAATACTAGTAGTACAGCTGATGAATTACTTAAATACTCAGAATTAAAGAATCAGGGTATCATTACTGAGGAAGAATTTCAAGCCAAGAAGAAGCAACTTTTAGGACTTTAGTTAGCTT
>Ga0255751_10004087_pt1 | contig 13250 bp, 10 predicted proteins | sample 071ome_20_FD_179951 | JGI IMG/M metagenome (GOLD analysis project Ga0255751, IMG submission 179951) | Coastal salt marsh microbial communities from the Groves Creek Marsh, Skidaway Island, Georgia - 071412BT metaG (version 2) | ecosystem: Environmental > Aquatic > Marine > Intertidal zone >...
TTAGATACGATTTTACGCACCTCTTCTACGAATAACCTTTCTTCTTGTTCCGAATGTCCGTCTTGGAGATACTTTTTAGACGGGAGGCAATTCACTCGACCGCCAACAGCGTGGACGTGTTTCACAATCGGTCCGATTGCTTTTTGTTCAGGAACAACGATGAGCATCTTTGTCAATCCAGAACTGTCTGCTCGACATTTTTGAACAAGTGGTCGTAAAGCACCAAGTTTTGGGTTATCAAGCGACTCGCCTCGTTGAACGCTGGAAACGGCTGCTTCTAAAGCGTCCTCAGCCTTGGATTTCATTCGGACGAAGATGGTGTTATGATTCGTACCGGAAGACGTCTGCGTTTGGTTGTTCTCGTATCGCAGTTGCAAATTCGCAACCGTAACGCCATAAGACTCTAACAAATACGCCACAGTCAGTAAATCTTTCAAGCGTCTCCAATTCGTAGCGGTGTCGATATGGCCTGCTTTGCGCTCGCGTTCTTCAGCCTCTCTCATCCTTGATACGTATAAATCGTAATCGATTCTCGCATCAAATGTTGGGACAGCGCTACCAAAACTAATTGGCATCCTTTCTCGAATAGCGTCGTACTCACGCGCAATTTCCTCGATCGCAAAGCCATGTGGATGTTCCGGAACACGAAAGGCAAAAAATTCTATTTCTGGCTGCTTTTCGTTCTCTCTCTTTTGCGCTGCAGCTTGCGGATAAGCAAAATTCAGCTTTGTCTGAAGATGCTGCTTCGTACCCGAGCCGGGAGTTTTTGGGCGTGAAGCACTGCCAACATTCTTACCACCACTACTATTGGGCAGAACTTCCATGGCTGTCGTCGTCGTTGTCGTCGTCGCTTTCTTCGTCTTTTTCTCCTTCATGTTCGATTTGTAAAAATCGACGGAATCTTGAACCATTTCTTTACCTTCTGGGAAGTTCAAGGCAAGAAATCTCGGAGAGATCATTTGCTTTTGTTGTTGTTTTTGAATCGCACGTGGAGGCGAGTGTAAATCATAACCATCAGCGTAAAACTCTGTACTTGGTAATAGCGTTCGTTCGAGAGAGTCCGAGCCAGGAGCGGGATTTGCGTTGACGTCTCCGACGACTGTCGCAGTGTTGTATCGTATTGGATAGTTCTCCTCTACTGGCAACATGAACGAAGGTAAAGTACTCGGCTTTGCAACTATTCTTCGTGCCTCAACATAAGCATCGATGTCTTCAATCTTAGAAGGTTTAAATAGCGGCACGCGCAACGTCTCTTCCTCGCTAAGCAAAGAAAACTTAGTTTCCTCGGGAAGGTCGCCTGAAACTTTCATCGCCTCCCTCTTTTCGTTGCCTATGGGCCACACGCGTTCCAAAAACGTTCGTTTAGGTTCTCCAACAAGAACTGGCAACTCTAAAAAACACTTTCGCTTGTTTGTTTTCTCCCGTATCCCTGCTCCGCCTGCGAAGCAGTCAAACTCTCTCTGCGCCGGCGGATGAACGTAGATCGTGCGCAACAAATTTTCGACGCAGTCCAGCTTAGCCAACGTCTCATTGGGAAGATCATAAAGCTGTTCGCGCTCCGCGCGCGAAAAGAAGTGCGTCTGTCTTTTAATTTTCTTTCTATCGTTGTCGTCGTCGTCGTCCTCTTCGTTCTCTCCATTCTCATCTCTTCTCAAATCTCGTTCAAACCATATGGTTTCTGCCTCGAGGATGTGTCTCGCCGTGTTTTGCGTCCTTGGAGGAAGACACGGTAGTTCGAAATCTCTGAACACCTTCTCGCGTCTTTTCTCCAACGCCCTCGTCGTCTTCTCTACCGGCACATCTTCTCCTGGGAACATCTCCTCGTTACTTTCGATCGCCTTCGTCTTCAGCGCCCTCTTCCCAAGGAGCATCGCCTTTTCGTCTATTTTTCGTTCTTCTTTTTCCAACTCCTTCGCGAAGCCTTGGCTCTCTATCTCAGTGCACTTCTCCTTCGCCGCTCTCGATAAAAACGTCATCGGTTCTCTTTTCCTCTCCGGATCGTACAAACCAATTCGCGCTCTCTCGAAATCTTCCGGCGGAATCTCCTCGAACGCCGCTTCTTCTTCTTTTTCTTCTTCTTTCTTCCGCGTCGAAGCGGAGGAGGAAGAGAAAGAGTAAAAGTCCTTCGGCGTCTTTGGTAGCTTGATCGTTAAATACCGCATCTTTTTTTCTCGCTCCGCAGACACAGAGAGCGTCCTCTGCCGTCGTCGTCGTCGTCGTCGTCGTCGTCGTCGTCGAAAGAGAGAGAGGAGAGAGCTCGACTTCAGAGCGCGCGTATTTGAGAGCAGCGTTTGTTGTTTGTTGTTTCTTGTTCGTATTTTTTTAAATTAAGATCTGTGAGGACTGCGTGTGACTTTCTTTGAGAAGGAGGAGGAGGAGGTCATAAGAGGAGAGGGAGGGCTAGAGCATAGAGAGGCGAAAAAAATGCGAAAAAAAGCGTAATAAAAACCTGGTCGTCGAGGAGAAGAACCCCACTCTCACTCTCACTCTCTCTCTAAACTCTCTCTGCGCGCGCAATAATAAAATCGCACGGGTTGAACGCGAGAGAACACACACACACGCGCGCATCTCGCTGCTCTTTGAAAGAAAGAGACAGAGAGCGCGAAAGAGATACAGAAAAGAGAGAAGAGCGGGCTTTGCGTGATTACAGCGCGTACAAATTAGGATACATATCTAATCCGCTTCGCTACTGTGAGTAGATAATACCCGAGTAATAAGAAAATGTTTTCTTCCTCGGTGCGCTCGGCGGTGACGCCTGGGTACGCCACCGCGCGCAACAATACCAGCAACAACAACAACAACAGTACGAGAAGCAAGAGTGTGAACTCTTCTGCGATGCACACTCAGCTAATTGCGCGTCGTTCTTCTTCCTCTGTCGTCGTAGCGAGCACCGGTGGGTTCGAGGCGATGCGCATTTTTTCGGGTGACGACGACGACGATAAACGACAACAACAACAACAACAACAACAACAGCGCGGTTTGCTCGTTCGAACGGAAGCGACGGCGACGAGCGAAACCTCCACGGACGACGAGGAGGAACCGAAGAGGAAATCTAGGTTCGTGAGAGGGCCGGACGGGAAGTTGGTCAGGCGCGACGGGACGACGCCGAGTGGTGGCGGTCGAGGACCTGGTGGAGACGGCGGTGGAAGAGGAGGCCGAGGAGGAGGTCGGGGAGCCGGAGGCCGAGGGAGAGGTCGAGGTAGCTTTGAAGGCGGCCGAGGCGGTGGAAGAGGAGGAGGATTTGAAAGGAGAGATGGTCCGAGCGCTGAACCAAATGGTAATAACGGCGGTGGCGGCCGATTTGCACCCTCGGGGCCAGGAGGAGGCGGAAGAGGAGGACGAGGTTCTGCCGGTAGGGGCGCGGGCAGAGGCGCAGGCAGAGGCGCCGGAAATAAGTTTGATCGACGCGTGCAAGATGGTGCCGGGCGAGGTGGTCGACCGAAAAATGCCGCGTTTGGCGGCGCCGGTGGTTCTGACCGTTTGAAAAAAGGGAGAAAGAGTAAAGCGCAGAGAGTGCAGATGAGGAAACTCCAAGCCGAGGAGGAGAAGGATGTCGCAGTTGAGCTGTTGGTCGTTCCAAAGGAAGGCTTCATGATCGAAGAGCTCATGGCTGAATTGGCTACGACGCAGGCGAATATCATCAAAATCTTATTTATGAAGGGGATCGCCGTGCAAATGGGTCAAATGTTAGACAGAGATACGGTCGTTGCCGTTGCCGAGGATATGGCAGTGGAGTGGATCGATGAAGACGAAAAAGGCGTCACGCACGAAGCAAAGAAGACCACAAAGTTCAACACGGAAGAAGATGAAGACTTCTTAGAGCCTAGACCACCGGTGGTGACAATCATGGGTCACGTCGATCACGGAAAGACGTCGCTTTTAGATTATATTCGAAAGTCAAAAGTTGCCGCCGGAGAAGCCGGAGGGATCACACAGGGCATTGGCGCCTATCAAATCACGACTCCAGTTGGAGAAGACGAAGAAGAAACGACGATTACATTTTTAGATACTCCAGGTCACGAGGCGTTTTCAGCCATGCGTGCGAGAGGTGCGAGGGTGACCGATATTGCCATCATCATCGTCGCCGCGGACGATGGGTTGAGACCACAAACAGAGGAAGCTGTGGCTCACGCGCAAGCCGCGGAGGTTCCAATTATCGTCGCCATCAACAAAATTGATAAACCAGCTGCGGATATTGAGTTCGTGCGCGGTGAAATGGCGAAAGTTGGTTTGACTTGCGAAGAGTGGGGTGGAGAAACTGCCATGATTCCAATTTCCGCGAAGACTGGAGAAGGCATTGATGATTTGTTGGAAACCATCGCTTTACAAGCTGAAATTTCCGAACTCTCTGCCAATCCGAATAAGCTAGCGTTAGGTTCCGTCATCGAAGCGCAGTTGGATAAACAGAGGGGTTCGATTGCAACTTTGTTAGTCCAAGCTGGTACTTTGAAAGTCGGTGATCCGGTATCCGTCGGAGAAGTGTACGGCAAGATTCGTGCCATGGAGTCTGCAACGGGAGAGAAGATTGAAGTCGCCGGACCATCCATGCCAGTCAGTGTTCTAGGCTTGAATGGTGTCCCTGTTGCAGGAGACGAGTTCGCTGTCTGTGAGTCCGAACAAGAAGCGAGAGAAAGAGCTGAAAAAGCCACGGAAGAAGCGAGATCTTCTCGTCTTGGTGCCGTCGCTGGTAATGTTGCGAGTTTGACGAACATTTCCGGCATCGCAGAGGATGATTTGCAAACGATCAACTTGATTCTTAAAGCGGATGTCTCTGGTTCGACGGAAGCAATTAAAGCTGCCTTAATGCAATTACCTCAAGATCGCGTCCAATTGAGATTTCTCATGTCTTCTGTGGGCGAAGTGTCCGAGTCTGACGTTGATTTAGCCGCCGCGTCTGGCGGCATCATCCTCGCATTCAACACGCCAGCCTCTGATCGGGTCTCGGATGTTGCTAAACGCGCAGGTGTTGAAATAAGATCCTACGATGTTATTTATGGATTGATTGATGAAATACGAGACGCCATGGAAGGTAAATTGTCCGAAGTAAAGGATGAAGTTCCGGTTGGCAAGGCGGAAGTGAAAGCGGTCTTTGGCGGTGGTTCCGCTAAAGTTGCAGGTTCGTTAGTTCTCGAAGGTGTCATTAAAAAGGGAACCTTCATGCGAGTTGTGCGAGGACAGAACAGAAAAGAAGTGTATAACGGTAAAGTTGGTTCTTTGCGTAGATTTAAAGATGCGGTGAAGAAAGTCGATTCAGGCGAAGAGTGTGGCATCGGCGCCGATCCGGAGTGGCCCGATTTCAAGGAAGGCGATATCATCGAGTGCTTCGACTTAGTCGAGAGAAAGCAAACGTTGGAATCTGCTTCCGAAACGCTGAAAGAACAGGTCAAAGAATATCGTAGTAAAGATGAAGAGAGAGCAGCGAAAGCTGCGGCGGAATTGGAAAAATATCAAAAGAAGCGGGGCGCCCCTGCCGAAGCGCCGCCTGCAGCAAAGAAATGAAAAAGCATCAATTGAGCATTATATCAAGCTAACACACACGTCATCATAGGCTAACACCAAGTAAAAACAATACACGGGTAACGTAATAATATATATCTAAGTACAACTATACAAAAATAAACAATTCAGTGACGGAGTAGTATCAATCTGTGGCGCACTCGTCGAATTTTGTAAGAGAAGAGTTTTTTCTCTTTCTCCAGTACCACAAGTACGCACAACACACAATCCACTTGTCCTTTAAAAAAAATGTTTGATGATGTGCCTCTGAGACAGATTCTCGGTCCTTTCAAAGAGTACAGACAAGCGAGATCGAAAGAAAATGAAACGGCGATTGATGAAGATAAAGGCGAGATTGTACTGAGGACGTTTCCGGTCGATGACATATCAGCCAACGAGTTCGGGTATCAGTGGAATGTGAAAACAGTTAAAATGGCGGAAGAGCTTCTGGACAAAACAAAAGAAGCGCTGCGCAGTCGCTCAAAAGAAGAAGTCACGACACGAAAAGGCATTCGAGTATCGAACGAAGACGGTGGTTACCACTCCACGCCAGATTTTATGCACAGACTTTTAGAGAAGGAAGAGCTGAATAAATGTCTCGGTCAGTTCCTGCGTTTTGTGGGAGTGCACGTAGAATCGTTCCCGGCTTTAAGTCGTCGATTTCCATTGACTACAGCTTGGATAAACAAACTGAGCACTAATAATAGCAACGGTTTACATAACCACGTGGGAGCAAAGCTTAGCGGGGTGTTTTACTTCGACGACTACGAAGCCGACGTGGATGCGGAATGGAGAGAGGCAAAGAAACCGAAGCCTGGTGATTTGCTCTTACGAACGGCTTCGGCCGCAACACGGAAGAACGAGACCGTGGGCGATTGGTGTGAGTACGTTATTGTGCGACCTCAACGAGGAAAGCTTGTCTTGTTCGAACCCAATTTGTTGCACGGAGTCGTACCTTCGCATCGAGAACGATTTTCATTGGCAATGAACTTTGGAGAGATGGATGTGTGTTTTCAAGATCCAAACGAGGACGGAAAGAAAATCAAAGTACTACCAATCGATTTAAATACATAGCAGCCATTGTAATAATAGTAGCTCGCTCGCTGATGAAAGAATTATCATTTGTGCCATCATCAAATTTCGTTCAAATTTAACATAGAACTTGGACGAACCGCCATGTTTGCACGTTCGTCTTCATCGTTGTCATCCTCGAGGGAGGCGTCGTTGACTCCCTCGGCGTTCAACCTTTGATATTTGGACGGATTTAACATCGTGTTCATGTCTGCAAAGACGCTAAATCCTTGCAGCGAGAAAGCAAACACTGACGTTCCAGCGCCGAGCAAAGATCCGACGATTACATCCTCCGGATGATGCCACATGTCGCGAATTCGCGTGATGGCGACTCCTACAGCCACAGAAAGTGGCGCTAAGCTAATCAAAACTTTCCAAACGAAAGCCTCCGTTCGCTCCGTGGTGTTTCTACAAGAATGGCTAATAAAACATTTTAAGTAATACATTAAATACAGGCTCAGATAAAACAATCCAGAGAAGCTCATACTCGTGTGGCCGCTCGGAAATGAGCGCCGTCCTTGCCTCACGTCGTTCAATAAGCTCTCGTTCTCCAAATTTCCACATTCTGGCTTACCGTACTCTTTCCAAACCGGTTCGGCGTCCGCGCTACCCCAACATCTCGCCGCGAAATCCGGTCTATAGTTCCCGCACGCCTGTTTGACGCTGTTCACAAAAACAAACGATAAGGCGACGGATAGCAGCAATCCCAAACTCGCCGCCGTGCCTCTCCCTCTTCTCCCTGATTTATCCATTTTCGAGCACAGAAAAATGCACAATAATGGGAACGCTATGCTTAAAAATGGCAACAGTGCCGTCGGCACCGCGTTCGGTTTCATCGGATATCTCAGTCTATACAATAAACTTGGGTTTAAGAACTTTTCGTACGGCTCGGCAAACTCCAATGCGAAGCCGATGGACAATAAAACCAAAAGAAGCGCGACATCAAACGCCACGCGATATCGCTCGTTCATCGCACTCAACACGTTGTTGCTGTTGCCGTTGTTAGTATCACTCCGCATCGTCGTCTTCTCGGAAGAAGACAACGCTTTCCTCGTTCGTCCAATAATCTCCAGAGATACAAACGACGGCGACGACGACGAATTTCGTCTCGTACGTTTCGTCAGCGAGGACAGAGAAGAGGAGGAGAAATTCTTCGGTAACGAAGCGATGGGTTGTTCCGGTGAGTCGATGATTTTTATTATGTTACGTACGAGTAGATATTCTTTTTCTGTGAGGAGGGGTGAATGAAGCGTTTTTTCCCCTTTTTACGAGTTGTACTCTCTCTGACGCGTCAACAATAATTTAACTGCATTATTTTTTAGGGGAAGAAGAGAGCGCGAAGAACAAACAACAACAACAACAACATACATCAACAAAAAAGGGAAACGCGGTATGAAAACAACAACGAAACCGTTCTCGTTGACGTACGTGAGATACCCGATAATACTGGAATCGAAGAAGAGTTCGATGATGCTATTCAACAAGGGCAAATTCTTAGCCATCGCTTCTCTGTCGCCAATCTTCACCGTGGCGTATTCCATCGCGCATTTCCTCTCCCAACGAGAACTGTTCGACTTTGCGTTGACGGTTGGGATATTCTTAAACGAGTGCTTGGCGCAGTGGTTGAAGCATCTCATCAAAGAGGAGAGACCGAAATCGTGCGAGAGAGTGGATTTCTGCGACACGCACGGGATGCCCAGTTCGCACGCGCAGTTGGCGTTTTTTAACAGCGCGGTCTCGGTTTTAGTGTTGCTGAGGAGATGGAAACACGTAAAGAAATATCAATGTCAAGAAGGAGGAGAAAAAGCGAGACTAGACGCGTTATCTGCCTCGCTTTCTCTGATGACTGTTCCGATAGCAATACTCGTGGGGTATTCTAGAGTCGAGTTAGGGTACCACACGATCGAACAAGTCGTCGCCGGTGCCGCGATTGGACTGACGTTTGGTTCAATGTGGTTTCTCGTCACGACGAGAGTGTTCGCAAGGCGGTTTTCAGAGATGGTGAAAGAGGAAGACGGCAACGCGAGTAAAAGCGCCAGAGCCGGAGGTAAGAAGAGACGAAGTTTTGGGAAGTTTTTAAGGGAGACGTTGAACGTGAGAGACTCGTCGTTGTGTGCGAACCCGTTGGCACTTTCGAGAGAGAAAGTGGAGCTCGAAAATTTCGCGTTTCCGATGGAAGATGTATTCAAGAAAGTAGATTAGTTTGCGCCGCATAGATATTTGTAGGAGTTGTGTGTGTGTATTATTAGTAGATTTGTATTGTTTTTACAACAAGAGATGATCATGTATATGTATCTTTTTTACTTCTTCTCACGTGCGCGCAGTGAGTTTTACTCACCAACATTAAGGATTTTAATCACAGACGCATTCCCGATTCTATGCAACGCGACGATAGCGTCCCCTTTCTCGCAGTATCCGGCGACTTTCGCGTATGATACAGCCGCGGATAATATTTCATCCGTCGTGTCCGTATCTGTCGCACGAGCGGAACCCTCTGCCAAGAGTGGAATCAAACCTCTCGTCAGTTGCGCTTGCTTTGCTGGTGTCTCGCCCGAACACGTCCACGTCAAAGAATCCGTCGTCAGTGTTGGCACAAAGACGGTCAACACCGGCACTTTCGGTCTGTACTTTGCTACGAGCCTTGCCGTGCTCCCTCCGTGCGTCAAAACTACAATCAAAGCCGCTCGAACTTTTTGCGCCGTGCGAACCGCGGATGAAGCCAAAGATTCTAACGGCATCATCGGTTTTTCCACTTGCGCTAAAATAGCTTTGAACAAGACGTAATGGTCAATGGATGCCTCGGCTTCGTTACAAATTTTCGACATGACTTTGACCGCATCTACGGGGTAATTTCCCGCCGCGGTTTCTCCAGACAACATAACACAATCAGTGCCATCTAAAACCGCGTTCGCGACATCGGTAGCTTCCGCTCTCGTCGGTCTCGGATTTTGAACCATCGATTCTAACATCTGCGTCGCCGTAACGACTGGTTTCCCAGCCGCGTTGCACTTTTCAATCATCAATTTCTGCGCCAAGAAAATCTTCTCGGTAGGAATTTCCATGCCTAAATCACCTCTGGCGACCATAATCGCGTCCGAGGCGGCTAAAATATCGTCAAAATTTACTAAACCTTCCTGGTTTTCAACTTTGGAGATGATTTGAATCTCTCTCCCTTCCTCGCCCAACACCTCCCGAATGTTTCTCACGTCCGAGCCCTTCCTGACAAAACTTGCCGCAATAAAATCCACCTTATTCTTCATTCCCCACTCTACGATATCTATGCGATCTTTCTCCGTGATCGTCGGCAAGTCAACAACTACTCCGGGTAAATTCACATTCTTTCTCTCCCCGAGCGTCGCCGTGTTTGTGCACATCGCTTGCACAGTTCCATTCGCGACGTCACAGGAAATCACCTCCAAAACGATCGATCCGTCGCCGATTAAAATCTGTGCCCCAGGAACAACGTCTTCGGCTAATTTCTTATACGACAACGCGATCGTATTTTCGTTCCCGAGCGCGCTGTAATCTGTTGTCAACGTCACTTGCCTCCCAGCGGTCAACAACACCGGCTTTGAGTTCTCCAACATCCCGGTTCGAATTTCCGGTCCTTTCGTGTCTAATAAAACCGCACACATTAGCCGAGTGTTCGCGCACGCTTGTCTCAAAACGTCCAACGTTTCTTGGTGGTACTCGTGCGACCCGTGCGAAAAATTAAATCGCGCGACGGACATGCCGCTTCGCAAAAGTTCCTCCAGCACGTGCAATTCTCTCGATTTCGGTCCCAACGTGCAAACAATTTTGGTTTTACATCTCAACAAGTTTGGTTTGGAATCCGAGTTTGGATGGATCGAAGACGCGTTGGACGTTTGCCCGAGAATATCTTCGATCTGAATGTTCATGCTTCTCTTCTTTCCTCCTCTTTAAATGACGAATATTACTCTACGTAGCACTTCTACGAATAAAAAAAACTCCCTCACTCTCGTTGATGCGCGGATTGATCGAGCTCCTCGCGATTTACCCACGGTCAATGCGAGTCGAGAAGAAGAAGAAGAAGAACTGAAATAAGAGAGGAAGGGGGAGGAGAAAGAGGAGGAGAAAGTTCTTGTGCTTCTAAAACGCGTCCGCTTTATCGCTCGTGTGTGTGCGCGCGCGCGTGTGTGTGTGTTAGTGTGTGTTAGTGTGAACTTCTTTTTTTTTGTGGAACGAAGTTTGTTACTTTGCACTTCGTTGAAAAGTTGTTTAGGGTTTTATACCCCGCCTTGAACCCGCTAAACCCTGCGCTAAACCCCATTCGATCTTCCAAGTTTGCATCAGAATATATAACGAACTGTGTCCGTCCGGGCCCGAAGAGAAATCCGATGGCTCCGAAGAAGAAAAAAGGTGAGGCGTTTCGCACCCTCTCGCGCGTCTCACGCGCAGCGTGTGTGTGTGAGAGAATTAGTTTAGAGAAGCTCCGCGTGTGTGCGGTTCGTCGCTTGTATACACGAGTTAAAAGCGCTCTCTCGAAGAATTTGAATTCTCTTTTCGGATGTGTGCGCGTCCGCGCTGCGCGACGTCGTCGTCAAAACTTTTTTCCGAAACACAAAGACTGACAAAATTTGATTCTCTCTTCTTCTCTCTCCGCTCTCGCAGGTGTCGTAAAGGCTAAGAAAGCGCCGCCCAAAGGCAAGGTAAGAACAGAGAAAGAGAGAAACGTATCGCTCCGTCTCCGAGGAGAAAATTTTTTTGAATTGGCACCCCCCTCGTTTTTTTTTTTGGGCGCCAAAATTTTCATCGCTTGTTTCTCCTCGTCTGTGTTTTGTTTGTTCTCGTCGTCGAACGAGAGCGAACGAACGAACAAACGAACGAGTTTTCTTCTTCTTCTTCTTCTTCCTCTTTTTCGTTTCAAAGTCGCCGCGTCTCGCGCGAGAACAAATACACTCGCGAACATAAAGAGACAAAAAACTCACACGACTTCTTTCTTTCTCTCTCTCTCTCCGTCTTCGCAACGACACAACTTAACAAAAAATACAACAGGTGGTCGCGAAGAAAGCGCCTCCAAAGAAAGCGCCGAAGAAAGGACTACCCACCACGGCCGATGTCGATAACGAAGAAAAAAAAGAAGAAGAAAATAAGCAGCAAATCCAAGTCAAGCAACAAGCACTCGTCGCTCGCCCGCAACAACCCATCGCGGCACGCAACGATATACCGGTAGACCCGTACGCTTTCTCTCCAGAGGACGAGACTAACGACGCGAACAAAAAGTACCTATTCTCCGTGATGTGTAGGATGCGTAAAGACGAAGAAAAAATTAATATTCCGTTGCAATTAGAAATTGAAAAGGAAGCGACGATTTCCGATTTGAAGAAGAAGATATCGGACAGGACGGGCGGGAAGTTGGCTCTGAACGATATGATTTTGACCATGGGTGCGAACGTGTTGAAGAGGTCCATGACCTGCAGGCAAGCTGGGATAAAAAACAATCTTCAAGTGATTTTAACGTTAAAAGGGGATTTAGAAAAAGAAGGCGCGTATCTTTCAGACGAGCGAGACATGACGCAAGAGGAGGTGGCGCTTGCCTTACGTAAAGTAGGCGTAGAGGTCGACATCATCGACGACATGGACCCAGAAGATAACGTGAAATCGCAACAAAAGAAACCGTATCGCTACGCCGACGGCAAAGCAAAAGATCGCGAAAGATTTACCGAAGAAGAGGTAAAAGCGTTGATCGATGGCGTTGCCGCGTACGGCTTAGGAAAGTGGTCGGAGATTTTAACGCAATCGTTCGGGCAATCAGAAAGAACTGGGGTGGATTTGAAGGACAAGTGGCGTAACTTGACCTTGGCCGCGAGTCGACCTCCAGGGTTTACATTTCGAGTTAGTTACATGAATCCAGAGTTATTGCAACGCGTGCGAGATGTAAAACGTCAAGTCGAAGAGAAGAAGAAAAGAGATAAACAGGTGAGAGAAATGGCGAAAGGTAACTCGCGGCATGCGGTAGAGATTGGAACGCCACAGGCCGCGCCAGTGGAACAAATGCAGATAGCCAACCCGCACGGCGATTTGGGCTACCACGCGTAAAAACGAAACTGTTTACGGCATATGATAAGAGAGAGAGAGACAAAGAGAGAGAAAGAAGGAGAAGAAATTCTCATTCATTCCTTGCGGAACGTAATATACAAAAAAACAAATTTAATATTCAATTGTGTCATACCAAACTAACTACCTACTATAAAACTATCAACGATACAATCTATATAAGTCTACCCATTCAAACCGCCTCCTTCGCCATCTCCATCATCATCTTCTTCCACTTTTCTACGTTCTTATCGGTGATTTGGTATCTCTCTTCAAACTCTCTCTCGCGAAGCGTCAACACCCGATCAAAGTACGTACACACGCTTGTTGCCGCGTCTCTACACAACGCCACGCATTCAAATACTTCCGTCTCAGTCATTTTCCCCCGCATCTTAGTCCCAAGTAGTATTGTTTTATCTTCCGTTTCTTCGTTGATTAAAAACGCGCACGTGATCGTCGCCTTCGCTTTTGCCTCTTCCTCTCTTGTCGGGTCGAGCGCAAGCGCGTATTCCTCTTTCTCGTCATCTACTTTCATCAAACACGCGGTCGAGCTGCACATCCATCCTTTCGTTTCGATTCCAGACAAAATTAGCGCTAATCCAACCGCGTTTAGCGCGCTCGAGAGA
>Ga0255751_10004093_pt1 | contig 13236 bp, 17 predicted proteins | sample 071ome_20_FD_179951 | JGI IMG/M metagenome (GOLD analysis project Ga0255751, IMG submission 179951) | Coastal salt marsh microbial communities from the Groves Creek Marsh, Skidaway Island, Georgia - 071412BT metaG (version 2) | ecosystem: Environmental > Aquatic > Marine > Intertidal zone >...
CGACTTCCTGCGTGACAGGCAGGCGCTCTAACCAACTGAGCTACAACCCCAAGGTGGATAAGGTTGGATTTGAACCAACGTAGGCAGAGCCAACGGATTTACAGTCCGTCTCCTTTAACCACTCGGACACTTATCCTTGTGCCTTTTCTTCTTTATTGATTTTGAAGTACATAGTATAGTACCTCTTCTTCATTTTGTCAAGGGTTTCCATGTCTTCTTTGAAACCCATATACTTGAGGAGTTGATATGACCCCTCAAGTTCACTCAGCAATCGAAGGATATTGACAGAGTGCCTGTCAAGTCCACCAAAAGAGTATTTGCTCATGCAAGAATTAGTTTCTTAGTATAATCGTATGCATATTGCTGACGATACCCTTTGATACCCCAACCTAACCAGTAGTAAGCAGCAACCATATACTGATCAACAGTCTTACCAGGACCTTCAAACTCAGGAAGGTAACGTTGGAATACAGATTCATTGATCATATAAGCCGTTTGTCCCTCAAGAGTGGAAGGATCATATCCATACTTAGTAGCAAACTTGCCTAAGTTATTGTAGCGACCTAGACTGGTCCACTGAATAAGACCATAACCCCCGCTATAGCAACGGTCGTAAGGAACTCTAGCCCCTCCCTCGCAGATGTTGGGATGGAAGTTGCTTTCAGATTTAATGTTGCCCATAATCGTTGCAAGGGCATTGCGGTCAGAGATTCTTGTTTTCTCTTGGAGTTTTTCAAGGACATATTTCTCGTTATAATTACATCCAGGACACTTCCAAGTTTTTTCTACCACTTCGATAGGAACTGCTTTATCTACATTGACACTCACATCAACTGCAGGAGGAGTTGTCATTGTGCTGTAAGCAGCGAAGGCAGTGGCTGCCGCTGCTGTCAAGGACAGTGCTGTAGTCATGCGTTTCATCTGATAACGTTTTTCATTATACCCCAGTATTTAGAGGGTGTCAAGCTAAATACTTTTAGTCGTTGGGATCTGATGCAAAAATTAATCAATGTGGTTGCCCTACTGTCGGGTCTAACCTCACTAGCAATCATCGGAGGAAGTATTTACTTGTACAAGAATGCTGACGTGATGATGGAAGATGCTAGGAAAAAGTTATCTGCAGCTGCCGTAGAAGCAGTGACTGCTGCTCTCCCTGGTATGCTTGATGCTGCTGTACCAGAACTACCTGAAGTAACTGGTCCTGCTATGCCAACCACAACTGGTCCTGCGTTACCAATGCCATGAAACTCTGGAAATCCAAGGAAACATCTATTGAGGAAACACCAATGGAAACACCAACAAAGAAAAGATCACCAATAAAGGTGGCGGCGTTGGCATTGGGTGCCGTCATAGGTGTTTCACACATTGGACTTCTGGGTTATGTGTTGAGACCACAAGAGCAAGTGCAGCAAGTTCCCACAATCAACATTCCTCACGGTCCTTATTCATCTTACAAGATCAAAGCTGGTAAGGATGGATACGAGATTGAGTTTCGTGCCGATGATCCTAAAGTTTTGGAATCAGAAAGATCTTTACGTTTGAATCAAGAGAAGAGAGGTTGGTTTGGTGGTGGCACTACCGATCGTAATGAGTATCGTCGTGATCAATACACTAGAGAAGGCACAAGAAATCTTGGTGGAGGTGGGAATACAGAAGAGGGAAAGTCTGCAAAAGACATCGAGTGCATCGTGGCGGACGCTGGAGCACGGTCACAAGGTGCGATGGCAGGTAGTGCTATAGCTGCTGGTGTTGCTGTCCCTGCCCTTGCTGGAATCCCTTATATCGGATGGTTAGCAGGTGGTTGGGCTCTGTTATTGGGTCAGAAGGCGGGATCAGAACTAGGATCTCAAGTAGGACAAGTATTCAATGATTGTTAAATAGTATTGTGGTACAGAACTCTTACAATGGCAAAAACTTCATATAAAAATCAGGTAAAGAAAGAGGCTACAGAAACTTTCTTTCTCTACGTTTTCTTTCATTCTATCTGGACTGGTATTTTCAAATTCTTTGAGGACTAATGGAAATCCCTAACATCACTTCTCCCAACATCAACATTCGGGAGATTGACATTCCACAGGTAGTAACTGCTAACGAATATTACACATCAACTCCACTAGCACCTCCTGTAGTGGTAAATATTGGTGTGCCTATCGTTGACGTGCCTGGTTGTGTCGAAGCCCACGAAGCAAACAACAACTCCAAAACTCTCGGAAGTGATGACCAGAGAGGTCTGGTTACGTATTGTGACGCTGGCATTCCCAGTTACAATCCTATTAATTTTGAACCAGAGCAGATAATTCCTACTGCTCCTGCTGGTGTTGATACGAGACAAAAAGAGAAACCAAAACCTCCTGGACAAGTAGAATTGCCACCAGCAGCACCACCTGCTACTGCCAAGGTGGATTGTCCTACACCAGCACAGCAGGCAAAGGAACCTGTTGGCACATACATTGAGGGGTTTAGAAAGAAGGTTACTGACTATCAGTTAGTTGGCAACCAGTGTATTCAGATTACAGAAACAGTGCCTCTACCAGAGCAGATTGTAGCGGGACTTCCTAGTGCTGGATCTGTTGTAACTACTGGTGGCATTGCTGTAGTGGCAACAGCATCAGCACTTATGGCAAAACCGCTGGCAGATATCCTACTAAAGGTTATCAAACCAACGGTCAAGAAAGTTATGAAAAAGATTGCTAAACTTAGGGGGAAACCAGAGGAGATTTTGTCTGTAACGGAGCGCCGAGATCTTCAGCGCGAACGCTCACAGGCGATTCGGGCGCTGAGGTCTGCTTTGAAACCGAAGGGATAGCATGGACGTGTGGATGATCATGCCCTGGAGGATTATTCACAACCACATCAGCACACACTTTATAGTATGGTGATCGTGGGTGGAACATAATACCCTGCTTCATCAATTCACCACAATTTTTTAGTCTAGCAATCTCAAAATCTAATCTCTTATTGGCAGTTTGCTGTTGCATCAGTGCGATGTTAGCGGCAGCTGCTTCTTTACATTGGTCCTGTAGTTTCTTATCAAGAGGACGAGACCATGTAGCAGAGAAACCAACACCGAGGTTGTAGTTATCTTTCTGTCCAGTCCTTACAGGAACGCGATATAAAACGGAACCAGGATTATCAGGTGCTCCATCTTCATCTAAGTCACGCATATCATATACAGGGTCGTAATAATATGGTTCATAAGGTTTGGTAGCAGAAGCACTACCAGTTACATAAGGTGTGAAGTTTAGAGTGGGTCCCTGACACTGGATCCCAGCCCCATAGGTGTTTGTAATGTAGGGTCCTTGTAAAACCTGGATTGCCTGATTTGTAACACTACCTGAAGAATTAGCAACGGGAGCAGCTGTAGCACTAACACCCCCGACTTCAGCGAGTGCTTGAGTTGGTAATACAAAATTAAGTCCTATTGCGAGAAGATACTTGTAGTATCTGTGATACTTGTGACCTCTGTAGTTCTTTGAATAATTGTTTGATTGCTGAGACCAGGACCTGAATAGGTTTCTGTGAACTGAAACGCTCCCCCTGGTGTCGTCTGTGTAAAGTTTGGTCTTGTATTGATTCCTGTCCATGTTGAAGTCACTCCGTCTATCGTTACATTGTTAGCACCTGTTCCTGGTTGTAAAGAACCTGATGCTGAAATTCCACTCCCTGTCACAGAGTATTGATACCCTGTGTTATAGTCCATCGAGTTGATGGTCTCTGTAATTTTTTGTGTTGTCTCTGTGTGGCTTGTCATCGACCCCTGTGTGAAGTTAGGGACCACTGGGACCGCCATAGCAGGAGATCCCAGTAAGAATGCCACGAAAAGTAATCTCTTCATGATATATAGTCTCAGTCGATAACAGTGATCTCGGTAACGAACTGTCCCGTTGCAGAGGTGCCAGCGCCACCAGCAGTCAGAGTAATAGCATGACTTCTGTCAATCGTGCCAGCTAGAGTGCCAGCAGATCCAGCCGCATAAGAAGTAAGGTTGCCGAAGTTAGGAACATCACCTGTGCTAACAGCAGATGCAGGAACACTATCTGCTGCGTTGTATGTTTCAGTCAACGACCAGTCATTACCAGCAGTATTGACAGTGTATGTGCCAGCACCAGAAGTAGCACCACCCATTGTGGTGACCGAGATGTTAGAACCAGAAGCAGAATAACTACCACCAATTCTTACAGCGGTAGAGCGAGCAGCATCAACAGTCAGTTGGACTGAAGAAGCATGTTTAGTAACAAGTCCGCCTGCATTTGCTGCACCTGCGGTCATCAGTAACATTCCAAAAGCAAGAATTGCTTTTTTCATTTTAGATAATAGAATATGTCTCTTATTATTTATCAAGAGGTAAACCGAACTATTGATTTCGGTTCGCCACACTACAGATTTTTATAAAAGTGTTATAATTAGTAATGTCGCCTTCGGGGACATCAAAACACATCTCGCTTATTCAAGGAGAACTATAATGACTGGACTAAATTTCACATCAAAAGATGTTGATAAAATTTTTGATGCTGCCACACGATATAGTGTTGGACTAGATGATTTGTTTTACCGACTCAATTCTTACGGGCATAATAATCCTGGTGGGCAATATCCGCCATATAACATTGTGAAAGAATCAAATGTCAGATGGCGTATTGAGATGGCTCTTGCTGGGTGGTCTAAAGATGAATTTGAAGTAAGCACTGAAAGTAATATACTTCTTGTTTCATCCAAAGCACCAAGAGACAATAAAGAAGAAGAGTACATGCATAGAGGAGTAGCGAATAGAACTTTCGCTAGAGGATTCAATCTTTCTGATGATGTAATTGTTGATGGGGTCAAATTCAATAATGGTATGTTGACCGTTCATCTGCAGAAGGTGATTCCAGATCATCAGGCACTCAAAGTATACGACATTGAATAAATAAAATTGGGGCAACCCAAATATCGTCGGTAAGACCTCCCTTGACAAAGACCAAGGGGGGTCTTATAATGTTTAGAGGACTGAAGTATCTTATGGCTGTCAAACTTGCTTTACTCAAGTCGGGTGAGGAGGTTGTTTCCGATATCAAGGAAGCAAGGGACAAAGAATCCGACACACCGATTTATTACATTTTCAAAAACCCAGTGCGGGTAGAATTGATTCCTGCTCCACAGGATCCAGAACTACTGACTGAGGGAGAAGAACCTAGTAGTGATAGGAAAGAACTATTTTTCTCTCCTTGGATTCCCCTGTCAGCAGACACCGAGATGGTGGTTGATGTTGATTGGGTAGTTACTGTGGTGGAACCACATGAACAAGTGCTCAAAAGTTACACTGAAAAAATTGGAGTCTAATGGAAACACCAGCAGTATTTTATCTCCGCTCTGGAGACTATCTTGTCGGGACGTTTGAAGAACTCGATGAAGAACCAAGAATTTTTCTAAAAAATTGCTATCGTATTGTGGATGGTAAACTAGAAAAGTTTCCTCTTTATATGGAGGACAACTCTTGTCTATTGAAGACTGATCTTATTATTACTATCGGAGAACCATCTCCTGATATTTTGAAAGCATACATCGACGCCCCTGAATGAAGTTCTACACAAACGTACAAATGATCGGGAACAAGTTTCTCGTTCGTGGTTATGAAGATGGAAAACGAATCAAGATTCGTGATGATTTTTCCCCATCATTCTTTGTCCCTGCAAAAGAACGGACAAAGTATAAGACTTTGGAAGGTGAGTACGTTCAAGAAATCAAACCTGGCACCGTCAGGGATTGTAGAGACTTTGTAAAGAAGTACCAGGATGTAGAAGGATTCCAGATCTATGGCAATGATCGATATATCTATCAATACATCTCTGAGAAATATCCTCAGGATGAGATCAAGTTTGATATCAGTAAGATTCAACTTGTGACGATTGATATTGAGGTTGCTGCAGAGAATGGATTCCCTGATGTAGAGAGTTGTTCTGAAGAGATGACTGCAATCTCTGTGCAGGACTACAACACTAAGGAGATTGTTGTCTGGGGTGTTGGCGATTATCGTATGCACCAGGACAATGTAACTTACAATCGATGCTGGTCAGAAGAAGAACTTCTCAATCAGTTTGTTGATTGGTGGAGTCAGAACACCCCTGATGTTGTAACTGGTTGGAACTGTCAACTGTATGATATCCCATATCTTGCCCGTAGATTGACTCGTATCTTGGGTGAGAAGCGAGCAAAGTATCTTTCTCCATGGTCACTTCTGACTGAGAATGAAACATACATTCAGGGTAGGAAGTTTCTGACATATGACGTGGGTGGGATTACTGTCCTGGACTATTTGGATTTGTATAAGAAGTTCACTTATACGAATCAGGAATCTTATCGCCTAGACCACATCGCTAATGTAGAACTTGGTGCTCGTAAGATTACTAATCCATACGACACTTTCAAAGAGTTCTATCACAAAGATTGGCAACTCTTTATTGAATACAATATCCGAGACGTTGAACTGGTTGACCGTCTTGAGGACAAGATGAAACTCATCGAACTTGCGCTCACTATGGCATATGACGCCAAAGTGAATTATAATGATGTCTTCTATCAGGTTCGGATGTGGGATACCATCATCTATAATTACCTCAAGAAGAGGAACATTGTGATTCCTCCTATTGTCCGTTCTGACAAAGACTCAAAGTATGCAGGTGCTTATGTCAAGGAACCGATTCCTGGAAAGTATGATTGGGTTGTATCTTTTGACCTCAACTCTCTTTATCCTCACCTTATTATGCAGTACAACATCTCGCCAGAGACACTACTGGACGAGAGACATCCATCAGCCACAGTTGATAAGATACTTGATGAGCAAATAACTTTCGAGTTGTACAAGAACTATGCAGTGTGTGCCAATGGTGCAATGTATAGAAAGGATAAGCGTGGGTTTCTGCCAGAACTCATGGACAAGATGTATAGTGATCGAGTCAAATATAAAAAGATGATGCTTCAAGCGAAGCAGGAGAATGAAAAGAAACCATCTGATGCATTGCAGAAGGAAATCTCTCGATGCAACAACATTCAGATGGCAAAGAAGATTCAACTCAACTCTGCTTATGGTGCCATTGGTAATCAATACTTCAGGTATTACAAACTGGCAAACGCCGAGGCAATCACTCTCTCAGGTCAAGTCTCAATTCGTTGGATTGAGAACAAAATGAATTCTTATCTAAATAAGATTTTGCAAACCGAGGATGTAGATTATGTCATCGCTAGCGATACCGACTCAATCTATCTTAATCTTGGACCTCTTGTTACTAAATTCTTTAGTAATAGGTCTAGCGATAAAGCAGCAATTGTTTCCTTACTTGATAAGATCTGTCAAGACAAGTTGGAACCATTCATCGAACAATCTTATCAGGAACTTGCGGATTACGTTCAGGCATATGAACAGAAGATGCAAATGAAACGTGAGAATATCGCTGACACTGGGATCTGGACTGCCAAGAAGCGATACATTCTCAACGTATGGAACAGTGAGGGGGTTGCATATGCTGAACCTAAACTGAAGATCATGGGACTGGAAGCAGTCAAGTCTTCAACTCCTGCTCCATGTAGACAGAAGATCAAAGACGCACTCAAGGTAATTGTAAATGGCACTGAAGATGACGTAATCAAATTTATTTCTGACTTCAGGAAAGAATTCAAACAACTGCCACCAGAGCAGATTGCATTTCCAAGAACAGCAAGTAATGTAGATAAGTTCTATGATAGCAGTACCTTATACAAGAAGGGCACACCTATTCACGTAAGAGGATCTTTGCTGTATAATCATCTTATCAAGCAAAACAAACTGGAGACTCGCTATCCCAAAATCAACAATGGGGAAAAGATCAAGTTCATCTATTTGAAAGTTCCCAACCCAATTATGGAGAACGTGGTTTCATTTATTGCTGATTTCCCTAAGGAGTTGGAAATCTCTAAATATGTGGATCATGATCTACAGTTCGACAAGTCGTTCGTTGAACCAGTAAGAGCAATCTTGGATTCGATCGGATGGTCTGTTGAAAAGAAAGTAACCCTTGAATCATTTTTTGTATAACTACTATGGATTTTCTAAAAGAAATTGTAAAAGAGATTGGTGATGAATACACACAACTCGCATCCGATATTGATGACTCTGAAACGTATGTGGACACAGGTAGTTTCGTGTTCAACGCACTGGTTTCAGGTAGTATATTTGGTGGTGTATCTGGGAATAAGATTACTGCCATTGCTGGCGAGTCTTCTACTGGCAAGACTTTCTTCAGCCTCGCTGTCGTTAAAAATTTTCTTGATACTAATCCTGATGGGTACGTGTTATACTTTGACACAGAATCGGCTATAAATAAGAAGTTACTTGCTGAAAGAAACATTGATCTGAACCGCTTCGTCAAGATGAATGTGGTAACTGTTGAAGAGTTTCGACAAAAAGCACTCAAAGCAGTAGACATCTACTTGAAGAAACCAGAGGACGAAAGAAAACCATGCATGTTCGTTCTGGATTCACTGGGGATGCTCTCAACTGAAAAAGAAATTACAGATGCTCTCAACGATAAGCAAGTTCGTGACATGACAAAATCACAACTTGTAAAAGGTGCCTTCCGAATGTTGACATTGAAGCTCGGACAGGCTAAAATTCCTATGATTGTTACTAACCACACCTACGATGTCATTGGTTCTTATGTCCCTACAAAGGAAATGGGAGGAGGCTCTGGTCTCAAGTATGCAGCAAGTACAATCATCTATCTCTCAAAGAAAAAGGAGAAAGATGGAACAGAAATCGTCGGAAATATTATCAAGGCAAAGACTGCTAAGTCGCGTTTGAGCAAAGAGAATAAAGAAGTTGAAATTCGTTTGTTCTATGATGAACGTGGTCTTGACAAATACTATGGACTTTTGGAACTAGGGGAAAAGTATGGACTTATCGAGCGTGTTGGTAATCGCTACCGCTTTGGTGGTAGCACTTACTATCCTAAGACTATTCTTGCTGATCCTGAGACTTACTTTGACGACGATCTCTTACAGAAAATCGATGAAGCAGCAAAACAAGAATTCTCATACGGAGTAGAAAAACAATGACCCATAACGATTTCATCAAAATTTATGATGATGTTGTAGACAAGTCAATTTGTAATGACATCATATCAATCTTTGAAGAGCATCCAGCACAACAAACTGGTGTAGACAATGATGCAAGACCTAAGTTTACTGAACTGAATTTCACATCAAACACTGAACACTTTGGTGCCAAAGCAGTTGGTATTCATTCCCTTATTCTTGAATCATTGATCGAGAAGAAGAAAGAATATTTTGATGAGATCTATAGTAAGGCAGCTGACGACACCCCACTTGTTCCTGACAAGCATGGTTGGGAACAGTTCAGAGTCAAGAGATACTTTGCTGGTGATGAACAGTTCAAAGAGCATGTTGATGTTGGCGATGCAGTATCTGCAAAAAGATATCTTGCTTTTATCCTTTATCTGAACCAGGGGTTTGAGGGTGGACATACTGAGTTTCCCTCCAGCGGCTTGACCATTACGCCACGTACTGGTAGACTGGTGGTCTTCCCCCCTCTGTGGACACATCCTCATGCAGGCAAACAGATTACTAATCCTCCAGAAGGTAAGAAGTATATCTTGAGCACATATCTGAACTATCTTTGATGGAAAAAATTGAACTTACTATCCTCAGAAACTTTATTCATAATGAAGACTATTGTAGAAAAGTCATCCCTTTCGTAAAACCAGAATACTTCCAACTCAGGCAAGAGAGAATTGTTTTTGAGGAGATCGCTAAGTTCACTTCTAAGTTCAACAACCTTGCAACGAAAGAGATTCTTTCTATTGAGATTGAAAACAGGGATGACATCAACGACAAGGAAGCATCTGAGTGTCTACAGATTGTGTCTGCTTTACATGACGATGATGTAGACAGCGAGTGGATCGTTGACACTACAGAAAGGTGGTGTAGAGATCGTGCAATCTATCTTGCTCTCATGGAGTCTATCTCCATTGCTGATGGTAAGGATGAGAAAAAGAATCGGGATGCTATTCCTACGATTCTTTCAGATGCACTAGCAGTTTCTTTTGATCAATCTGTTGGTCATGATTACTTTCTAGACTACGAATCACGTTACGAATACTATCACAAAAAAGAGGAGAAGATTGAATTTGATCTCGACTATTTCAACAAAATCACGAAAGGCGGTTTACCTAACAAGACTCTTAACATCGCGCTTGCTGGTACTGGGGTCGGCAAGTCTCTATTCATGTGCCATGTCGCTAGCTCCGTGCTGCTCCAAGGGAGGAACGTTCTCTACATTACAATGGAGATGGCGGAAGAAAGAATTGCTGAGAGAATTGACGCAAATCTCCTCAACGTAAACATACAAGAAATTGGGGACTTACCACATCAATTGTTTGAAACTAAGGTAAATAAGATTGAGCAGAAGACTCAGGGAACCTTGATTATCAAAGAGTATCCTACTGCATCTGCACACTCTGGTCATTTCAAGGCGTTGCTAAATGAACTTGCTCTCAAAAAATCATTTAGACCTGATATTATTTTCATTGATTACCTTAATATATGTGCTTCCGAACGGTATCGCGGAAACAGCTCTGTCAATTCATATAGCTATATTAAAGCGATTGCAGAAGAACTTAGAGGGTTGGCTGTTGAAGCAAACGTCCCTGTCGTATCTGCCACGCAGACCACTCGTACTGGTTATAGTAGCTCTGATGTTGACATTACTGACACTAGTGAGTCCTTTGGTCTCCCTGCTACTGCTGATCTTATGTTTGCCCTTATTAGCACTGAGGAGTTGGAACAACTGGGACAAATCCTTGTGAAGCAATTGAAGAATCGATACAACGATATCTCAATCAACAAGCGTTTCATTGTAGGTATCGATCGTGCTAAGATGAGACTGTACGATTGTGAGCAGTCTGCTCAAAATGACTTGCTTGACAGCGGACAAGAAGTGCAGTATGATAGTGAGGAATCACCGTTCAAGACCAAAACCCAAAAGTACGCAGAATTTATTTACTGATGTCTAAGCATATTGAATTCGCTCGCTACGAGCACTTTGTTGATGCAGTTACTAGCGATGCCTCTACAAACTTCGTTGACTTCGCTGATCGCATCGGAGAACTTGATCGAGAAGGTGCAAACATTGAACGTCTCCTGACTGCAGGAGTTGGTATCAATGCCGAAGGTGGTGAGTTCCTTGAGATTATCAAGAAGATGATCTTCCAAGGTAAACCCTGGAACGAAGACAATCGAGAGCACCTGATTATTGAACTGGGTGACACCATGTGGTATGTTGCTCAAGCATGTATGGCACTGGGTGTTTCTATGGATCAAGTCCTGGAAACCAATGTCAAGAAACTGGAGAAGCGTTACCCTGAAGGGTCGTTTGACATCTACTTCTCCGAAAACCGCAAAGCAGGCGACCGCTAAACTTTATTTACATTTCCTATGAACGTTACTATCAAATCCCCTGACGGCACTGAAACTACTTTCGACTGTGCTGATGATCAATATATCCTTGATGCTGCTGAAGATGCAGGCGTTGATCTGAACTATTCTTGTCGTGCTGGTGCTTGCTCATCTTGTGCTGGTAAACTTGTGAGTGGTACTATTGATCAAGGCGATCAATCCTTCTTGGACGACGATCAAATTGCAGCAGGATTTGTACTCACCTGTGTTGCATATCCCACTTCTGATGTGGTGATCGAAAGCGATAAAGAAGACGAACTCTATTGATCTTGAACCCTTTCTAAATACTTAGAAAGGGTTTTTTTTATAACAATGGCAAGAAAGAAAAAAACTAGTAAAGATATTTCTGCTGCTACTTTGACACGTATGCAAGAACTTGGATCTGCTTGGGTTTTCAAGAGAGCAATTCAAGATAATGTTGTATTCAATAATAAAGAAGCTATTCGTAATGACAAAAAAACATATGAAGAGTTAGTCAAAATTTGGAAAAAAGTTGGCAACGTCGATTGGGATGACGAAGTTGACATGGAGTGGATTGATAATTTCTATAAGCAAACTGCTACCCTTTTACAAAAGATTGGTAAACCAAGTTTCACTGAATTCTGTAGAGATGGTGGTGTCAAAGGTGGTAATTATATTCTGCCTGGATCCAGATCTGGCAAAACTTTTATGGAATGGGTAAGTGACTATGTGAAAGATGAGTTTCAAATTGGTCAAAAGGATAGTTGGAATCCAGCTGACATCTGGTTGATACAGAATGAAATGCATTGGAGAAAGGAAATCAAAAAAGCATTTGATAATAGGAAACCAAATAAAGCTGCCACTATTGAAGCAGAACTTGCAAAGTTCAACGCTATTTTTAGAGGGTTGTTTAGGTCTAGACAAATTGTAGGTATTTCTCTCAAAAAGATTAGTGGCAAAACAGCTCAATGGAAAGAGGTAAATGTAACTGAAGGTTTCTTCAAAAAATTAGAAGCAACTCATATGTCAATGACTGCTGCTCATTGTTTACTTGGAACTAAAAGAATTGATCCCGATAAAGCAAAAGCAGACATCGCTAGAGGAAAACGTAGAGGTGCCCCTGGCGCAGCAACATTGACGCAGGATACTGTTATTGTTATTGAAGATCCTGGTATTGTTAGTGGTAAGAAAGCAACTTACAAAGTTCAGATCAAAGCAAATGACTCTACAAAGTTTTCTAACTTGAAGTGGGAACCAACTCTAAAATCCGCTAGTGGTGCTAGACTTGGAAAGGCAACGGTTGAACTTGTTCTTGATCTTATGAAGAGTTATAATATTCTTAGATACTATGAACCAGATAATAAAAAGTTTCCAAAGAATAAAACTGAGTTTGCTAAAGTAGAGAATGAATATAGGGATATTATTGATGAACTTATAAGTGATAGGTTTGTAAATCTGGGAAAAGGAGTTGACACAGAAACTGCGATCATAAACATCAAAGAAGCTTTTGATGTTTACAGGGGACAACCCTGGGTGGCTGTATCCAAACTGCAGCAACTAAAATTCTTGTATGCTTTGATGACTATGAAACCAAGAGATCGAGATGATTTCTGCACATCTCTTATTTTCTGTGCGGAAAAAGCGGGAAGACGCTATGGTCCTTATGGGAAGTTATACTAAATAACTACATATAGTGTTTTTTCTGCATCAAATACTACCTAGGTTATGAAGACACTCAAGTTTTTCTTAGAATCGCTGGCATCCGATCAGGCAAAACGCATGGGTCTGACG
>Ga0255751_10004101_pt1 | contig 13217 bp, 8 predicted proteins | sample 071ome_20_FD_179951 | JGI IMG/M metagenome (GOLD analysis project Ga0255751, IMG submission 179951) | Coastal salt marsh microbial communities from the Groves Creek Marsh, Skidaway Island, Georgia - 071412BT metaG (version 2) | ecosystem: Environmental > Aquatic > Marine > Intertidal zone > Salt...
AATCTTTTTTAGTGGCAAAAAATTACCAGTTGGTCGATTGACTGAGGTATTGAAGCAGAGGAGGGACGATCATCCAGAGGCAAAATCCCAGGGCGACGACAAAAGCCAGAATGACCGCAAACAACATCAGCCCGTCTTTCACCGATTTGACGGAGCCGCCATGGTTCCTTGACCGGCGTCGTTTTCGTCTGCGTCGATGGTGGTGATGGTGGTCTGAATGAGACGAACCATGACCCTGCTTGGGTGAATCATCGGATGAGCGATTGTTCGCCATATGCTCGAGTGGTGTTGTGTTCTCCTTTTGGTGTTGCGGTGTAAACTTTTACATAGATTACCCGGAACGCAACCAAAAACGAACGGAAACGCACAAGAACAAGCCCACCTTCCCAATAACCCGGCTTACTTCAGACGAACCAACAAATCCTTGATTTCGACATTTTCTCCAAATTCCACCAACAACTCCGCAACGTGCCCGTCGCAGGGGGCGTTGATGGAGGTTTGCATTTTCATGGCCTCCATCATGATCATTCGTTCTCCCTTGGTCACTTTGTGTCCTACGGAAACAAGCACCTCGGCAATCAGACCGGGAATCGGAGCCCCGACCTGCTTGGGATCGGCATCATCGGCCTTAACTCTTTGAACGCCCTTGGGAGCAATGGTTTCGTTGGTGATCATGGTATCCCGGGCGATTCCGTTCAGTTCGTAAGTGACGGCACACTGACCGTTTTCATCCGGTTGCCCCACATTGATCAGGCGAATGAACAAATCTTTGCCTTCTTCAATACTGACCGCAATTTCTTCATTGGGATGCAGTCCGTAGAGGAAGCTTGGAGTTGGTAGCGCGCTGACGTTTCCATGTTCCTTGTGATGATGTTCATAATCCAGGAACACTTTAGGATACATGAGATAGGCATATAGATCGTCGTCATTGACCTTCCGCTTGATCTTATGAGACAGATCTTTCCGAGTTTGCTCCAAGTCCAAAGACGGGGAGGCCTTCGGGCGGCCGCGTTTGACGTCTGCACGATATCTCTTACGTGCTTTTTTGTAATCCTCGGGAGAAAGAATGACTTTCCAGGCAGCTTCAGGCCAACCCCCATCCGGCCAACCCAGTCCGCCCTTGAACATGTCGATGACCGATTCCGGCCAGGTTTGTTCGCCGGGTTCGAGATTGACGACGTCTTCGGGTTTGATTCCATGGCTGAACAGAAACAGTGCCATATCTCCCACAACCTTGCTGGAAGGGGTGACCTTGACGATGTCGCCGAACAGGGTGTTGACGTCGGCATAGGTTCTGGCGATTTCGTTCCAGCGATGAGCCACACCCATGCTGGCGGCCTGGGCCTTGAGATTGGTGTATTGTCCACCCGGCATCTCGTGCAGGTAAACATCCGCACTACCTGTTTTGGGAGCCGTATCAAAGGGTTGATATACCTCGCGGACCTGATCCCAGTAGTCACTCAGTCGGTTGAGTGCATCGATGTTGAGCTTTGTCTTGCGCGGAGAATCTTCGAGCGCAACCGCCAGGGAATTCATGTTGGGTTGAGAGGTGCTTCCCGACATGGAGGCGATGGCAAGATCGGCGATGTCCACACCCACCTGAGTTGATTCAAGGATGGTCGCTGTCTGTACGCCGGCGGTTTCGTGTGTATGGAAGTGGATGGGAATGCCCACTTCCTGCTTCAAGGTTTTGACGAGTTTCCGCGCGGCCAGCGGACGACAAAGTCCTGCCATGTCCTTGATCGCGAGCATATGCGCCCCCATCTTTTCGAGTTCCTTGGCGATTTTGACGTAGTATTTCAGCGAGAACTTGTCGCGTTTCGAGTCCAGTATATTTCCAGTGTAGCAAATCGCCGCTTCGCAAACCGCATGTGTATCCTGGACGGATTCCATGGCGACTTTCAGGTTTGGAAGGTAATTCAAACTGTCAAAAATCCGGAAAATATCCATGCCCGCTTCGGCAGCGTGTTTCACAAAACCAGCGACCACGTTGTCTGGATAGTTCGAATAACCTACGGCATTGCTTCCGCGAAACAGCATTTGAAAACAGATGTTCGGGATGTGTTTTCGAAGGATGCGCAGTCGTTGCCAGGGATCCTCGCTCAGGAATCGCATGGTGGTGTCGAATGTTGCTCCACCCCACATTTCCATCGAGAAGAGCCCGTCCTTTTCACCACCCAATTCACGGGCGATGAAATCGGCGCACCCCAGCATGTCGTAGGTGCGCATACGGGTGGCCATCAGTGATTGGTGAGCATCTCTGAAGGTGGTGTCGGTGATCAGCAGCCGCTTTTGTTTCATGACCCATTCCGCAAACTTCCCGGGGCCCAATTCGAGCAACAAGTCGCGCGTTCCCTTAGGACAAGGGGTGTCGGGATGATAAGGCATGGCACTCGGGGCCATGACTTGATGTTCGGGAATGGCTGCTTTGATATGTGGGTTCCCGTTGACCGTGACGTTACCCAAGTATTTGAGCAGTCTGGAAGCGCGGTCGCGTCGGGGGTGGAACTCGAACAGCTCAGGTGACTGGTCAATGAGACGTGTCGTTGCCTGACCCGAGCGGAATTCAGAGTGAGCAATCACGTTTTCGATGAATGGGATATTGGTTTTTACCCCGCGAATACGGAATTCACTCAAGGCACGATGCATGCGATCCATGGCCATTTCATAGGAACCTCCGTGAGTGATCAATTTGACCAGCATGGAATCGTAGAAGGGCGTGATGACCGCGCCGGAGTAACTCATTCCACCGTCGAGACGAATCCCCAGACCGCCCGGAGAACGGTACGCCAGCAATTTACCATAGTCAGGCATGAATTGGTTGGCTGGATCTTCGGTGGTGACACGGGCTTGGATGGCATAGCCATTCCGAGGGATTTCATCCTGTGCCGGGATTCCCAGTTCCGGAGATGTCAATGGGTGGTTCTGTGCAATCAGGATCTGACTACGCACCAGGTCGACGCCGGTGATCTCCTCTGTTACCGTATGTTCCACCTGAATACGAGGGTTCATCTCAATGAAGTAACCCTGTTGACCATCCTGATCGTAAAGAAACTCGATCGTTCCGGCGTTCTCGTAGCGAATCTCCTTTGCCAAGCGCACAGCGTCGGCGCACATCTGTTCCACAAGTTCATCGGGCAGCCCGAAACTCGGCGCGACCTCTATTACTTTTTGATGACGGCGCTGGATGGAGCAATCGCGTTCGTGGAGGTGGATGACATTGCCGTGTTTGTCGCCCAGAATCTGCACTTCGATGTGTTTGGCGTGGGGGATGAATTTTTCCAGGAAGACGGCGGCATTGCCGAAAGCGCGTTCTGCTTCAGCTTGGGCTTCGTCGAGCAGGGATGGTAACTCCGATTCGGATCGAACGATGCGCATGCCGCGACCACCACCGCCGAATGCGGCTTTAATGATTAGAGGGAAACCGATTTTCTTGGCCAATTTGATCGCTTCTTTACGTTCGGTGACGGGATCATCCGTTCCAGGCAGTGTTGGGATGCCTATGCGTTGAGCAACGGCTCTTGCTGCCGTTTTGTCGCCCATCATGTCCAACAACTCAGGGCGTGGTCCGATGAAGGTAATGCCGGCCTTGTCGCAGGCGCGGGCGAAGTCTGGATTTTCGCTCAAAAACCCGTAGCCCGGATGAATGGCGTCCACGCCTCTGGCGACTGCGATTTCAATGATGCTGTCGATGTCCAAATAAGCAGCCACCGGTCCTTTACCACGCCCGACTTGATAGGCTTCGTCGGCTTTGAAGCGGTGCATGCAGTAACGATCTTCTTGAGCGTAGACCGCTACCGTGCGTTTGCGAAGTTCCGTGGCGGCGCGAAACACGCGGATTGCAATTTCCGATCGGTTTGCAGCCATGATTTTCTTGAACTGCTTCACCTTGGATGGGCGCTTCCCGGCTCTTTGATTTGGTTTGCCTGTCATTGGACACCATTCCGCTCAAAGCCTCCACACCCGGTCAAGCGAAATTCATTGAGAAATCATGGTTTTTTTCTATGGAACCGATATCCATTTGGAAACGGCATCAAAAAACGCTAGTATTTGACCCGTTATGAATCCGATTGTCTGCTTTTTGTGCTGCACTTGCCGATGGAACGCCGTTTGGGGAATCTTTGCGTTGCTATTGGGATCGCATTTACATGCCCAAGTCCTGGAACCGCCCAATATCGTTTGGATCAACTGTGAAGATTTGGATGAGACACTGGGTTGCTATGATGATGCATTGGCTATCACACCCCATCTGGATGCCTTGGCGGAGGACTCCATTCTCTATCGAAACGCCTTTGCCAATGCACCGATATGTGCGCCAGCCAGGGCGTGTTTGATTTCCGGACTGTATCCCACCTCGTTTGGAGCGCAGCATTTGCGATGTGAAGTCGACTTACCAGAGTCGATTCGTCCCTTTCCACTTTACCTGAAGGAGGCCGGCTATTTTGTGACCAATTATGCAAAGACGGACTATAACTTTTCTCCGGACGGTATTTATGATTACTGGAAAAAGGACATGGCTCCCTGGCGTCAGAGGAAAGGTGGCAAGCCCTTCTTCAGTTTTTTTGTGTTCGGAACCACGCATGAAGGCCCGGCGAATTTCAAAGAGCGATACGATCAAGCCACGGCGAGTCTGCCTGACAGCAAGCGGCATGATCCGAATCACGCCAAAGTCCCGCCCTATTTTCCGGATACTCCCAAAATGCGTGAGTTGTGGGCGCGCTATTATGACTTGGTATCGGCGATGGACGAAGAAGTGGGCCAGGTGATCCAAGGGTTGAAGGACGATGGATTGTGGGAAAATACGATTGTCTGGTTCTTCAGTGATCATGGTCATGGATTGCCGCGTCACAAACGTTGGTTGTTGGATTCCGGGATCCGGGTGCCGTTCATGGTTCGCATTCCAAAGCAATATCAACACCTGGCCGCCGGGCAAATGCCGGGATCTGAAACAAATGAACTGGTCAGTTTTGTTGATTTTGCACCGACCACGTTGGCCCTGGCCGGGGTTGATGTGCCGCCGGTGATGCAGGGGAATCGTTTTCTTGGTGAAGACCGATCGCGGCGGCGTGATTACGTTTTTGCCGCCAGGGATCGGGCCGATGATATGTTTGAAATTTCAAGGACCGTACATGATGGAAGACACATTTATATTCGACATTTTCTGCCACATTTACCCTACGTGCAAGGTGGGCGCATTTTTGGGAATCAAAAAGAGTCGTTGGTCGAACTGCGACGTGCAAAGGGTGCTGGCGAGCTCAATGCCGTATCTTCCTTGATGTGGTCAAATCGAAAACCGGTGGAAGAGTTTTACGATCTTGAATCCGATCCGTTTGAAATCAACAACCGCATCGAGGATCCGGCCTACGCTCAAAAGATCGAATCCATGCGGGAAATCATGATGAACTGGATGCTGGAACATCACGACACCGGAATGCTGCATGAAGCCGAATATCAACTGCGCGCTTTGAATAATGAAACAACGGTTTTCGATATGGCGAACGACCGTTCCTCATACGATCTGCCTTCCATTCTGCAAGCTTCCTGGGTGGCTACATCATCCGCCAATGAGAAGCAATTGGCTTCCTTTTTGGAGTCCCCGGAGACTGGGATACGTTTCTGGGGCGCTACCGGATATGTTGCACGTCAAATAAGGCCTGATCAACGGAGTCTTGGACTTTTAAAAGCAGGGCTTAAAGACAAATCTCCTTCGGTTGCCATTGCCTGTGCCGAAGTCTTATGCCGGAATAACGAAACAAAGATCGGATTGGAGGCATTGGGTCAATATATTGCCAGCGATTATTCGTGGGTGGCGTTGCAGGCAGCTCGAACGTTGCATGATTTGGGTGTGCTGGCAAAACCACTGGTTCAGCGCATGGAGACTGTTCGCAAGGGATTGGAAGGAACGGATACCAGAAGGCGATACAGGGATTTTAACTATGCCTCCTTCACTGGATGGGCTCTTGAATCTGCCCTGATCAATTGCGGGGCCGCTGAATGGCAGGATTTTGATTAAACTTTTATCATTGATAAAGCTGTATTCGATGTGGACCTCAATGCGGATTTCTTAATATAATCTGAGCCATGAAATCGCCGATGATTTCCTTCAGGATTCTGTGCGTTCTCGTCGCACTCTTTGTTGATACAAGTGGTATTGCATTAGCTCAACCCACATCGGATGCGCCCCAAATAATTTTTGTTAGCCCCGATGGGGATGATGAAAACAGGGGAAGCTTCGAATCCCCACTGCTCACCTTGGGCAAAGCCGGTGAAAAGGCCAGATCCTTCCTGTTCTCCAATAGTGGTGGCACCCCTCCTGAGGTGACGATTGTTTTGAGAGGCGGCATCTATCGTCTGAGTGAAGCCTGGGAGCTTAATGCACAAAAATGGCCAGTTATTTTGACCTCCCTGACGATCCGGCCGTTTGCGGGTGAACGTGCAGTCTTATCGGGGGGCTGGCCGGTCAAAGGTTGGGTGAAGGAGGATGACGGTTTGTTTAAAGCGTCGGTTGCTGATTATCCGGGAGATTTGTCAGGAGTCAGAGAATTATACGTGGGAGATGAGCGCGCCACTCGGGCGCGCTTTCCGGATGATGATTTCCTGCGCATTGAATCAGCTGGCAGAGACCGTCGGACCAGTTTTTCATTTTATGAGGGTGATCTGAAGATCATTCCGGATATGGATCAATGTGAGCTTGTGTTTTTTCATGATTGGTCCACGTCACGAGTTGGGATCAGGGATATTGATTTTGCCCGGCGTATCCTGACGGTAAAAGATCCAATCGGCCCCAATGCTCCCCATTTCGCCATCGACAACTTCGAAAAGCATCCCCGTTACTACCTGGAACATTCCAGGAGTTTTCTCAATCGCCCCGGAGAATGGTATCTGGATCGGTCATCAAAAGAACTTCTCTACATGCCCCGGGATGGTGAACAACCTGAAAATCTCGAGGCGGTTCTTCCTTTGGCTTCCCAATTGGTTCGATTGATTGGAGCTCCTGACCGACCGGTTCAGAATGTGCATATCAAAGGATTGGTTTTAGAGCACACGTTCTGGCCCATTCCCGACCACGGATATGCGGCAGGGCAGGCCACCTATCACGAACGACGCTTCGGGGAAGGGGGCGCCTTGCGGGAACTTATCCCGGCAGCTGTTGAAATGCAGTTTGTCCAGAACTGCACATTCGAAGGTAATGAACTGCGCAACCTGGGAACTACCGGGTTACATGTCGGATCCTGGGCGGTGAATAATCAGGTCAACTTCAACCATGTTCATCATGTGTCCGGCAATGGGATCATGATTGGCGAAGATTCCTCCCGTAAGGTTGATGGGAAAACCTGGTGGCAGTCGGCACCTGATCAGGTGGCAGCAAGGAACACACTCACCTCGAACATTGTGGAAGAGTGCGGCACTCAATTCTTTGGTGCGGTTGGTGTTTGGTCGGGATTCACGCGCGAAACGCGATTGGAATGTAATACGATTCGAAACCTGCCTTACACTGGCATTTCATTGGGCTGGATGTGGAGTCCCACTCCGACTCCCGCCGGAGAGAACCTTATTCAACAAAACACCATCCATCACGTGATGCAGGTCCTGTCGGATGGAGGAGGCATCTACACGCTCGGACGTCAACCCAACAGCCTGATTAAGGGGAACGTGATTCATGATGTGCCCCTGAACCTTGGGCGGGCGGAAAGCAATGGAATGTTTTTGGATGAAGGAACGACCGGATTTACGATTCAGGGGAATGCTATTTCCAATATCGATCGATCTCCGTTGCGCTTTCACCGGGCCTCGACAAATCGGGTGGAATCCAACTTGCTTTTCCTGTCAGAAAAAGGCATTCCGCCTGTGCGATACAACAATACCTCGGAAGAATTGATTCAAATGAAATCGAATCAGATCATTGTCCAGCCAGTCAAGCACCTGGGTAAATCAGGAGATATTTCAGAGTGATCCCTAGCATTGGCGATCCAAAATAGTTTCGAACAAAAGCACCGTTTTTTCTCCCATGTTCGTGACGAACGACCTATGGTTTTCCAACGTAACGAAATGACGGAGAATAGCGAATTTGATTTGACGGTGATTGGGAGCGGCCCGGGCGGCTATGTTGCTTCCATACGTGCGGCCCAACTCGGGCTCAAAGTAGCCTGCGTGGATAAGGCGCCATCCCTCGGGGGCACTTGTCTCCGCGTCGGCTGTATTCCCAGTAAAGTCTTGTTGGAATCGAGTGCCCACTTTGTGTTTGCGAACAAGCAGCTGGCACAGCATGGGGTCATGGTGGATGCCCCCCGGCTGGATCTTGGGCGCATGATGAAACGCAAGCAGCAGACCGTGAACATGCTGGGCAAGGGCGTGGAAACCTTGTTCAAGAAGAACAAGATCACTTCCATCAAAGGGCAGGCGTGCATCACCGCCCCGGGACAAGTGCGGGTTTTGGCTGAGGATGGAAGCGATTCCACAATCCAGTCGAAAAACATCCTCATCGCCACCGGCAGTCAGTCCGCCGCGTTGCCACAAGTTCCTTTCGACGGGGAACGCATTGTGAGCAGTCAGGAGGCCTTGTCATTTGAATCGGTTCCCGAGCATCTGGTGGTGATCGGTGGTGGTTACATTGGATTGGAGCTAGGTTCCGTCTGGAGTCGATTGGGGGCCAAAGTCACTGTTTTGGAGATGTTACCACAGATATTTCCCGGCATGGATGGTGAAGCCGCCCAGGAAGCTCAACGTATTTTGAATCGCCAGGGATTGGTATTCCAGTTTGGCAAGAAAGTTTTGTCTGCCGGACGACAAGGGGATGGTTGTCGCATCGAATTGGATGGTGGCGAGGTCATTGAATGCAGTCATGTGTTGGTGGCTGTTGGGCGAAAACCTTTCACCGGCAGTCTAGGTCTGGAAGAGCTGGGAGTACAGGCTGATGAGCGTGGATGTATTCAGGTGAATGAACGGTTTGAGACGAATGTGCCTGGGGTTTACGCCTTAGGGGATGTTATCCCTGGTCCCATGCTGGCCCACAAGGCGGAAGAAGAAGCCGTTGCCTTTGCTGAACAGTTGTGCGGTAACGAAGCAAATGTCGACTATGACTTGATACCCGCCGTTGTCTACACCCATCCGGAACTGGCCATGATCGGCGCCACTGAGGAGGCTTTGCAGTCCAAAGGGATTGCCTACCGCAAAGGGATGTTTCACTTCAGGGCCAATGGACGCGCCAGGGCCACGGGTGATGTGGATGGTTGGGTGAAGATGTTGGCCGATGAGGAGACGGATCGTGTTTTGGGAGTCCATATTCTTGGTGAAAATGCGGGTGAGCTGATTCACGAAGCGGCCGTTGCGATGCACCACCAATCCACAAGTCAGGATCTGGCTCGAATCTGCCACGCGCATCCCACTTTTTCCGAAGCGGTGAAGGAAGCGGCATTGTCGGTGGATGACCGGACAATTCATTCCTGATATTTTACCGACCCGGTCGGCGATCTGAAAATGCTGATGAATCACTGAATGAAAGGTGAGCAATGACAACTGACATGATCATCGTATTCAGCCTGGTGGGTGTTGTTTTCGTGGCCATGGTTTGGGAGCGGTGGCGTTCCGATGTCATTTCAGTGGCGGCTATGGTGCTGCTGGTGTTTGCCGGTTTGTTGACGCCCGAAGAATTATTCAAGGTGTTCAGCAACGAAGCGGTCATTGCGGTTGCTTCGATGTTCGTACTGAGCTCCGCACTCGAGCGCACTGGCGCCATCGACCGGGTAGGGGGCTGGATGAACAAAATCGTGGGAAAATCGGAGCTTTCTGTCAGTTTGACTTTGCTTCCCATGGTAGCGTTTCTATCTGCCTTTATTAATAATACGCCCGTTGTTCTGGTGTTTATGCCCATGGTGATTGGTATCGTTTCGCGACGCGGAATCAAACCATCGAAACTGTTAATACCTCTGTCCTTTGCTTCCATACTGGGTGGTTGCTGTACCTTGATAGGAACCTCGACCAACATCCTGGTAAGTTCGACAGGTCATAGTCTGGGGGAAAAAGCTCTCGGGATGTTTGATTTGACCGGAGTGGCTCTCATCTTAACGGTGATTGGATTGGGATATCTGTGGACCATCGGACGGAAATTGCTCCCCGACCGCGAGACTTTGTCCACCATCCTTCAAACGACCGAGAGTAAACAATTCTTTACTGAAGCCATTATTGTTCCGGATTCTCCTCTGGTTGGTAAGAAACTGGTGGAAACATCGCTCAAGTCCATTCCCAAGGCCCGTATTCTGGAGGTCATACGGGGCGACGAGTTGATTGGGGTTCCATTGGATCAAGTGGAGTTTCAAGCGGGCGATCGAGTGAGATTGAGCACTGTTTTTTCTTCGGTGATGGAGTTGAAAAACCTGTCCGGTTTGGAAATTCTCAAAGGAGAAGGCCAGATGGGACTCGAATGGGTGGGGACACAGAAAGCGGCTGTCGTTGAGTGTGTGATCAGCCCCCGATCGTCGTTGATAGGGAAATCTATACGCCAGGGTGATTTACGAAGATTGTTCGGCGTGTTGGTGCTGGCCGTTCATCGGCACGGGGTCAATCTACGCAATCAATTTGAATCCACGATCCTGCAATATGGTGATACGCTTCTATTGGAGGGAACGGAGAACTCCATGCGTCGACTTAGAGATTCCCGTGATGTGATTGTGCTCTCTGATGCCCCCAGGACCGTTCCACGTAAAAGTAAACAATGGATTGCCGCGGGTGTCATCATAGCCATGGTGATTGCGGCCACGTTGACTTCAATGCCCATTGCGGCCTTGGGGATGGGGGCAGCATTGGTGATGGTGGTGACCGGTTGTTTGGAGATGGACGAAGCCTATCGAGCTGTGGATTGGCGTATTTTGTTTTTGATTTTCGGGATGCTTGGTTTGGGAACAGCATTGGAAAAGACCTCCGGCATCGATTGGCTGGCAAGTCATCTGATTTCAGCTATGGGGGGAAGTCACCCAGTGGTTTTATTGTCGGGAATCATTTTGCTGACCTCGTTGCTGACCACTTTTCTGTCTAACAACGCAGTTGCAGTGATCATGACTCCGATTGTATTGGAGATGGCCCATCATCTGGACCTGGCAACCAAACCTTTTTTGATCGCGGTTGCGATCGGGGCTTCCGCTTGTTTTGCGTCCCCTATTGGATATCAAACCAACGCGTTGGTTTACGGTGCGGGGGGGTATCAGTTCAGGGATTTTATCCGGGTAGGATTGCCTCTGAATCTGTTGATATGGGTGGTGGCATCCATTGTTATCCCTTTGCTTTGGCCTTTAAAATGAGGCTTCAGGAATGAGATGGCTCAACCGCCTGCAACGATTTTCACTATTTCCAAATGATCGCCTTCCTTGACCTGGTGGTTCGTGAATTCCGAAGGAGGGATGGCATTGCCGTTGAGTTCCACGACGACTGATTTTGGCAATAATCCTTGTTCGGTCAGGAATTGCTCGACCGAGCAGGGAATCCTTTCAGATTCCAGTTTTTTTCCATTTGCTGTGACAACGGGCATGGTATGTCAGTGTTTTAAAGTGCGGGCCAAGTCACGCCAGAATACCGGCATCCCAGTCTTTCCAGACGGGTTCATATCCAAGGTGACGTATTTGATCGGCCATTTCTGCGGGGGATCGTTCGTCGGCAATATCGAATTGTCCGGTGGCGCTCGCATTGCCATCCGCCCATTCGCTGCTTCCTTCAGTAATCGGAACAGCGCGTCCTTTCTCTGTTTGGTGGAGATTTTCCTTTCCTGCCCCGGTATATCCCCCCGGTTCTGTGTGACTTCCTGCGCTCATGAGAGTGATACCAAGTGGAATCAGGCCATTTCTCAGAGGGGCAGGTTCCCGGGTGGACAGTACGAGCCCGACATCGGGGAAACAAATCCGGAAAGCGGAAATCAATTGAACCAGATGTTTATCGGACAGATGGGTCAGGGGTTTAAAGGATCCGGCGCAGGGGCGCAACCTCGGAAAAGAGAGTGTCAATTGTGCTTTCCAGCAATGCTTGAGCAGGTAAAGAGTGTGCGCGGCCAGAGCCAGTGCTTCTGCTCGCCAATCGGCCAATCCGAACAGCGCTCCAATGCCCAAACGGCGAAAGCCTGCTTCGTAGGCTCGTTCAGGTGTTTCCAAACGCCAGTCAAAATGCTTCTTGGGACCGGCGGTGTGCATTTTTGTATACATGTCCCGGTCATAGGTCTCCTGGTAAACCACCAGACCTTCCGCTCCCGCCTGAACCATGGTTCGATACTCATCCGTTTCCATGGGGCCGACTTCGAGTGATAATCCAGGCACGAACTCACGCAATGTTCGAAGGCTTGTTTCCAGATACCCGGAGGACACAAATTTGGGATGCTCTCCGGCAACCAGCAAAATGTTGCGGAAACCCTGACGGGTAAGTTCGCGTGCTTCTCGAAGGATATCTTCATCAGACAAAGTCACCCTGAGAATGGGGTTGTCACGGGAAAAGCCGCAATAAGAGCAGTTGTTAATGCATTCGTTTGAAAGATAGAGTGGCGCGAAAAGGCGAATGACTTTTCCAAAACGTTGCTGAGTGACGGACTTGGAAATTTGACAGATTTCCTCCAGGTGAGCCTCTGCGGAAGGAGCGATCAAAGCCGCGAAACGTGTCAGGACATCTCCGGAGGATGTCTCCAGAGCGTGTTGGGCACGGAAAGCCGGCGATGTCATGCATCGTTCCAGCCAATCGGCTGCCGGGAAATGATGAAAGGTCTTAGCGAAACTCACGGAGTGATTATGAACGAGAACCTGAGCCTTCGCAATGGGATTGCGACAAAATCAGGTTTGATCACCTGAATTCCCTAGTGCTTGTTCCAATTGTTTGCAAATTGATTGTAGAATTTGAATACGTGCAAATTTTTTGCTATTCCCGGCAACAATGGTCCAGGGAGCATGAGGCGTGTTTGTTAACCCGATCATATCGTTGACAGCCGTTTCATATTGGGACCATTTTTCCCGGTTACGCCAGTCTTCGTCCGTTATTTTGTGTCGTTTGTAGGGGACTTTCAGGCGTTTCTTGAAGCGGTCCATCTGCTTTTCCTTGCTGATATGCAGCCAGAATTTGCAAATGACGGTACCATGGCTTGTCATGAGTTGTTCGAACTCATTGATTTCCTCATAAGCGCGCGCCCATTCATGTTCCTTGGCAAACTTCTCCACGCGTTCAACGAGCACCCGGCCATACCAGGAGCGGTC
>Ga0255751_10004103_pt1 | contig 13212 bp, 11 predicted proteins | sample 071ome_20_FD_179951 | JGI IMG/M metagenome (GOLD analysis project Ga0255751, IMG submission 179951) | Coastal salt marsh microbial communities from the Groves Creek Marsh, Skidaway Island, Georgia - 071412BT metaG (version 2) | ecosystem: Environmental > Aquatic > Marine > Intertidal zone >...
TTGTAAATAGAGATGATAGAAGTATTGTAAAGTACACTGATCCAAATGGAAAAGTTTGGTCAATTCCTGTTTTACAAAATGGTGATGGTAATCGTTTCTATCAAAAATTCATCCAAGACGTTGCCGAACAAGGTCTATCCATAGTAGAAGGTCCAGACATCATTGAACCTTCCTATGTTGAACTCAGAGCAGCAGAATATCCTTCACTCCAAGAACAGGAGGATATGAAGTACTGGGATGAGATTAATGGCACAACAGTATGGAGAGACACCATCACTGCCATTAAGGATAAGTATCCAAAGACCATCACAGGTGGAACAACAATTGGACCAGTTCCTGATTGGGTACAAGAAGCAGTAGATGCTTACAACGCATCATAAATATCTAAAAAACTATAATGGCAAGTAGACTTCGTGTAGATGAAATATTACCTTCCGTTGGTAATAACATAGCTATTGGAACTGCTACTGGTTCTGTATCTTTTGCCAATGCGACTTATACAGTAGGTACTGGTGCTTCTGTAAGTTCCCCAGCAACCAATGTGTTGGCACTGGGGACTAATGATGCTGAGAGAGTTAGAATAGATTCAAGTGGCAATGTCGGCATCGGGACTGATAATCCATTATATAAATTAGATGTTTTAGAGGGTTCTTCGAATGTTGCAAGATTTAGTAGAACTGGAGGACAGTGGGCAAAAGTTAATATAACGGCAGGACTTGTTGGTGGAAACAGTTATATAACATTTGGAGATCCGGACGAAGGAGAATCTGGTGCTATTAATTATGAGCACACTGATGATAGTTTACGATTTGAAACTTGGAATGGTACTAGCAAAGTTGAAAGACTTCGTATAACTACAAATGGAGACACTCAAGTAGCAGCAGGTAGTTCTTTATACCTTGCTAACGGCAACCTAGTATTCTCAACATCAGGAACTGGTATTGACTTCTCTGCGACTGCTGATGGTGGAACTACAACTCCTAATGAACTCTTGGACGATTATGAAGAAGGCACTTGGACACCAGCATTTACTGGACTTACATCACCCACGTATACTACTCAAGATGGTGTATACACTAAAGTTGGTAATTTAATTTATTGCGAATGTCGAGTAAAATTGAGTAATACTGGGACTGCCAGTGGTGGTGCCTTACAAATCTCTGGATTTCCTTACAATTCAAGTTCTAGTCTTGTATCGAGACTTGGTGCATATAGTTTTAATTACATTACCATTACAAGTCAAGATGAAGGAACTTTAGAAGCTTCTTATTTGGGATCTAGTACAGCTGTTTTCAATATACTGGCAAATGGGCATGTGTCTGTTTTAAATACTGCTCTAACAAATACTTCTCAAGTTGACTTGATGATTGTTTACAGAACATTGTAATAAATACCTACGCCTAAACCTGTTTAATTCGGAAAATTATCCGAAAGGAAGTAGTAGTCTAATAAATACTTAAAAAACTGATATGTCATATCTCGGCAATCAACCAGCAACGGGTGAAAATAATTCGTTTAAGATACTTGATGATATCACGTCATATACTCTGACGTTTGATGGTTCATCATCATCTGTTGTGTCAACTGCTGATAATACGATTCGTTATAATAATCATCGATTCATTACTGGTCAGCGAGTGACTTATAATGATGGTGGTGGAACAGCAATTGGTGGATTGTCTGATGGTGTATATTATATTATTAAGAATGATAAAAATACAATTAAACTTGCTTCATCATTAGCAAATGCAAATGCTGGAACAGCAGAATCTCTCAGTGGATTGGGTGTTGGTGTCTCCCATACACTGAACGTCGCCTTTGATGGTGTTAATACTAAGTTTGTTGCATCATATGATGATGGAACCAAAGCCCAAATGTCAAGGGCAGCACAACTTACTATTTCTATTAATGGTGTTATTCAAAAACCCAGTGATACTGCATCACCAACTGATGGTTTTGGATATGATGTAGATTCAATCATTGTATTTTCAACTGCTCCAGCAGCAACTGATGTTTTTTGGGGACACCTTGTAGCAAATAACTTCCCTTCATTTGATATATCAGATAATAAGGTTGATAATTTTACTGGGGATGGCAGTACCGTATCATTTACACTATCAAAACCAGCACTTAATAATGAAAATGTTTTAGTCACATTAGATGGTGTAGTACAATATCCATCCGATAATTATAATACAAGAGCGTATAGTGTATCAGAGAATGTTATAACATTCTCTTCTGCTCCTAGTCTAGGAGTTGTTATTCAAGTCAGGCATATTGGATTTGCTGGTGCATCTACAAGTAGTGTTACTGGATTCTACGGTCGCACTGGTAATGTAGGAATCTCAACATTAGATAATGTAGAAGTAGGAAATGTAGAGTCAGTTGGAATTGTTACTGCCACAACCTATTATGGGGATGGTAGTAATCTTACTGGAATTTCTGCCGGTAGAGTTGCATCAGATTCTGTTGGTGTTCATACTGATAGGCAACTTGGTATTAACACCAATGGACTTACATCAAATACATCACTTACTGGTGTTGGAAATTCATTCCAAGGTATCTATATTTCAAATGGAATGATCATCCATGATAACTCTCTAAATGGGAATCATTATATTGGTACAGCATTTAATGGATTGATGGCAGGTCCAGTTACAATTAATGGAGCACTGACAATTGATGGAAATTATGTTGTTGTTTAATAAATACTTGAACGGAGAGAATTAATAAATGACTCTTATTAATCAAAATAGTATATCTGGCATCAATAGTATTACTGCTGAGAGTAATACTATTAATTTCTATGACGTAGTAGGTAATAAGTTAAATATTAATTGTGGAGTAACAGTAGCGACTGGTGCGACGATAGGTGGATCTACGAATACCATTACCGCATCAACGAATGGTAGTGAGAGAGTTAGAATAGATTCAACTGGAAATGTCGGCATCGGGACAGATAATCCAGCATCATTATTACATCTTCAAGGTTCTGCACCAAGAATTACATTTACAGATACTGCTGGCACTGATGATATTGGTAAAATATTTTCATCTTCTGGGGCATTATATTTACAGCAAAGAGATGGTTCTGCTCATGGTGAAATTATTTTTAGAACGGAAAATAATTCCACAGCGGTAGAAAGACTTCGTATAACAAACACTGGCAATGTCCAAATTGCCAACGGAAATTTAGTATTCTCAACATCAGGAACTGGTATTGACTTCTCTGCGACTGCTGATAGCTCTGGCACTATGACCAGTGAGCTGCTGGATGATTACGAAGAGGGTACTTGGACGCCAGCTTACGACACAAACACTACATCTTCAACTGCTATCACTTACAACAATCAAACTGGTGGTTCTTACATAAAAATTGGACGAGCGGTTTATATTTGTGGACGTGTTAGGACAAACAACAATCAATCTCTTGATGGTACAGGAAACATTGTCTTAACAGGATTACCTTTTGCAATTTCTGATGGGTTTGACGGTGATGTTAATACCCAAGATACCTATACAGTTATTTCCGTTCAGCAAGTTGATGGTTGGACTGAAGCCCCTCTTGTATTGCTTGGTCAAGCAGGATTCAGCACGTTAGATTTATACAATGGTACGACGCTTTCCGAACCAGTGGTGGTAGCAGATTTCGGTACTGGAGGTAGCGGTATCAACAGAATGCGTTTCTCTGGATTCTATTTTACTGACGACTAAGTACTCACACGCCTAACCCTGTTTAATTCGGAGGATTATCCAGGTAAGAAGTAAAGACATAAATATCTAAAAAACCTATAATGGCACTTGATCGCTTAACAAAGATTACAACAACTGGTATTGCTACTGGTTCATCCTTGACAGTATCATCTGTTGATATCCTTGGTACTGGATTGACGACATCATTATATGTTCAAGGTCAATCTCAGGTTAGAAAAGTTGCGATCACAACAACCTCAACAGATTTGACATTAGAAGAAGGTAGAACATATGTTTATTATGGTGTAGGAACTTATACACTTCCAACATCACCAGTGGTTGGAGATAGGATTGAGATAATAAATAGAAGCGGAGTTACAACCGCAATTCTTGCAAGAAATGGTAGCAACATAATGGGTGTTGCAGATGATTTGGAATTAGATATTATCGATGCTAATTTCAAAGTTACATATGCCAATGAAGCAGACGGTTGGGTAGTAAGTAGTTAAGTCATGCCAAGAAAGCTTTCCAGATATCTAAGAGGTCTTACCACAGAAGTTGGCATTAGAACTTCTAGAAACTTCGTCATTGCAACTGACGAAAGAATTGCAGATACTGCGGAGGTTAAACTCCAAGTAAATAGTGGTGCTGTCTTCACTGGCAACGCTGGTATTGGTTCAACAAATCCTCAGGCAAAACTTGATGTTGTAGGTGATATTAAAGTTAGTGGAGACTTAAATATTGGTGTTGGTGCAACAATTTCTACACCAAATGATAATGAATTGTCATTTAATACTAATAGTGCGGAAAGACTTCGTATAACAGGTATTGGTTCTGTCGGTATTGGTGTTACCGATCCATATTATTTTCTTGATATTCGTTTTAACGATAATACTACAGAATTAAGTGGTGGTGCTTCCGGTAACTGGGATGCTCAAGGTCTAAGACTTGAAAATGATAATACTACTATTGGTAGTATGTCTTTGATGCATTTTAGATCGGGCAATAATGCCGATTGGCACGTTGGAACAAAATATTATGGTACTGCTAATTCTGACTTTATAATGCTTGAGGAGGGCGTTGAAAAACTTCGTATTACAAATGAGGGCAGAGTTGGTATTGGGACAGATGCCCCAAATGCTAACTTAGAGATTTGGGGAGACACGGGACTATACATTCAGTCGGCAACAAGTGCAACAGAAGCAAAGATAAGATTATCATCCCATATTTCTTCTGAAATTGATTACAGTAATCCATTTGCTGATGATTTGTTTCAATATGGAACTATAAGTTATACTCACTCTGATACTGATTCGGGTGATTATTATAGTGGTAATACTTATAATGAAAGGTTTCTTATACAAGGATCAGAGACTAGAACTAAGTTTCAAGTTAATGGTGATATTTGGTCAGTAACTGAAGATGGTGCTAGCGGAAGATTTGCTTGTATTGATGGTGTAGGTCGCTTTTATAGCAGTGTAACTACTGGTTTACTTTACCATCCAGATGGAACTCGTACATATACTGGCTCTGAGACTGGGCATTATTCTTATGTAAACGATGCCACTACTTATACTTATATTGCAGCAAGGGAAGCTAGTGATTGGTCTGCTATTTTCCATTCCAAGTATGTTGACGTTAATAGACATGGATTTTACGGGAATGGAGTTGCTTCCCATTACAATTCAATGTATATTGGAAGAGTATTTGATAATGGTACTAGTTCTACTCCTTCTTCTGATTATAATTCAGGAGAATATGGTATTCAATGCAATGCATCTGCATCAAATGATAGAACATATATGTATGGAAGAAATGTTGCCGACACCTCACAAGTTTTTCTTTCTGAAGTTAATGGTGAAGATAATATTGAGTTTACAGCAGCTGGTAATGGATATTGGGATGGTAGTGCTGACAATGGTCCTGCTGACTATGCAGAATACTTTGAGTGGGCAGATGGAAATCCAAATAATGAAGATAGAGTTGGAAAGACTGTAGTTATTGTTCCAAATACAAATGGTAAAATTGGAATTGCTTCAACAACTGATGATGCCTCATTGATTATTGGTGCTGTTTCTGGAAGACCAGCAATTGTTGGTGACAGTGCTCACTTTGCATGGCATGGAAGATATAGAACTGATGAATTTAATCGAAGGATTACAGAAACTGTTGAGATCTATACTTATGAAGGTGTTGATGGTGAATTGGAAAGGGTCAGAAAAGACAAACTTGAAGAAGGATTTGAAATTCCAGACAATTGGACTTTAACAACTGCAGAGTCATTATCTTTAAGTGATGATTATGATCCTAGTATGGATTATACTCCAAGAGAAGATCGTCCAGAGTGGAGTCCAATTGGTTTACTGGGTAAACTGACAGTATATAAAGATCAAATTAAGGGTGATCGTTGGATCAAAATGGAAGATATTAATGAGCAACTTGAAAAATGGTTGGTCCGATAAATAACTAAAAAACCATAATGGGATATCTTGGCAGGGGTTTAGACAGAGGGAACTATTTAAAACTGGACGACATACAGTCACAGTTTGATGGTTCCAAAGTGACCTTTAATTTGACATCTGGCGGTCAAGCATTTTATCCTGGTTCTTCCTATTCCATTTTAGTTTCACTTGCTGGTATTATTCAAGAACCAGAGTCTGCATATAGTATCACGAACAATACTATTACATTTGCTTCTGCACCAGCAGCAGTTGATGATTTCTTTTGTATTGCACTTGGAGTTCCCATTGGTATTGGAGTTCCTGGGAGAGGATCTGTAAATACTGATACGATTCAAAATCAATCAATTACTGCGGAAAAACTGCACCCAGATGCCCTTGCAGGTGCTGCTGGAACCTGGGGATCTAGTAACGTTGGTGTTCATACATCAAAACTTGTTGGTATTAACACTACGACGATTGTAGGAACTGCAAGTTCTGAGGGTGCATTACAAGTCAATGGTAACATTGCAATTGTAGAAGGTGCATTGCTGACCAATAAGAATATTGAAGGGGAAATATACGTACCAAACACTAAGAACGCTTTGTTAATTGGTCCAGTCACTGTTGGTGCTGCTGCTACAATTGATGTTGCTGTTGGTTCTGTTCTAGTTATAGTCTAAATATTAGAAAGGATATTATAAGAGAATGAGTACTCTCCGCGTTAGTAATATTGAGGCGAAGGCGGATGCGTCTAGTCCCTCAGTAAATGAAAAAGTAAAAGTTACTAACTCCAATGGTGATGTTTTAGTTCACATCAATGGAGAGACTTCGGGTGTCACAACTGTTGGCATCAATACAACAGGAGAAACTTTTAATGTTGATTCAAATCAGAATGTAACATTTGTTGGTGACTTATATGCACCAAATATTTCTGTTGCAGGAACGATTACTTATGATGATGTAACTAACGTTGATTCTATTGGAATTATCACTGCAAGAACTGGTGTTAATATTTTAAATGGTAATCTTACATTAGCAGGTGCAGCATCATCTGTTGGTATCAGAACAGACCAACCAGTAGTTTCGTTAGATGCTTCACAGGCAACTGATGCCTTTGCACTACCACAAGGAACCACAGCACAAAGACCCACTGGAAACAACCCATATATAAGGTGGAATACAACCAACAGTGCTCTGGAGTTTTATAACGGCACTGATTGGGTAGAGATTATCAGTGACTATTTCCCTTCTGGTTCCACTATTTTAGGTTGAGGTAAGATATAATGGCAAACGAATATTTAACAAGAACTCCTACAAGCACTGGAAATACAAAAGTATTTACTTGGTCTGGGTGGGTAAAAAAGAATGAAATTGAAGGTGGTTTTGGTAGATTTTTTGAGTCTGGTGCAATTGGAGATAGAACGTATTTTACCTATACAGAATTTGATGAAATAAGATTTACTGAACAAGCAGCATCAAGTAATAGGGATAGTCTTGTATCAAATTATAAACTGAGGGATTCTTCCTCATTATGTCATGTAATGATTGCTGTGAATACTACCCTGTCAAATGAAGATGATAGAGTAAAAATTTACATCAATGGAAGTTTAATAAACAATCATGGATTTTCAACAGACGATCCACCAGGTCTAAATGCAATTTTTCAACATAATGAGGAAGGAGAAACGCAATACATAGGAAACTCTGCAAACCAGGCAGCAGATTTTCAAGGATACATGTCCGATGTGTTTCACGTAGACGGTCAAGCACTCACACCAGAAGTATTCGGATTCTATAAGGACGGAAACGGTTATATCTCTGCTGGTTCTACACAAGTAACTGATTTCAGACCAGGACAATGGGTTCCAAAAACACCAAGAGTCATCAAAACTGAAATCAACCGCAGAGGTGGTTTTGGAGTCAATGGTTACTATCTTCCTATGAATGATAGTTCCAACTTTGGTGCTGACTTCCATTGTGCTCCTAACAGTATCATCACACTGAAAGGTGAAGACCTACCACAACCACGCAACGGTGCTCCAACGACTACTGATTCTTATGTAAGTCAGTTGAGAACAGACCCTTATGCTGCAAATTTGGTTCTTGCTATTCCTGGTATTAGTGGTGGTCAGGGTAGTGGTTATGGTGATTACTCTGCTGATATTAAAGGTAGTGGAAGCAATAAGACTCTTACGGCAGTTGGTAATGCTGGTGTTGCTGCGACTGCTTCTTATTATGGAAGTGCTTTGAGTTTTGATGGGTCTGGTGATTATTTTGAGATTGCAAATAATGACGATTTTGACTTTGGTAGTGGAGATTTTACTATTGAGTTTTGGCAGAATGCCAATAATTTTACTGCTAATTCTGGATCGGGTATATGGGATAATGCTAATAATCAAAGATCTTGGTTAATCTATAACAGTACAACTGGAGGGCGTGTAAGATTTTACGTATCTGTTGATGGAACTGCTAGTGTTAATATTAATACAACAGGACCAGATATACCAACTGGTGAATGGGTTCATTTCTGTATGGAAAGAAATGGTTCAAATCTTGTTGGATATGTTAACGGTGTATGTGTTGGAATTAATACCAATCTAGGAACACAATCACTATTTACACCCGTAGATCCATTATGGATTGGAAGCTGGAGTTCAAATGACTTAAATGGTTACATACAAGATTTCCGTGTCTACAAAGGTGTAGCAAAATACAAAGGTGGTTTTGATGTTCCGAAACCTTATACGCCAGTAGGTATTGCGACTTGGAGAGCAGTTTCTGATACGACTGCGAATAACTTTGCGACTATGAGCCCTTTGATTGAAGCAAGACCTTCATCAGGAAGTAATACTAACCATGCTTCTTCTATTCTTACTTTTGCTGATGGTAACCTAAGTCTCACAAATGATGCAGATAGTGGAAAGTCTCAGAGACAAATGGCATTTTCTTCTGTTGGTTTCTCAACTGGTAAATGGTATTATGAACAAATCACAGGATCAAACGGCAGACTCTGTTTGTCTAAGGGTATACAACAAAACATATATGGACTTGAAGCAGGTTCTGGAGCTGGATTAGAAGCACTTGTAAGAATTAATGCTTTTGATGGTGTTATTTCTATTGCTAGTACTGCATATTATTCCACAGCAACCCCAGCAAATTTAACTGCTGAATCATTTGATACTACAAATGTGATGGGTGTCTCAGTTGATGCAAGTCTTGGTAAGAATAATTTAACTGTTCAATTCTATAAAGATGGAGTTGGTATTGCTACATTAACTGGTATTGGAGCAACTTCTCCTGTTGAAGAATGGTTCCCAACTAAACTTCCTAGATCTTCTGGAACAGCAGACGAAGCATATTTTAACTTCGGACAAAACCCAACATTCTCTGGAAACACCACAGCAGGAACCTTCACAGACAGCAACGGCAAAGGACTCTTCAAGTATGAACCTCCAAGTGGTTTCCTAGCATTATGTGAGGACAACTTACCAACTCCTGCGATTAAGAATCCTGGTGAGTACTTTAAGACTGTGCTATATGGGGGTGATGATAGTAATAGTCATTCAATTACTGGTGTAGGATTCAAACCAGATTTAGTTTGGATTAAGAGGAGGAATACTGCAGCATCACATTGTATAGTAGACTCAGTAAGGGGTGCTACTTTAAGATTAAAATCGGATACGAACACTGGTGATTTGGATGAGTCAGTTGTAAAAAGTTTTAATGATGACGGGTTCACTGTTTCTATTGGCAGCGGAGGAGAAAATGCAACTAATAATGCGGGTGATACTTATGTCGCCTGGTGTTGGAGAGCAGGAGCAGGCACCACATCAACAAATACAGATGGTTCAATCAATTCTGTGGTGAGTGTCAACCAGGATGCTGGGTTCTCTATTGTTTCTTATGCTGGTAATGGAAGTGAAAGTGCAACTGTAGGACATGGACTTGGAAAAACCCCATCAATGGTTATTGCAAAAGAAAGAGATGGAACAAATTCTTGGAGTGTTAAGCACTCTTCTCTTGCTACAAATTTTGTCCTTCTTTTAAACACAACCAATGGACAAAGAAATGCATCTACTTCATTTAGTGGTGGTGGTGTTGAAAACCTAGCACAAAATACTTTTGGATTTGTGAGTGGAACTAGTAATGCAGATAATGTTGTGGAAAGTGGAAAAAATTACATCGCTTACTGTTGGACAGAAATAGAAGGTTTCAGTAAGTTTGGAAGTTATGTTGGAAATGGAAACGTTGATGGTCCTTTTGTGTATTGTGGATTTAAGCCAGCAGTAGTAATTCAAAAAATTATCACCGATACTAATAACTGGATTATTAATGACTCTTCAATTAATTCTATAAATCCATCAACTATAGGATTAAGACTTAATACTAATGATGAAGAAATTGATTCTGTATCAAATATATTGGATTTTTGTTCTAATGGATTTAAAATTAGAGGTGCAGGTAGCGTTATGAATACAGCAAATGAAACTTACATCTTCGCTGCCTTCGCAGAATCACCATTCCAGACTGCCAATGCTAAATAGATAAAAAACTCCTATGAGTATCCTGAATGTCAATCAAATACAACCCGTAGGAAGTGGGCAAACAATAACTGTAAGTGCTTCGGATATTAGTGCAAACACTACAACAATAACTGCAAATAAATTTGTAGGTGATTTAACAGGTAGTACAGGTAATATAGATGGTAATATTAATTCTACTGGTATATCAACATTTAGTGTAATTGCTGGTGTTTCAACCATTGGTGTTGGACAAACTATTCATACAAATTCTGTTGGTGTTGGAACAAATCTTTCTGATGTAAATGATTTAAATTATCCAATAATTTTTAATACTGGAACATATAGTAATTTTGAAAGAAAACCTGGTATAGTTTGGAGATCTGATAACGATAATCCTACTCTCCCAAAAAATGCAATCTTCACTAGAGAGTATGGTGCAGGTTCTGAACTTCATTTTGCAACTTCTAGTGACTATGCAACTGGTATTACAACATCCGCTTATGTTGATGAAAGTGGAAGATTTGTAAGTAGTCAATCAACTTTTGCATATGCAAATGCTACTGGAACTCAAACAAGGGCATCTTCTAGTGGATGGGTTAAAATTACACTAAATTCATTTTTTGCTAATAATGTTACTTTTGATAATGCTAACGACAGATTTGTAATTATAGATCCTGGAATCTATCATATTATTGCCGAGATTGAGTGGAGTGCTGCTAATTCTGGTGGTGCATGGACTCCAACTATTGGAATTTATAGAAATGGTTCTACAGACGTTTTTCATTCTTATTTGCATGAGGTTTATAATTCAGGATATTCTCAGACTATCATGATAAGTAGAACTAGACCACTAGATGAAGGTGATCAAATTGAACTATGGTGGCAACAAAATACAAGTTCAACTAATACGTTTACTAATCGTTCACATCTAACAATTATGAAGGTAATTTAAAATGAAAATTTCAGAAATCTTAACAGAACTTGGAATACAGGATTGGGATTTATATGGAAATCCAACAACTGAAGAAGAGTTCAACTCTATGTTCAAAAAGGTCATAGGACTTGATGAGAATGACATCTCAATTCAATCTAGTGATCCAAATGATTTTGGTGTGACTTGGAGTCAAATTCAAGCAAAGAAAACTGAATTAGAAGGAAATAGAAAACTTGAGTGGGACGTAGTCCGTAGAGAAAGAGATGTCAAGATTGCAAAAACTGACTGGACACAACTCCCTGATGTTTCAGAAGCAACTAGAACTGCATGGCAAACTTATCGCCAAGCACTTAGAGATATAACAACTCAGTCAGATCCAAGTAATATCACTTGGCCAACTGAACCCAATTAAATAAATTTGTTATCGATAATAAATAAATAAAAAAACTCCAATGATTATAACATCAAACACGGTAAAACACGAATATACAATACCGGATCTACGCATTGTTGGAGAAGTAGATGGATTTGAAAATGTTGCAGAGCGTGCAGAGATCTATCTACATTCATCAGTAACTTTTGATCATACTCACGATATATTTGTTGAGTCTGATGCAGGAGTTGGATACACTACTTCAGTAACTGAAGAAAAAACACTAACAGAATTTACTCACTTTGGAGTTGATTTAAATACTGTTGGTATTGCTACTGCTTCTTTCACTGCTTTTAATGATCTAGAAGAAGATCAAGTTGTTCAGTGGTGTATTGATACTGAGACTGATACTATTCAAGATATTCAAGATACACAAGAAGCAAAAGTACTTGAAGCAAAGGATAAGGTTTTAAATCCAAAGAGATATCTTCATGAATATCCTGTAACTCCTTGGAGAGTAAGAGCAGATCAAGAAGCTTCTGAGTCTTAAAGCTATTATCCATCCTTCAACCCTAACAAAGGTATTCTACTCATAATATAGGGTCTTGTCAAGTATCATAAATAGTCAAAAAAGTATGATATAATGTCTGATATCAGATTTAATCGCTGGTTACATCAATCTGGCACTGGTGGAATACATCAGGATAGTTCCGGCAATATTGGTATAGGAACTTCTGTACCAACCGTTAAAGTTGATATACAGGGTGGTGACTTAAAGGTTGGAGATCAACTATTTTCAAGTTCTGGTGTTTCTGGTCTGAATATTACTGGTGGTAATGTCGGCATCAACTCAGAATCTCCAACATTAGGTTTAGACATAAACAAAGGTGCTAATTCTGGTGTATATCTTGGAAATCCTACAAATGGATATAAGCTAAGGGCAAATGTATCATCTTCCCTTAATGGCGGGTTTCTCATTGAAGATGAGAGTGGTGTCGATCTCTATAATGTAAGGAGTAATGGTGCTGGAACAAACCCCAACACACATAAATTTTATGTGAATGGTAATGAGAGATTGGGTATAACTTCAGAGTCAGATGGTACTAGTAACCTAGAAATTGGCAACGGAAACCTAGTCTTCTCAACAGCAGGAACTGGTATTGACTTCCAAAACTCTGGTATAAGTTCAACTACTGTAGCGAGTCATGTCTTGGATGATTATGAAGAAGGTACTTGGGATCCTCGTCT
>Ga0255751_10004105_pt1 | contig 13209 bp, 11 predicted proteins | sample 071ome_20_FD_179951 | JGI IMG/M metagenome (GOLD analysis project Ga0255751, IMG submission 179951) | Coastal salt marsh microbial communities from the Groves Creek Marsh, Skidaway Island, Georgia - 071412BT metaG (version 2) | ecosystem: Environmental > Aquatic > Marine > Intertidal zone >...
CTTCACACTCACTCTCACTATACTATGAGCACAGATGTTGACAGTTATGTTCATGCCTTCTGTAAGCAAAACTTGAAAGAGTGTAAGCGTATCATTTCAAATTTTGATTGACGATTACATAAATCTGGAAAAAATTTTTCCGCCAAAAATTGACTGAAAAAGATCAACCAGTTGCCTTTAGTCTTTGGTTGATATAGTTTCCAGATTTCTTATATTTGTTTTGCTTTCTAAAATCATCTACAAATGGTTGTAGATAGTTTGGTTTGAGAAGATAAATTTCTCTCTTCTTCTCATTCTCACTGGTAAACCACTCAGCAATGGTAACGGGACGACAAATCTCGTTACCATTTTTTGTTGTGATAGAACCATTAACATTTAGTTTGTGCGTTCCATTGTAGAACGTCTCATCAACACGTTGTCCTGCTTTGTAAGGACCGATCTCATCCATTTCGTAGTGATGAATTGTTCCGTAGGGATCTTCGTATTCACTCTCTAATACTTTATAGATCTCGTAGTTAGTCATTGGCCAATCATACTTAGCATTGACCATATTATTTGTCAATAAGATGATCCAATCATAGAAAGGATTGCCGTATGCTTTTTGTGCGATGGTATCTGGACGTTCTCCTTCTTCGATAGCATATTTCTTGAAGAAGACAGCATTAGAAAAGACATCATCGTTTATTTTGTATCTGCGGAAGAAATTCTTAGCAGTTACAAAGTCTGACTCTGAGAACGGATAACTGATTGGTTTCTCATCGTATGAGATATTAGGAACTATGGAAAAATACATTATTGATGACCTCCTTTTAATGGATCGCCAATATCTTCTGAGAAACAGATCTTTGTCTCTTGGAAACTAAGCGATAGACTCATTGCTACTGGTTGACCATCATAGTATGTAGCATATGCTCCATCTGGTGTGTAGTTTACATCAGCACTTGTGATAGCACACATTTTGAATCGTGGCAGATATGGATGCTCGCCACTTCCTTTCATAAAAGAAACTCTACATAATTTTGGAACACCAATAAATCCTAATTGTACACCCTTATTGTTGGCAGCCTTATTATATCCAAATACTTCTCCAGGATCTTTTGACGGAAGCATTGCTTTTTTGAAACTTTCTACAATTCCTCTAACTTCTTTTGCTTCATCCTCACTTCTTGGGACTAGTTTGAAATTCAAGGAGAAGTTTCTAAGATCGATATTACTGAATAGTAATTCTGTATTTGGATTTAGAACTGCTCCTCCAATAGCACCAAAAATATCATCATATGATAGAGAATCTCCACTCACTGCCTGCACGATACTTTGAACTGCTGCTGCCCCAGCTAGAGCACCACTTGTTTCTAGAAAAGATTTTGCTTGATCAGTAAATTTTCCTAGTTTCCTCCCAACACCTTCCTGTCCTAAAGCTCTAAGAGCTCCTGCTGTTGTATTTGCCATAGATTTGCCAGTCCAACCAGCTCTAAAACCAGTTGAAATATCTTCTGGCATATACATTATAATAGTCTTGAACTTTGAAGAAACTTCGGTTTCGGTATAATTAGAACTTTGGTTGTAGTCTTTTGCTGTGTCTCCTTGACTACTATATGGGGGAACATAATCATAAAATTTGAACATTACATAGTCAGCATCAGCAGCAATACCACCATTATCTCTTGGATATCTGAAGCAGGTTGAATCTGAAGGGCGAGAAACATTACTGAGACCTTTTAGGCTTATTTTTTCTCTGGTTAGTGAATTTTGTGCTTCTTGTCTCTCTATACCTTCACCAATAAGAGTTTGTAAGGCAGCATTTGCTGGCGGCGCTGTGAGCGATCCTCCAATAGGTGTTCCACCGAGTTTCCATTCAACCCATTTAGTTCCATCATAATAAATAACTTTTCCTCCATCATAATAGTAATCACCATACTTATATTGGTATGCCATTACTTAGACATCTCCTTGGACTGTTTGTTACCGTATCCTTTGATCATTCTTTGACCTATGATTTTATCGTAGAATTTCTCATCAGTCTCTTCCCAAACGATTTGTCTATCGATAGGAAAAGAAACACCATTAACATCTTTCACATAATCTTCTGTTGGTAGAAGAATGGCAGTGTCCCATTCATCGGCAGCAAGATCTAAAAATAAACCATCTACATGTGCTGATAGATATTTATGGAAACATACCCTAGGTATGTCAACTCTGCCTTGTATTAGTTTCTTTGTGACAATCAATCTCTTCTTTGGAGAGAGGTAGTGTAGGTTAGCACCCCAGAATTCATCCTTGCCTGGTGCTTTAATACAATATACTAAAGGAAATCTGTCATAGTAAGGCAACCACTTCATCTTTGCCTTATACTCAAACATATACAGATGACCTGCTACTGTATATCTACGCAGTTCATTCTTATCTTGTTCTTCAGCAGCACCAACGCGATCTCTGCGTTCGTCCATGATATATTTGTTGAAGTTCTTTTTGTATTTACTTGCCTCTGCTTTGACTGCTGATCTATACCAGGAGAGAGATTTCTTTTCTCCTTTTGTTGCTGCTGTTACTCTTTCAAAGAGTGTTTTGTATCCAGGGTCTTTGTTGACTGTGCTACGCTGGATAGATGCGAAACCTTGTGCCATTGTTATACTCCTAGGTGGTCTTCGGTGAGTATTAAGAAGTTCATCTGCCTGTCTTCACAATACTCACGCGCAGCGGACCACTTTGCGTAGTTCTTTGCGTATGTCAGAGCAGCATTACGATAGGCAGCAGTTTTTTTGTTTTTGTCATTCGGGGGTGTAGTTTGTTTCTTGGGTTTAATCTCAATAATATATTTGGTGATGACACCAGTCTTTTCACGAACCTTGATATAAAAGTCTGGAAAGTATCTCCTCACTCTACCATCGGGAGCACGATAGGGAATGATTACCTCTTCGCTCCCCCACTCTATTATTGAGGGGTTGTTATCACAGAACACCATGAACTTTCGTTCCCATAATGATCTATAGATAACACGAGTTGGGTTTCCACGATACTTGCCAGGATTGATGGGTTTATACAATCCAGAGTATGCCATAAATATAGTTGGACCAACATAGGTATTTAGTGTGTCTATCAACAGCTTCTTATCAACAGTAGCAAAACAAGGGGGAATGTCATTCTCCAATAACTTTACGGTTAAACTTGTAGATCCTCCTGTTGGAATTAGTAATAATTTCCATCAGTTTATGGAATTCATGTGCGATGAAGCACAGTTACCAAACACTAATACTGCTGACGGTAATATGGTTGGCGTTCACCTTGGACTGGGTAGCACAAGATATCCACACACTAGAGTCTTTACGGAAGTTCAGTTGTCATTTATGCTTGACGCTAACTTAGAAATGTTAAAGTTTTTTCAAGGTTGGCAAGATTATATTTTTGATGGTAGACAACTTCCCCTTGCCGCAAAGCAAAATTGGACAACAGTTGACGGACAACCACTTAAGAAAAATAGACCTATTAGGTTGAATTACATGGACGATTATGTCTGTGATATTGAAATTACAAAAACTGAAATAGGACCAAAGAGTACAACAGAAAGAAGACCAATTACTTATGTTTTGGAGAGAGCATATCCATATGCTATTGATGCTGTACCTCTTCAGTTTGGATCAGCTCAGATTACTAAGTTAACTGTTCAACTTACATATGAAAGACACTATACTATTGTAAGGGACATCAAACCAAGTCCTACCACTGTTCCAAAAAAACCAGAAAAACCACCAGAGCAAAAAACAGTACCAACAGGACCAGTAAGATTGCCAGTAGTTCCTTTCGATCCAAGAGAAGCAGCAAGACAGAGAGGTCTACCACCAAGAACAGTGCCATGGGGCAGTACATATGGTCCTGGTTCTGTTGCTGGTGAAAGAGATACTGCTACTGGAGTCTTGATGAATGGACAACCCGAACCACCATTGTTGATGCCAGATGGATCACCAGTTAGAACTGGTGGAGATCGCTAAAATTGACTTTTCAATTCCATAAAACTGGGAAAATTTTTTCCGCCAATTTTTGGGTCAAAAAGTCGCGCTAAATATACATATGATCTGATCTACGCATAATGGCATTACCACAAGTTGTCCTTCCAACGTATGAGTTGGAAATTCCGTCTAATGGCAAAAAAATCAAATATCGTCCATTTGTTGTAAAAGAGGAGAAGTTGCTTTTACTTGCATTGGAAGGTGACGATGAAAAAGCGATTGAAGATGCTGTAAGAACCCTATTGAACGGGTGTATTCAATCTCGCATCAAAATTGATGAGTTAGCAATTTTTGATCTAGAGTATATTTTCCTTCAAATTCGTGCTGTCTCAGTTGGCGAAGTTGTTGAAATGAAAGTAACTTGTAGAGATGATGAAAAGACCGAAGTTCCTTATAATATGAATCTTACTGAAGTGAAGGTTTATAAACCAGAAGGTCATAGCAATAAAATTATGCTATCTGACGATATGGGGATTATTATGAAATATCCAGCATTTGACGATTTTGTAAAATCTTCAATTATTGGCAAAAATCCAAGTGCTGAATCTGTAATTGAAGTGATTGCTAGTTGTGTGGATCAAATTTTTGATGGGGAAGATGTATACGATAGTTCAACTACCTCTAAAAAAGAATTTGTTGAATTTATTGAGGGATTGACGAATAAACAATTTGAACAAATTCAAAAATTCTTTGAAAATTCCCCGAGACTAGAACATAGATTTACAGTAACAAATCCAAATACTGGTGTTGATAATGAATTCATTATTGCGGGGTTAGTCAATTTTTTCGGATAGCACTCTTCCATAATACTTTGGAAGGGTACTATAAGACCAACTTTGCTTTGATGCAGCATCATAAATATAGCTTGAGTGAAATTGAAAACATGATGCCTTGGGAGAGACAGGTTTATACCAGTCTCTTAATCCAACATTTGGATCAACTCAAACAAGCACAAGAAGCAGCTAAGCAAAAGTAATGGCACACGGGTTTCTATCATATCAAGATACACGCGGGGAAGTTGATTACCTCGGGATGGTTGGTAGAGCTCTAAAAGATCGTCTGAAGAAAAGAGGGAAAAAGGGAAAGAAAGGTTCTGGAAATGTAGAATTAGAACAAGATGGTGATTCTGTAGAACCTATAGATACATCCGAAGAAAAACCTTTTAAACCGTTTTTTAATTACGGTGAAATAAGAAAGGAAAAGGGTGGTGCTATCACCATGCTTGGAAATTCTGGATTATCAAAAGCAGTTGGAGTTGGAACTTCTCCTACTCTACCAGAAGGTGCCAAAGCAGTAAATCCAGAAGTTCTTGGTGGAGCATTAACAAGAATTAGCAGAAAACCAGGCATTGATGCTGGATCTGAGATTTATGATACAACTGCCACAAGAATTGACGATCCTGCGGGATCTTTGCAGGGTATTGGTGAATTAATTGTAAGATCTAATAATAATATTGTTGAAGCAATCTCTGGTCTTCAGAGAGTTACTGTTAGAGTTTTAGATAGCATTGAAACTCAAACAGAAGTGCAGAAAGCACTTGCCATGGCACAAGCAGCTCAACAAGAGCAATTGGCGGCAAGACAGACAGCACTATTAGAAGCATCTCAGTTTAAAGATCAGACAAAAGGAAATCAGTTTTTAGATATAGAACCACCAGGATCTAATACGAAAAAAGGAGGAGGTATATTAGATTTCTTTGGTGGTGGATTGGATCTCATGGGCGGAAGGTACATGAGAAGAGGTCCAAATGTTCCAAGACAAGTTGGCGCTAGAAGAAGACTTGGTAGACAAGCATTTGGAAGACTTGGAAGAAGGGCAGCAACCAGAGCAGCAACTAGAACAGCTGGCAAAGGTTTGCTCAAAATGGGTCTCAAAAAACTTCCATTTGGATTGGGTCTTCTTGCTGCTTTACCATTTGCTGCTCAAAGAGCAATGGCTGGTGACATGGGCGGTGCTGGATTAGAATTAGCATCTGGTGGAGCATCTATTATTCCTGGTCTAGGCACTGCTGCTTCTTTGGGTATTGATGCTGCTTTGATGGGCAAAGATATGGGTCTGATGCCCATGGCAGGGGGTGGTATCCTGACAAAACCAACTCCTATTCTTGCTGGTGAAGCAGGAAAAGAAGGATATTTTCCTCTAGAAGGAAAACGAGGTAAAGACACCTTTGTAATGATGGGTGAAGGTATTCTTGAAGCACAGAAAAGAAACAAAAGAGATTATGCTCGTCTTCAAGCACTGGGTTTAGAAGAATATTCAAAAAAAGCGGAACAAAGTGGTGGTTTTAACCTGTTTAACCCACTTACTTGGGGTCAAAGAAATGAAAATCAAGATGATCCATGGAGAAGAGTAGATTCTAGTGGTAGAACAATTCCTTCTACTTCTGGTCCTTCTCCATATACTGGATCAACAGCTGCTAGTGATTTTTCTGCTGTTCTCCCATCAGGAAATCCAGTATTTAATAGTGGTTTTGGTCAAAGAGATATTGGGTATGGATCAAAAGACCATAGAGGAATTGATATTGGTGTTGATAGAGGAACACCAGTTCTTTCAATGGAAAAAGGAAAAGTGTCCCATATTATTGATGATTTTGACTTCGGATCTGCTGTTGTTGTAACAAGTGAAAGTGGTGCCGCTACTTTATATGGTCATGTTGATCCAACAGTCAAAGTTGGGGATGAAGTTAATAAGGGAGATAAAGTTGCCACAGTGAAGTATTGGCCTGGTACTGGCAATATGCCTGCTGATAATACTCATTTACATTTAGAAAGACATCCCAATGGATACGCTGGCAGATCATCTGCTGTAGATCCAAATGATTTTGTTAGGAGTGCTTCTGCTGCTACAAATGAAGGACTTAATAATCCCGTCGTAGAATCTCCTACAGAATCTTCTTCGGATGAACCTGCTGCAGCAGCTCCTGGTGTAGGTCCTGGTAGTGGAAAAGATCCAGGTGATATAAATCCAGACTGGACTTCTAGAGTTACTGGAGGTGCTGGCATTCCTGAAGGACCAGCACATAAAATCAGATTGTCAAACGGAATGTTTGCTTATAGAACTAGAAGAGTATATGATGGCAAACCATACAAAGGATGGAAGATTCAAACTGGTGGACTGTTTCCAATGGACTTTGAAACCAGAGGTAGAAATGAGGAGCAATTGAGAGAAATTCTTGAAGAGGGTATTAGAAAGGAAAGAGAAAGGAGAGGTCTTAATCTTCGTTCATCTGCTGCAGCAGTAAAACCAGGAGCATATGCTGATGCTGGAAGCACTATCAACACCAAATCATTTGAGACAGCTGCTGCCACTACAATGCAACCAGTAATTAATAATAATTACTTTACTGGGGAAGGTGGACAAGAAAAAACATTTAATGGTGGAACTGTAGCATTTGGTGTTAGTTCTGATAATATGGGAACCGCAGCATTTGCTGATCTCTCTATCAGGAGTTTGTCATAATGGAGAAATTTAGATCAAATACAGATTTTATTCTCACTAGTGTTAAAATAACTCCCAATAGTGGAAAACCTCCAGTTGAGGTTAAAGGGACTATAAACTCATTTAATTACGTAGAGAATGTAACATTTCCCTTTTTGTCAGCAACTTTGGAAGTAGTTGACAGTGGCGGTCTTCTGACTGGTTTACCAATTCAAGGTGGAGAAAAAGTAGAAATAACAGTACAAACAAGTTCTGGGGAAGAACCTTATGTTTATATGATGTCTATTTGGACAGTTGGCAATAGATTTGTAAGACAGCAAAAGCAAGCATATACAATTGGTCTTGTTTCTACACAAGCATTGATGAATGAAGCTACTAGAGTTAATAAACCATTATCTGGAAACCCAGAAAGCATTGTTATTGATCTACTTAGAAATACTATAAAAACGAACAAAACAGTATACTCGGAACCTTCTAAATTTGAAACAAAGATGATTCCAAATAGAAGAAGACCTTTTGATGTTATTGCTACTTTAGCAACTAAGAGCGTCTCTCCTCAAACAAATTATAGTTCTACAAATTCTCCCAATTCAAATGAGTCTTCACAACAAGTAAAAGGTTCTGGTGGATTTTTCTTTTGGGAGTCAAGGAGAGGGTATAATTTTTTTGCGGTAGATTCTTTATGTGCTGATGATAATAGCAAATTAAAATCAAAGAAGTTAGAATCTCAATCTTGGGGTCCTTATGTTGAAAAATTGGCAAATCAAGGGGATTCTTCGGATGAAAGATTTGTAATCTACGAATCTGTCTTCACATCAGAAATTAATATGCTTCAATCTTTGAGAAAAGGTAAGTTTTCTTCGTTGATGGTATTCTTCAATCATTCTACAGGACAATATGAAGAATACGTTTATAAGATTAAGGATAGTTATGATAATATGGCACATCTTGGTGGACAAGAAGGATTAACGTTGATTCCAACGAATCAAATTGAACTTTCTGATTATCCAACTAGAATTATGTCTGTGTTCTTAGATCATGAAACGTGGTATAATGAAGCGAAACCTGCCTCACCAGAACCAAAAGATGGTGGAACAGATCCAACCAAATTCGCTGATTGGCAGAAATACTACATGGCACAATCACTAGCAAGATACCAGTTATTAAAAAACCAAAATTGTACTATTGTAATACCAGGAAATGCTGAAATTTGTGCAGGAGACAAAATAGACATTAGACTGATTAGTAAGTTAGCAGCAGCGGAGGCAAAAAAAGAACCATACGATACTGAAAGTAGTGGAATTTACTTAATTAGTGAAGTAACTCACACTTATGATACTACTACTGGATCAAATGGTAGGTTTACAACAACTCTCAAATTAATGAGAGACTCATACGGTCTAAAAGACAGACCATCAAATCATGGCACTAAATAATGTATACGGAGGTAACTAAACATGGAAAGCATCGAAAAGCATATTGAGGCAGACAAGGAAGAGCTTGCTAACCCTCAACTTTCTCCACAACGTCGTCGCCATATTGAAGGCGAATTAGAAGAATTAGAAGCATACGCAGAGCGTCATCCAGAAGATCATCACGATCCTTCATCCCTAGAACTATACTGCGACAATAATCCAAGTGCCCCAGAGTGCTTAGTATACGATGATTGATTAATATGGATCAGTTATTATCACAGTTGGTCCCAACTCAACGTGCTGGATCTGACGGATTCAATTGGTGGGTAGGGCAAGTCGAAGGAACCGCTAAGGACGAGAAAAATAACAAAGGCGGATACCGTTTCAAGGTTCGTATTGTAGGAGATCATCCTAAGAGTAAGGAGATCCTTGATACGAAAGACTTGCCATGGGCTAATGTGATGATGCCTGTCAACGTACCCTTCATGCCTGGTAATGTTGGTGGAGCACATCCTCAACTTATTAAGGGATGTTGGGTCGTTGGTTTTTACTTAGACAATGATAAACAGAAACCCATTATCATGGGTTCTATCGGTCAGACTCCTGGTGCTACAACTATCTCAAGGAGTGAGAGACCAGGAGCTACAGAATCTTTTCAGACACATAACAATACAACACAAGCACCAGTAGATACTGGTAGAGATGGAAAACCAGCACCTGAAAAACCAGAAGGTGGAGAAGGAGAAACTAATAAAACTACTGGTGCTCTACCTGACGGTACTACTAATGCAGATGGTCCTAAAGTTCCACCAATTCCCTTCCAGAACAATTTTGACCAAGAAAAGTGGTGTCAGACAGTAGCAGAGAAGTGTGACAAGGAAGATATTGGTGAAAAGACAAAATATATTCTTGGACAATTTCTTTTTGAAATTCAAAGAAACAATGGAAATATTGGAACCTACTTAGTAGGTCAAGCAAACGGAACTATTAATAGTGGGGTCAATATTGCTAGAAAGTATATTAGCAAATTCCAAAAAGTAATCCGTAAGTTTGTCGCTAAAGTAAAGGGATTTGTTATTGAAAAACTTACCGCTGGTGTCAAAGACTTAATTAGAGCACTACTCCGTCCAGACAAAAAGGGAAATGCACTAACTCCTGTTACAGAGTGGTTCAACAATCTCCTTAAAGATCTTGGTTGTAAGATGGCAGATCTTGGAGAGCGTTTAGAAAAGTGGTTGACAAATGTATTAATGAAGTTTGTTAATCAAATCTACCGTGCTGCAGCATGTCAGATTGATACGCTTATCAATGGTATCTTGTCAAAGATGAATTCATTGATGGAAGAACTTCTTCAATCTGTTTTAGGACCACTTCAATCTATTCTAGGTGCTATTGCTGCTCCATTAAACATTATTGGTGGTGCAATTAACTTTGTTCTCAATCTACTTGGCATTTCCTGTTCTGGACCTAATACGCAGTGTGCTAAGTATAAGACAATTTGCACAGATGGTGAGAAGAAAAAGAAAGAAGACAAGAAAGATTTCCTTGATGATCTACTCAGTGGTATTGACAAACTTTTCCCAGCAACTGGAGCAGACTACAATCAATACACTTGTGCAGAAGCATACACAGGATCACCTTTATCAGTAACCACTGTTGGATTTGTTGGTGGCGTTCCTTCTGACAGAGGTATTACTAGAACTAGAACACCAAGAATCTCATATGATATTCAAGACATTACAGTACAAGAAGGAAATGAAGCGCAATTCACTGTAGTTAGAAAAGGATTTACTGAAGTTGCATCTTCTGTCACTTACAAAACTTTGACTAAAGGATCTGCAGAGTCGGGAGTAGATTATTTACCTGCTCAAGGAATTCTTGGATTTGCTCCAAATGAAACAGAAAAAGTAATTACAATTACAACTCTATATGATTCTTTAACAGAGGGAGATGAAGACTTCTATATTAGACTCAGGAAAAACTCTCCAGGAGAAGGAAGTGGAATTCAATCTAGTTTTGTAAAGAATGTCGCCAAGTGTACTATAACGGAACTGGATTTAACTCAACCAACAGATCCATATAATCCTAGACCAGAAAATCCAGAGAGTGGAATTGATGATAGATTCCCACCAGATGAAACTGATGTTCCAACAGATCCCCCTGATGATGATACTGGTGGTGGCGATGGCGATGGTGATGATACTACAGGATCAACCTCTCCATCATATAGTGTTGTAGCAGATAGATCTTCCGTAAGAGAAGGCGAGTTTATCGTATACACAATTACAACAACTAACGTAGGAAATGGATCAATTCTTTACTATTCATTGACTGGTGATGGTATTACATCTGAAGATATTGTTGGTGGAAATATTAATGGTAGTTTTGTAATTAACAACAATCAAGCAAAAGTAACTGTTGGACTGGAAGATGACGGTGTTGTTGAGGATGACGAAATCTTGAGATTCACAATCAACGGAACTGGAGCAATTGCTGATGTTCTAATTGTTGCTGATGATACTAATGGCGATGATGATACGAGTGATTATGATGAGGGTGAAGGAGAGACTCCAGAAAATACATATCAAGAATTTAGAGATCCTACTGTAGATACTGGAAAGATTATCACCGATGAGAATGGTGGTATTATTGAAATTCCTATTGACGATCCTGGTGATGCTTGGGCGGAACCTCCATATGTCTTTATTGGTGGAGAAGGTATTGGAGCAGTAGCAACTCCACTTCTTGATCAAGACGGATTTATCACAGAGATTCGTATTAAGTCTCCTGGTTATGGATACAAACTAAACCTTGCTAATGATGCTGGTGTTCGTTGTATTATTGATTCTTTCACAGTATTGAGTCCTGGTGTTGGATATAGTGAAACACCAGAACTGTATGTTAATGGACAATTAGGTGTTGCCGAAGCAGTTATTAATGAAGATGGATTTGTTATTGGTGCAAGAGTTCTTGATAGACAATCAACATTTGAAGGATTCCCAGAAATTGTTGTTGTTGGTGGTGGAGGATATGGAGCAACTATGCTACCATCTCTTGTCTGCCTAGATACAGATGGACTATCCACAATTGGTTCTACCAAGATTGGAACTGGTCGTTACGTTGATTGCCCCTGATGCCACATACTGTACCCGCTAACGAATACCCTACTGGTATTTTTAAACAACTTACTCCTGACGAGACTCAGGAGTTGAAAGATGGTCCTATTTTCAATAGTTGCTGGAAAGGATATGAAACTCGCTCGCATATCTATGAGCGTTTGATGCCTGATAAACTCACAGGAACATTGAGAATTGATGGTCCTAAACAGAATGGCGGATTCATTGGATTGCAATCTACTGGTGCAATTACAATTGTTACTGGTGAAAAGAATGTAGAGCTAGGTCCCAGTAGTGGAAAACTTTGTATTCATACTCATGGACAGCAACAACTACATGAAGGAAGAACTGACATTGAATATAATGATGGAGGTCCAGAATCTGATGGAGAAGCATTAAACATCATTGCTTATGGAGACGTAACTGAAGAAGCAGAAGGATCTCAGAGAACAATCAAAGCACAAAAAATCTTCATCAGTGCAGAAGAAGAATTAGTTTTAGTTGGAAAGGGTGGTGTCACCATTCAAGCAGGTGTAAGTGGTGGCGCAACTATCAGTATGAAAGCAGGTCAGATTGAAAAATATACTGATAACCTCAAGGAAGTTATTATTGGTCAGAGGATGACATTTGGTGTTAGTGAGCAAACAGCAATGCAGTTTGATCCTAGATCATCAGTTAATGTTGTTTCTTCTGGACACATCAATCATAAGATTTTGGGTGATTATTCTCAATGGGTTGGTGGTGTATCACAGACAATTATTGCTGGTGGTCCTGCTCTACCACCTCTAGTCGAGGCAAGAGATAGTACATTTAGTGTTAAGACTGCTATTGGAGGTCAGACTTTTGATGCTGCTGGATTCATCAATAGAAAGGCAGGCGCAGCAATTGCAGATGTCGCTGGAGCATCCTTCTCTGCAAAAGCTGCTGTATCCGCTTCCATCGAAGCGGGTGTAGATGCGAGCGTAAAGGCAGGCGGTATTTTGAACCTTACTGCGACTGGCAATACAAACATCAAGGGTGCTATCATCAACCTAAACTGATAACCCTACCTTATCAGACTGATCGGAAATCCGTATCGCAAACTGGCACAAGGGGGCTTGTTTTTGGCAACCTGCCATGCTAAATTACATCTGTAGCAAATGGAGAGGTGCCTCAATTACTCGCACCAAACCACTTGACGCGCTTCTGCTTCATGTGCTATAATCAATCCATGCGATCGGGACAACCTGATCCATC
>Ga0255751_10004107_pt1 | contig 13207 bp, 10 predicted proteins | sample 071ome_20_FD_179951 | JGI IMG/M metagenome (GOLD analysis project Ga0255751, IMG submission 179951) | Coastal salt marsh microbial communities from the Groves Creek Marsh, Skidaway Island, Georgia - 071412BT metaG (version 2) | ecosystem: Environmental > Aquatic > Marine > Intertidal zone >...
ACGGCCGAGGCCACGGTCCTTGGCGATCGTGATGGCAGCGAGTGCGTTGGCGATCGCCGAGTAGCCCATGTGCACCAACATGTCGACGAGCGCCGGTTCGAGCCCGATCCGATCGACGAGATGGGCCTTGCCCGCATCGGTGTTGAACAGGGCGTCGAGCGCGTCGGTCGAACGGTCGCTCACCGCGACGACGTCGTCGGTGTTCATCACGTTGTGGATCAGCGGGACGTGCTTGTCGCCGATGCCCTGAATGTTGTGGTCGCCGAAGCCGTTCTCCAGCATCGTCGGACACTCGAGCGCTTCGACCGCCACGATCCGGCTGCCGTAGGTGTCCTTGAGATAGTCGCCGGCGCCGAGCGTGCCGGCTGAGCCGGACGCCGAGACGAAGGCGACCAGACGGGCGTCGGACCGGCCGGCGGTGGCGTGTTCGAAGACGCGTCCGAGTGCTGGTCCGGTGACGGCGTAGTGACCGAGATGGTTTGAAAACTCCGAGAACTGGTTGATGATCTCGATCTCGGGATCCTGCTCCAGTTCGTTGCAGGCGTCGTAGATCTCCTTGACGTTCGACTCGGTACCCGGCGTGCGGATGATGTCGTTGGCCGGGTCGAGAGTCCACTGTTCAAGCCAGTCGAACCGGGCCTTGCTCATCCCCTCGGGGAGCACGGCCACGCCGCGACAATCCATGATGCGCGAGATGGCGATGCCCCCTCGGGCGTAGTTGCCCGTGGAGGGCCACACGGCTCGATGGGCCGTCGGGTCGAACCGTCCGGTGACGAGCCGCGGAACGAGGCACGAGTACGCGGCCAGCACCTTGTGGGCCCGGATCATCGGGAATCGGTTGCCGACCGCCAACAGGATGCGGGCCTCGACGCCGGTCATCTCCGACGGGAGTTCGATGTAGTCGGGCACCTCGTGGGGACCGCTGCCATCGAGCCGACCGAACCAGTGCACCCGGAACAGGTTGCGGGAGTCTGGTTCGTTGCGGTCGAGGCCGGCCAGCGGGGCGATGCGGGCCGACGGGATGGTCGAGGGGTCGGCCAACTCGGCAAAGGTCGGGAGCGCGATGTTGCGCTCCTGGAACCGCTGCACGGTGCGTTCGTAGACACCCTGATCTGCGATCTCGGTGGTGAGCGCCAACGACGTATGGGCCCGTGCGACTTCAGCAGCGTCAATCACTCGCTTTGACATTCTGTAAAGCTACCCCGATCGCTGCATCGCGTCTTCTTCGGACCGGTTTCGTCGGGTCACGAACGATGTCGAGCACCGCAAACGAAAACGCGCATCGTCCCCGGGTGGCTCGACGTTCGTCAGATCGCCCCGTCGTGGCCTTCCCAATACGGATCGCGGAGGCGACGCTTGTAGAGCTTGCCGTTGGGGTCGCGGGGCATCTCAGTCGTGTAGTCGATCGAGCGGGGCAGCTTCTGTCTCGCGATCTGGCCGCGCAGCCAGGTCATGATTGTCTCGGTGGTCTCGTCGGTCGGCTCCCAGCCGTCACGAAGCTCGATGACCGCCTTGATCTCCTCACCGACGTCGGGGTTCGGGATGCCGAACACGGCGACATCACCGACAGCCTCGTGCTGAACGAGCGCGCCTTCGATCTCGGCCGGGTAGATGTTGAGGCCACCCACGATGATCATGTCGTTGGCCCGATCGTTGAGGAACAAGAAGCCGTCGTCGTCGAGGTAACCGACATCGCCGACGGTGAAGAAATCGTCGAGCCTTGCGGCCTGGGTCTTCTCGTCGTCGCCCTTGTACTCGAACTGCTGCCCACCACCCATCTTCATGTACACGGTGCCGGACTCGAACGGCGGCAACCGGTTGCCGTCCTCGTCGACGACGATCACCTCCGAGATCGGCCACGGCTTGCCGACCGTGCCGGGCTTGGTCATCCACTCGGCCGCACCGACATACGTGCCGCCGCCCTCGGTGGCGGCGTAGTACTCCCAGATCGAGTCGCCCCACCATTCGATCATCTTCTTCTTCGTTTCGACCGGGCACGGTGCCGCCGCATGGACCATGTAGCGGGTCGACGACACGTCGTACTTGGTTCGCACCTCGTCGGGAAGCTGCAGCATGCGGTTGAACATCGTCGGCACCATGTGCGACGACGTGACCTTGTAGCGCTCGATGCGCTCGAGCGCGCCCTCGGCATCCCACTTGTCCATCAACACGACGGAGTGGCCGAGGTGGAGCGACATCGTGGTCCAGTTGTTCACGGCCGTGTGATAGAGCGGCGCCTGCGTGATCTGGACATTGTCGTCATGGGGCTTGGTGCCGAAGAGGTAGAGCAGGCCACCCGAGGCCGATTCGTCGGGATGTGCCGGGCTCAGCGGGCGGCGGACCCCCTTCGGCCGACCGGTAGTGCCCGAGGTGTAGAACATGAACGATCCGGTCGGCCCGAGGTCGTCGGGCCGTTCGGTCGACTGACCGTCGATCAGTTCATCGAACGAACGGAAGCCGCCAACCTCGCCACCGATCACAAAGCGGTTCGCTTCGGGCGTGTCGCAATCCTCGAGCACCCGGGTGGCCTCGTCACCGAAGCGGGCGTTGACGATGAGCGCCTTGGTCTCCGAGTCGTTCACGATGTAGCTGATCTCGGGGCCGACCAGATGCCAGTTCACGGTGGTGACGTAGTACCCGCCCTGGAACGCAGCGAGACAGATCGCCACCTGTTCGAAGCTGTTGGGCAAGACCGTCGTGACCTGGTCGCCCGGCTGCAACCCGAGCGCCCGGAGTCCGTGAACGATCTGATTGGTGAGCGCGTAGAGATCACCGAAGGTCATCTGCTCGTGATCGGGATCAACGATGGCGAGATGGTCGGGATCGGCTTCGGCGATTTTCCAGAAACCCAGGACGTCGGTGTTGGCCATGGGCGAGATGGTGGACGCCCTGACGCTACGGCGCCAATCGAGTGGGTCAGCTGACGGCTTCGACCGGATTGACGGCGGCGAGTTCGAAGAGGTCGAGTCGCTCGCGGTACCAGTCACCGGGGACCATCGTCTTGCCCGGAAGGTCGGCCAGGGCGGCATCGACCAGGCTGGTCACGTCGTCGCGACCGGCGGCCTCGAGGCGGAGATCGAGCAGCGCATCCATGGTACGGGAGCGGCTCAGCACGTCACCCGTCACGTCCGCGCGCATGGCTTGGATGTAGGTCTCCAGATCGCTCATACCCATTGCAACGCCTCCTCGAACGAAGATGTTCCGTCACCGTACCGCTGACGGGTCGCCAATGGTCACTCGGGGACGACCCGGCATCGCCTTGCCGCCGAGGTGGCCGACGAACAGCGGAAAATCGGGATGCAGGTCATCGGTCACGTTCCCGACGGGCGTGTGTCAGGATCGCGGCATGGCGCGTTTTGATCCCCCTACCTCCGTCCATGTCGGCATCCAGATCCAGCCTCAGGGCACCTCCGTCGTGGCGATGCGGGATGCGTGGAGGGCGGCCGACGAGATGGGGGCCGACTCCATCTGGATCTGGGATCACTTCTATCCCCTCTTCGGCGACCCTGATGCCACCCATTTCGAGGCGTGGACCCTTCTGTCGGTGATGGCCGCCGACACCACGAATGCGAAGCTGGGCACGCTCGTCACGGGCAACAGCTACCGCAACCCCGAACTGTTGGCCGACATGGCCCGCACGGTCGACCATGTCGCCGACGGGCGCATGTACCTCGCCGTCGGCTCCGGCTGGTTCGAACGCGACTATGTCGAGTACGGCTACGAGTTCGGCACAGCCCCGAGTCGTCTCCGACAGCTCGGCGACGACCTGCCCCGCATGCGTTCGCGGCTCGACAAACTGCATCCGCAGGCGGTCGGCTCGATGCCGATCATGATCGGCGGTTCCGGTCCGAAGGTCACCCTCAAACTCACGGCCCAGTTTGCCGACTCGTGGAATACCTTCGGCCCGCCCGAGCACTTCGCCGAGAAGAACCAGATTCTCGACGACTGGTGCGAGAGGCTCGGTCGCGACCCGAGGGAAATTGAGCGCACGGTCGCGATCGCCGGCGACGATGTCGACGGGATCGAGCGCTATGTCGAGGCCGGCGCAGAGCACATCATCGTGATGACCGGCGATCCGTTCGATCTCGGTCCGTTGCAGTCCCTCATCGAGCAGCGCGACCTACTCGGCTGAGGTGTCGATGGAGCAGGGCCCGACGACCGGGTCGTGATCAGCGAACGCCGCGGAGCGACTCCAACCAGTCGTCGGCGGCTTGGAGTCGGCGGCGGAGCTGGGTCTCGTCGGCCTCGGCCACCCGTTCGATGCCGGAGCGCTTGTTCAGTTCGGCGTTGACCATCGGGTGTTCCATACCGGTCGCGCGCACGAGTTCGAGTACCCGGTCGGCGTTCCAGTTCCGGAGATCCTTCTTGCGGGCGTGCTTCGCGCGCAGGCCGCCCAACGCAGCCTTGGCATCGACATCGCGCCCCGGCAGTTTGGGCGGTGGAGGCAGGTCGATCGGGAGGCCGGCCAGGTCCTCGGCGGCGATGACGATGTCCTCGTGGGGATCGATGCCGTCATCGGCGGGTGGTGAGGTCTCCTCGCCGTCGATTGCCGTCGACGACAGTGCCTGGAACAGCGACGGCTGCTCCTCGATCTGTACCGCTCGGTTGAGATCGTCGAGCGCGGTCGCTCGCTGAGCTTCTTTTTCGATGCGCTCATCGATCGAGTGTCGTCGCTGGAGGGCGATGTTTTGGGCGTGATGGCGCAAGCGCGGATCGTCGGGCACGTAGAAGTAGGCCTTTTGCGAGGACAGGCCTGGGGTCCAGCGGGCGATGCGACCGACCGCCTGACGAAAGAACAGTGATGTCACGGTGGTCGTGGCGTGCACCGCCACGCGAAGCCGAGGGATGTCGACGCCTTCGGAGATCATCCGCACCGCCACGACCCAGGACTGATCCGATCGGGCGTAGGCCTCGATGACATCGCTCGCGTTCGGATCGTCGGAGAGCGCGATTGCCGGCGCCTCCCCTGTCCAGCGTTCCAGCAGCGCTGCACAGGCCCGAGCGTGCTCCTGGTCGATTGCGATGACGAGGCCACCGGCATCGGTTTGCTGTTTGCGGATCTGACGCAGCTTCTCGTCGGCCTTCACGAGCACGGTCGGCAACCACTGGCCGTCGGCGTCGAGGGCGGTGCGCAGTCGGGCGCCGCGGTCCTCGGCGGCGATGTCGTCGGAGAACGAGGCTTCCTTCATGGATCCGTCGGCGCCGATCCACTCCATGTGGCCATCGAAACGCGGGAAGAAAACCGGCCGCACGACACCACCGTCGACAAGTGCGGCGCCGTAGTCGTACTCGTAGTCGCTGACGGCGTCGCCGTGATCGCCGAGTGTGTAGCGAACGAACGGGATCGGCGCATCGTCGGAACGGAACGGAGTGCCGGACAGCAAGAGCCGCGAGTTGGCCTCGGCGAATGCCTCGGCGACGCCCTCGCCCCAGGTGAGGTCACCGCCGGCGTGGTGGACTTCGTCGAGGATGACGATGCCGCCTCGACTCAGCGTGAACAGTGTGCGAGCCGCCGAGGCGCATTGGGCATAGGTGACGACGATGCCGTGCATGTCGGACGGGATGTCACCGGTCGACGCGTCCCAGTCGGGTTCGAGGTGGAATCCGAACCGTTCGGCGGCCTGTGCCCACTGGGCTTTGAGGTGACGGGTCGGCGCGACGACAACCAACGGCAGACGCTCGCCCTTCAGCCAGTGACGTGCGGCCGTGAGCGCGAACGTCGTCTTTCCTGCGCCGGGGCAGGCGACGGCGAGGAAGTTTGCCTCACGGTGGTGCAGGAACGCCTGGAGTGCTTCGTGCTGCCACTGGCGCAGGGTGATGCTGCGTCGCAGCGGGGCGGCGGGACTCACGACCGGTTCCGGCAACCTCGGAGGACGGGCACGGCGGCGAGGGTAGCGAGTCGGATTGCAGCCGCGACGCACCATGGGAAGTACATTCCGGGCATGGCTGACGAGCGCCCCATCGAGGACCAGATCCGCTTCGAACTGAAGGGTTCGGTGGCATGGATCACGATCGACCGACCCCAAGTCGGCAACGCCCTGAACCCGCCCGGCCGCAACCGCATCCGCGATCTCATCAACGATCTCAACGTTTCGAAGCAGGCCCGGTGCATCGTCATCACGGCCACGGGCGAGAAGCTTTTCTGTCCCGGTGCCGACCTCAGCCATGTCTATGAGAAGAACCGGCCCGAGGGGGTGCCCGATCAGGTCGCCGGCGATCCCCGACGGATGATGCTCGACGGGCAGTACACGCTCTTTCCGGCGATCCTCGACTCCGATATTCCGATCATCGCCGCCGTCAACGGCACCGCCGCTGGCATGGGGGCCCACCTCGCCCTCGCATGCGATCTCGTGATCGCTGCCGACAATGCCAAGTTCGTCGAGGTGTTCGCCCGCCGCGGACTGGTGCCCGATGCGCTCGGTCCGTGGCTGCTGCCCCGCATCATCGGTGTCCGCAAGACGATGGAGCTGATGCTGTTCGCTCGTGACCTTCCGGCCGAGGAGGCCGCCGAGCTCGGACTCGTCAACACGGTCGTGCCGGCTGCCGATCTCGAAGCCACGGCGGCGGAGTGGGCCGACAGGATTGCCGGTGGCCCGACATTCGCGTTCGGACTCACCAAGTGGCTCGTGAATCAGAGCCTCGACGTCGACCGGCAGACCATGATGCACAACGAGGCCGTCGCCGTGGAGCTGAACAACAGCTCCGAGGACTGCCAGGAGGGCATCGCCAGCTTCCGCGAGCGGCGCGATCCCGTCTGGAAGGGCTACTGACCGGTCGACTCAGCGAAAGCGGACCTGAAGCGCATCGACCCCGCGCAGGGTCATGCGGTTGCGCCAGGCCGGCTCTTCGGTGATCCCCCAGTGCTCGTATCGGTCGAGCAGTTTGCCGAGCAGTGCCTCGCCCTCCAGTCGGGCGAGTGCGGCGCCGAGGCAGTAGTGGATGCCGGAGCCGAACGACAGCACCTGGGTGTCGGTTCGGGTCACGTCGAACCGCTCGGGATCCTCGACGAGTGACGGGTCGCGGTTGCACGCTCCAAGCAGTGTCATCGTCGACGAGCCGGCGGGGATGGTGACACCGCCGATCTCGATGTCTTCGAACACGTGACGCCCATCGACCTGGACGGGCGGGTCGTAGCGCAACACCTCTTCGATCGCCTGGGGAATCAGTGACCGGTCGTTGCGAAGCAGTTCGAGCTGGTCGGGGTGGGCGACGAGCTGTCGCACCGCGTTGCCGAGGAGATGGGTGGTGGTCTCGAACCCTGCTGCGTAGATCAACGACGTGTTGACGAGCACCTCGGATTCGGTGAGCTTGTCCTCCCCGTCAGCGGCCTGGATCATGCCGCTGAGAAGATCGTCCTGCGGCTCGGCCCGTCGACGAGCGACGAGGTCCTGGAGGTATTCAGTGAGCTTGGCCCCCGAGACTTCGGCGGCGGCGAGATCCTCGGGGCTGGCGGTCTGTTCGATGCCGACGGTGAGGTCGTAGATGAGTGGGCGGAGATACTCACGGTCCTCGGCCGGCACACCGACGAGCGCGCTAATCACGTTGGCGGGCAGCGGGAATGCCACGCTGCCGACGAAGTCGCCCTCCCCGCCGAGATCGTCGAGCAGGTCATCGCACATCTGCTCGACTTCGGGACGCAGCTTCTCGACCCGGCGGGGCGTGAACGAGCGGGCGACGAGGCCGCGCACCCGGGTGTGATCGGGCGGGTTGAGCATCAGCATCGACAGGGTGCCGCTGCGGACCTTGCGCTTGGTGCCGTCGAGGGAGAGGCGCTCGTCCGTCAGGCCGGCACCGCTCCCGCACCGAGGATCGCGAAGAAGCGCCCGGGCGTCGTCGAACCGGGTGAGAACCCACCGACCGACCAGTTCGGTCTTGAAGATCGGGGCGTGCTCCCGCAATTCGGCATAGAGCGGATACGGGTCCGAGATGGTCTCGGGGTCGGTGAAGATCTTGAGCAGTGTGGCGTCGGGATCGAAAGTCACGGTGTCAGGATGCCGGTTCGATCTCTTGGCGACCAAATGGGGCTCGTCACGTCGTCGGCCGCTCAACCGTCGGCGTCTGGAGTTGCTGCTCGGCATCCCGATGGTGATGCACCATCTCGTGCAGCACGAAACGCGCCATCCCTCGGATGGTGAAACGTTCGCCCGCTCGGCGCTCCGCTGCCGCATCCCATTGCGCCGACGCCAGATCCGAGAGTGACTGACCGAACCCGCGAGCGTTGGCCGCTATCGCCTCGGCGACGAGGACCGGCTCCTGTTCGTTGTACCGGCTGTCGACGACCGCGGCATCGTGATCCCACCAGCCGAGCTGTTGACCGGGGGTCGTTGCCGTTCGGCGGACGCGCTCCTCAAAGACGGAGAGCACATCGCGTGTATGGCAGGCGTACTCGAGCGGACTCCATACGTCGGGTGCAGGCCGACGTCGAAGGTCGGCGACATCAGCGATGGCGAGGGTCCCGCCCCATCGGGCAGCGACATCGGTAAGGGCGCGGGGAAGGTCGGCGTCGGCGTTGGTCGAGGCGTCGAGTCCGCAGTCCGGGCATGCCTCGAACTGCATCCGAACCCATTCGCGCCCTTCGTTCACGAACGAGCCGCCATCGCAACGGCGATCTCGGCACCGACACGAGCGTTGTTCTCTGCGAGCGCCAGATTTGCCGGAACGCTCTCGCCGTCGGTTGCGGCGGCGATCGCTGCGAGCACGACCGGAGTCACGCCGGGACCCTGCACCCCCGTCGCCTCCGCCTCGGCGAGCGCGGCGGCGATTGCGGTGTTGATGCGATCGGGATCGAGTTCGTCGGTTTCGGGGATCGGGTTGGCCACCAGCACGCCCCCGGGATGACCGAGTTCGGCATTGGCGGCCACCAGCGCGGCGACCTCGTCGCCCGAACGGACGGTCATCGTGACGGGTGAGCCGGAGTCGCGGGTGTAGAAGGCCGGGAACCGGTCGGTGTTCCAGCCGACGACCGGAACGCCGAGCGTCTCGAACTCCTCGAGGGTGCGCGGCAGGTCGAGGAAGGCCTTGGCCCCCGCCGACACGGTGACGACCGGATGACGGGCGATGGCGAGGAGGTCGTGGGACACGTCGCCGGACTCTGCCGCGCCCCGATGAACACCGCCGATTCCGCCGGTGGCGAACACGGCCACACCGGCGCGGGCGGCGAGCGTGACCGACGCCGACACGGTGGTGACACCGACGTCGAGTGCGGTGGCGTGGGCATGCCCGAGATCTCGGGCGGCGATCTTCGTGGTGCCGCCGAGCACCCGCTCGACCTCGTCGTCGGCAATACCGACCAGCGCGACACCGTCGAGCACGGCGGTCATCGCAGGGACGGCGCCGGCCGCTCGGATCGCGGCGTCGCAGCGCTCCAGACATTCGAGGTTGGCGGGTTCGGGAAGGCCGAAGGCGCTGTAGATCGTGGATTCCATCGCCACGACGGGCACACCGTCGGCCACCGCCGAGGCGACCTCGTCGCCCACTCGAAAGATCGTCTGCAACATCGGCTTCAGGTTAGGAGCCTCGGGTGGCCGACGGTTGCCCGTTCGACTATCAATGCCCCCGTGATCGACGCACTCAACGCCACCTGGGACGCCATGATCGCGGAGGGTCAGCCCTTCGCCATGACTGAGACGGAGGTCCGCGGGATTCCCATGCGGGTCTTCACCAGCGCACCACCCGACATGCGCTTCATCTGGGAGATGTCAGCCGGACACGGCGACAAGCCCTACATCGTCTTCGAGGACGAGGAGATGTCGTACGGCGAGGCGCATGCCACCGTGCGTTCGCTCGCCGCCTACCTCGTCGAACGGGGCGTGCAACCCGGCGACCGGGTGGCGATCGCCATGCGCAACTACCCCGAGTGGGCGCTGTCCTACTGGGCCACGATCTGCATCGGTGCCGCCGTTGTCGGCGTCAACGCCTGGTGGACCCCCGCCGAGCTCGAGTACGGCCTGAGCGACTCCCGTCCGAAGGTCGTCATCTGTGACGGCGAGCGACTCGAACGACTCAACGAGGTCATCGGTAGCCTGCGTGAGGCCGGCGACATGCACGTCGTCTCCGTCCGCACCGACGGCGAACTGCCGTCAGGTGGTGTGCGCTGGGCCGATGTCGTCGACGCCGACAGCGCGCCCGCCGAACTCCCCGCCGTCGAGATCGATCCCGACGAGGACATGTGCATCTTCTACACCTCGGGCACCACCGGCTTCCCGAAGGGCGCCCAGCTGACCCACCGCGGTTCGGTGCACAATTTGATGCACATGGCGTTCGCCAACGCCGCCGCCGGTGCCGCTGCTGCTGCGGTGGCCGAGTCCGGTGCGGTCGAGATCGAACCGCCGAAGGAGGTGCCGCCGTCGGCGATGGTTCCCACGCCGCTGTTCCACGTCACTGCCAACAACTGTGTGCTGCATCCGCTCACGTTCCTCGGTGCCAAGCTCGTGCTGATGCACAAGTGGGATCCGGGTCGAGCCCTCGAACTGATCGAGCGCGAGCAGGTCGCGACCTTCACCGGTGTGCCCACCATGAGCCGTGAGCTGCTCCTTCACCCCGACTGGGAGACCCGCGACACCAGTTCGCTCGGCTCGATGGGCGGTGGTGGCGCCGCCTTGCAGCCCGACCTCGTCGAGAAGATCAGCAAGGCGAAGGGGGCGGTGCAGCCCTCGACCGGCTACGGCCTCACGGAGACCCACGGCATCATCACCGCCGTCGGCAACATCTTCTTCAACCTCAAGCCGACCTCGGCCGGCCGCATCATGCCGACCTTCGACTACAAGGTGGTCGACGAGGACGGGAACCCCGTGCCCGACGGTGAGCGTGGCGAGTTCTGCGTGAAGGGCCCGGCGGTTGTGAAGGGCTACCTCAACCGCCCGGAGGCCACGGCCGAGGCGATCGTCGACGGCTACTTCAGCACCGGCGACATCGTCTATGTCGACGAAGACGGCTTCGTGCACATCGTCGACCGAGCCAAGGACATGGTCCTACGCGGTGGCGAGAACGTGTACTGCGCCGAGGTCGAGGCCGCCATCTACGAGCACCCCGACATCGCTGAGGCCGCCGTGTTCGGTGTCGAGGACGAGCGGTTGGGCGAGGCCGTCGGCGTCGCGATTCACCTCGTTCCCGAAGCGACACTCGATCAGGCCGGGCTCACCGCCCACCTGGAGCCGTTGCTGGCCAAGTTCAAGATCCCGGAGCATGTCTGGTTCCTGGATGAACCGCTGCCACAGAACGCTAACGGCAAGTTCCTGAAGCGCCAGCTGCGAGAGAGTCTCACGGCAGGCTGAGCCGAACGCCGGCGGTGAGCGGTCGGCTCACCGCCGGACGGACAAACGGCTGCTGGCTCAGGCGGACGCCTCGGCGTCGACGCCGGCGTCACCGGCGGGTCCGCCGAACCCGCGGTGGTGGCCACGACGGCCACCGAACTCGATCTCGCCGTTGACGAGGCCCTCGGCCCGCTCGGCGGCCTGGGTGAGCATCTCGGCCGCTTGTGCGTCGTCGATGCGACCGTTCTCGACCGCGGCGTCGAGACGCTCCTCGGCACGAGCGACGATGGCCTCGACGATGTCGGCGGTGTCGACGCCCTGCGCCTCGGCCAGTTCGGCGATCGACGAGCCGTTCCGGAGCGCCTCTCGCATCTCGCTGCCCTCGAGACCGAGGATCTCGGCGATCTCGCCGGCGCCACGCGGACCGCGCTGGCCGAGGCGCTCACGGAACTCGCCACGGTCGGGGCGGGCGTTCTGGAGGGTCTCGACGACGGCGTCGCGTTGCGCCTCGGTGAGGGTTCCGTCGTCGACGAGAACCTGGAGGGCTTCGCTGATTCGCTCGCCGCGTTCGGGAGCGGCCTGCTCGGCCTCGACGACGTCGTCCTGAGCGCCGGCGATCATCGGGGTGAAGAAGGCGGCGCCGGCGGCGACACCGCCGAGCGTGGAGGCCGCGATGGCGGTGATGGCGACGGAGCGCTTGATCGGGGTGGTGGTCATGATGGGTGCTGCTTCCTGGAGGGGATGGAGTGCGAGAGGGGTGCCTCTCGGATACCGATACTCGGCCTCCCGGGTAAGACGATCGTGAGGCCACCGGGTTCAGGCGATGAGGAAGGTGTGAGGATTGTGTGATGGCTCCGGCCGTAGGATTCCCGCCGTGACCTCCAACCCGTTCCTCACCGAACGTCTCCAGGGCTTCGGCACGACGATCTTCACCCAGATGTCGGCCCTGGCGGTCGAGACACAGTCGGTCAACCTCGGCCAGGGGTTTCCCGATACCGACGGACCCGAGGATGTCGCCGAAGCTGCCCGCCGCGCGATTCGGGACGGACACAACCAGTACCCCCCGCTGCCGGGCATCCCGTCGCTGCGTCAGGCGGTGAGCGAACACCGCGCCCGGTTCCGCGGCCAGGAGTTCGACCCGAACGGCGAGATCCTGATCACCGCCGGTGCTACCGAGGCACTCGCTGCCGCCATGCTCGCCCTCACCGGGCCAGGCGACGAGGTCGTCACCTTCGAGCCCTACTACGACTCCTACGCCGCCGGTATCGCTCTGAGCGGCGCCACTCGCCGGGTGGTCACCCTTCGCGCTCCCGACTGGACCTTCGACCCCGACGAGCTGCGGGCTGCGTTCACGACGCACACAAAGGCGTTCCTTCTCAACACGCCACACAATCCGACGGGCAAGGTGTTCACTCGTGACGAACTCGCGCTCATCGCCGAGTTGTGTTGCGAGCACGACGTCGTCGCCGTCACCGACGAGGTCTACGAGCACCTTGTCTTCGACGGGGAACACCACGCGCTTGCAACCTTTCCGGGAATGGCCGAGCGCACGCTCACCGTGTCGTCGGCCGGGAAGATCTTCTCGTTCACGGGATGGAAGGTCGGGTGGGCGTGTGGTCCGGCCGATCTCGTCACGGCGGTCCGCACCGCCAAGCAGTTTTTGACCTTTGCGGGCGGTGGTCCGTTCCAGCACGCCGTCGCCGTCGGACTCCGCCTCGGCGACGACTTCTTCGCCGGCTACACCGCCGAAATGCAGGCCAAACGCGATCGGCTCTCGGCCGGACTCGCCGACGCCGGCCTTGACGTCTTACCGACGCAGGGCACCTACTTCGCAAGTTGCGACATCACGTCGATCGGCGAGACCAACGGCATCGACTTCTGCCTCGCGCTCCCTGAGCGAGCCCGTGTCGTCGCCGTGCCATCGATGGTGTTCTTCGACAATCAGGACGAGGGCG
>Ga0255751_10004112_pt1 | contig 13200 bp, 8 predicted proteins | sample 071ome_20_FD_179951 | JGI IMG/M metagenome (GOLD analysis project Ga0255751, IMG submission 179951) | Coastal salt marsh microbial communities from the Groves Creek Marsh, Skidaway Island, Georgia - 071412BT metaG (version 2) | ecosystem: Environmental > Aquatic > Marine > Intertidal zone > Salt...
CAGCAACTAGTGCTTTTTGAACGATTGTTTCAGATAGGCTGTTAGAAAATCCAAGACCAATAACCAGTTTTTTAAGCAATTTGATCTCTTCCGCATCGGCTATGGCATCGGCATAGACCATTCGGGTAAGGTCATAAAGCCGCTCCAATCTTCGTTGTTCATCTGCAGGAGGATTGATGGGAAATCGACTGGGATCTTCCATTATGTTTTTATAGTCCTCATCATCGATCTCCAAATAAATTGCCAAGCGATTGATAAAGGCCTGTTCACTTTCGGTAATGACCGCATCGGAGAGTGCTACTCTGACGATCGCTGCAAAATGATCTCGATTACGGGACTTAAATCCACTGGTATATAAATCAGAAACAGACATACTTTTTTTTATCAAATATAAACATACTCGTACATAAACACCTAGCTAATGCGGCAAGTTTTTCACTTTCTTTTATCGTTAATAAAAGCCCTCCAGGACAGTTGTAAAATCGGGTAAATGGGGGTATTTTGCAGAAAAATGATTTTATGATTCGTCTGAATCTTCATAATGAAACTTCAAGACTCAAGCAGGTTATTTTGGGTATTGCAAAGCAATTTGGTGGTCCACCTGCCTTGGAGGAGGTATACGATCCTAAGTCACGAAAATATATTTTAGAGGACAATTATCCGGTTGAACCTGATTTGGTTGATGAATTGGCAGCTTTTGAATCGGTTCTAAAAAAATATGATGTACACGTATTGCGCCCCGAAAATATTCCTGATTGCAATCAAATTTATGCCCGAGATATTGGTTTTGTCATCGAAGATAAGTTTGTCCAGTCCAATATTTTGCCCCTCCGCGAAAAGGAACAGTTGGCACTTAAGCCGATCTACAATCAATTTGCTAAAGATACGGTAATCAAACTCCCTCAAGACGTCCATGTAGAGGGTGGTGATGTGCTGCTTCACAATCAATATATCCTAGTGGGGATATGTACACGACCGGATTATGCCGATCTAATTACGGCACGAACCAACATCAAAGCACTAAAAGCGTTGCAGGATGTTTTTCCTAACAAAAAAGTGGTGGGATTAGAATTGAAAAAATCAAATATCAATCCATTTGAAAATGCGTTGCATTTGGATTGTGCCTTTCAGCCTGTAGGAAACGACTGTGCGATTATTCACCGCGAAAGTTATGTGAATTCGGATGAGTTGGCCTGGTTGGTGAGACTCTTTCCGGTAGACAATATTTTTTATATATCCGACCAAGAAATGTATGATATGATGAGTAATGTTTTTTCGATTGCTCCCGATGTTGTCGTTTCGGACCCTTATTTTTCCCGATTAAATCAATGGCTTCGCAGTAAAGGTTTTACGGTCGAAGAAGTTTCTTTTCGAGAGATTGCAAAACAAGAGGGGCTATTTCGTTGTACCACTTTGCCCTTAGAACGTGAATAGTATGGAAAATCTGACCGCTCATCTATTGATGGTACGTCCGCATCGCTTTAGAAAAAATGAGCAAACGGCAACCAATAATTTTTATCAAAAGGCCCTAGATGGTCTTAGTGATGAGCAAATCACAGCACGCGCGCACAACGAATTTGACCATTTTGTACAGGTGCTTCGCAATCATGGAATTAGGGTGTCTGTTTACCAAGATCCCGGAATACAGGATACACCAGATGCGCTGTTTCCTAACAATTGGGTTTCTTTTCATCGAGAACATCAGGCTATATTTTATCCAATGTATGCACCTAATAGAAGACTGGAACGGACGGACAAAATTTTTGAGGTGCTCAAGAGCGATGGCGTTGACATGACACTCCTAGCAGATTTTAGCACTTATGAAAAAAATCATCAGTTTTTAGAAGGTACCGGCAGTATGGTATTGGACCGGCAACACAAAATTGCGTATGCGGCCCTTTCAGAACGAACCGATCCGGACTTGTTGGTGCAATTTTGTGACAAAATGGACTATAAACCACTGGCGTTTAATGCCTATCAGACCTTTGGTGACCAGCGACTACCTATTTATCATACCAATGTAATGATGAGCATCGGACCAACTTTTGCCATGGTTTGTTTTGATGCGATTGATGACCCAACAGAAGTCGCGCTGCTAAAACAAACATTGGCCGAAACTCATAAAGAAGTAGTGATCCTTTCTGAGAAACAAATCGAACAATTTTCTGGAAATGCACTTACCCTGCAAGGTCGAACAGGACCCCTTTTAATCATGAGCAGTTCTGGATATAAGGCATTGGATGACAATCAAAAAGCGCAATTGAGCAAACATGCTACACTTATTCATAGCCCGCTGCCAACTATTGAAAGTTGTGGAGGGGGGAGTGCCCGTTGTATGATGGCAGAGGTTTTTTAGTTGTTATTTTTTTTCAAAAGATTGTAGCAATACAAAGCATGGGCTTTTTCTTCTAAGCGACCTTTTCCTTTTTGATTTTTAAAATATTTGGTAAGCCCTATGATTTGCAATTCAAGATAGCCACTTACCTCGGGCATCAATCCCCTGTCATCGGTCAATTCTAGAATTCTGTTTAAATAATTTTTTTGCAACTCGCGATCGATAACGGTTTTGTTGGGATTATTGACAATCAGGTCCTCCTCAAGTTGTTTGAGTAGTGCACTAACTTTAAGTGGATTTCCCGTCAGGGTGTTTTCTTGTGATAGCATGTTGTTTAAGGTTCGAGGGCTCAAAATTCGGTATAAGGCTGCTTTTTGGAGGTCAACGACGCGCTTTAAAATTCCATAGGGTTCAAATTTTGAAATCATGTTTTTAGAAAACATCCATCCCTGTGTATTCCAAAGGTGAGTTTTTAGAAAATCCAAAGCTCCAAGTTGCTGCTTTGCATCGACATTTTGATAAGGAATTGCCTCTTGCCCTTGAGCCATTAGGGTCTCATTGACCCCGCCAATTATGGTCAAAACATGATAAATGTATCTGCGATATACACCTACCATCTCCGCATATAATTCTTTGAAATCCGCATAAGTTGCCCCTTCGGGAGTCGTCCAATTCTCAAGATTTTCTGCGACTATTTTTAAGTTTTTGAGTCCATACGAGCTGGCTTTTATGGGATCATCTCCGATATTTTCGGTTTGTGTATTGGGGTCATTTCCACTTGATCCAAACATATATATCGGATTGAGACTTTTTTCATCGACCATTTTTTTTAGAATCTCTTGTTCGCTTTGAGGGTTGTTATCTTCAAAATAACGGTATCCCCACTCGATGGCATAGTCATCATAAGGTCCCATTTGACGGACAAATCGGATTCCGGTATCGCCTGGCTGAGCCACATAATTGTAGCGTGCATAATCCATAATCGTAGTGGCGATTCCCATTTTTTGCGTAAATGCACCAGAACGAAGGGAGTCAACAGGATATGCGGAGCTTGCTTTCATATTGTGAGGTAGACCAAGGGCATGACCAACTTCGTGAGCAATCACACGTCGCATCATTTCTCCAATTTCTGCTTCTGGGGTGTTCAAGGTACGTGCCTTTGGATTTGCTGCTCCAGTTTCTAAAAGATAGCGGTTGCGGTAGGAGCGGAGGTGGTTGTGATACCAGATGATGTCGCTTTCTAAAATTTCTCCCGTTCTGGGATCCGAAACACTAGGCCCAACGGCATTTCGTGTGGTAGATGCGACATAACGAACGGTAGAATATCGAACGTCTTCTGGACTAAATTCAGGATCCTCTTCGGCTGTTGGTGGGTCCATCGCCCGAATGGCATTTTTAAAACCTGCTTTTTCAAAAGCTTGATTCCAATCCTCTATTCCTTTTCTAAAATAGGGCCTCCAAACCAAAGGTGTAGCAGGATCCAAATAATAAACAATGGGCTTAATGGGTTCGACCAATTCGCCGCGTGCATAGGCCTCTTTATCCTTGGGTTCTAGCCGCCAACGGCGGATAATTTTGTAGTCTTTGGCCTTAAGATCGGGGGAAGAGTAGTCGTATTTTTCTAATGTAAACCAGCCTACCCTTGGATCTTCATAGCGGACAGGCATGGGGTCGTTGGGAAGTACGATGATCGAATGATTGATTTGAAAGCTTAACGAGTTTGAGGTGTTTCCTCGAGGAGCTTTTCGGGCAGAAAATGTCAAGGTATGACGGATTTCGGTATTTTGTGGAAAACTCTTTGCACTATCGATGCGACTTCTTTTTTTATCGACACTACCCATCTTATAGTCGTCTTTCTGACTACTTCTAACGATGTTGAAGCCGGGAGAATCATCCATAAAATAGGGGGTAACTTCTATCAAAAATCGATCTTTTTCTTCGGTATTTTCAATATCAAACGCCCCAAGGATTGGTTTAAAATTGTTTTGATTTACACTCAAAGCTATTGGATCATTATCCGCAGCAGTATTGGTATAAGACTCTTGACGCAAGTAGAGTGTTTTTCCAACTTTTTCAAAAAGAATGACTTGTTGTGCCGTTTTTGAACCCGCATTGGTGTAAGCCGAATAATTGGAAGGGAGCTGTGCCAATCGAGTAACCATCAAAAGGGGTTGTCCCAAAAGGCTGTCGTGTATTTCAAAATACAGTTTTTGATTATCATCCAGATAGGTGGTGATCACCCCTTGATCTGCGGTCATTTTTTCTGTAATTGATTCAATGGATTTTGATTTTTCCGCAGGTTTCTCTTTTTTTTGGGCCATGCTGGCTGGAGCTATAGCTAGGAGAAAAAGGAGCCCTAAAAATTTTGAAATACGCATAATGATTTTTTTATGTAATTTGGAAAACCAATTTATGGAATCCCTCAAGATTCTCATAATTTTTAACAATACAAACACAAAATTTAATTTATGAAACGTCTATTTTTTTATTTTTTAGTGGTATCGTTAACCCTAGGGATTAGCGATTTGCAAGCTCAGCGCAAGCGAAACAAGACCCCTCAAAAAAGTGCCACAACATATCCTTTGCAAGCCTTTAAGATGCGAAATGTAGGTCCAGCTTTTTTGTCAGGACGCATCGCCGATATAGCCCTTGATCCCAACAACGACAATGTCTGGTATGTAGCTGTTGGCTCTGGTGGAGTGTGGAAAACCGAAAATGCAGGAACCACCTGGGCGCCAATCTTTGATCAGCAAGCCTCCTATTCTACAGGTTGTGTAACGGTTGACCCTCAAAATTCGGCACGTATTTGGGTTGGATCTGGAGAAAATGTTGGCGGAAGACACGTTGGTTACGGAGACGGCATTTATCTCAGTGAGGATTATGGTAAAACATGGAAAAATATGGGGCTCAAAACCTCTGAGCACATTTCAGAAATTATCGTACATCCGGACAACTCAGAGGTGGTTTTTGTTGCGGTTCAAGGACCGCTGTGGAACAAAGGAGGCGAACGCGGACTTTATAAAACCACAGATGGTGGTCAGAACTGGAGACGTGTTTTAGGCAACAACGAATGGACCGGTGTAACGGATATTATCTTAGATTCTGAAAATCCACAAATTCTATATGCAGCAACCTGGGATCGTCACCGTACAGTTGCCGCATATATGGGAGGTGGACCAGGGTCCGGCTTACACCGATCAACGGATGGCGGTGAAACCTGGCAAGCCTTGACCAGTGGTCTGCCCAATTCAAATCTTGGAAAAATTGGAATCGCCCAATCGCCTCAACGCCCCGAGGTATTATACGCAGCAATAGAGCTAGATCGTAAACAGGGAGCTGTGTACCGTTCTGAAGATCGCGGTAGCTCGTGGACCAAAATGTCCAATACCGTATCGGGTGGTACAGGACCACATTATTATCAAGAGCTTTATGCTAGCCCGCACAAATTTGATCGACTCTATCTTATGAATGTTCGTGTTTTGACATCAGAAGATGGTGGGAAAACATTTACACAACTACAAGAAAGAGACAAACACTCGGACAATCATGTGTTGATTTTTAAGCAAGACGATCCCGACTACCTTATGTTAGGGACGGATGCTGGAATTTACGAAAGCTTTGATCTGGCCGAAAATTGGAGGTATATCAAAAATCTACCTCTTACTCAATTTTATAAAGTGGCGGTAAACAATGCTGAACCTTTCTATCACATTTTTGGTGGAACCCAAGACAACGGTTCAGCTGGAGGACCATCGGCAACGGATGAGCGTGAAGGAATCGCGAACAAACATTGGTATAAAACCCTTTCTGCCGACGGACACCAATCGGCCACTGACCCTGTGTACAACGATATCATTTATGCAGAAACTCAACAAGGCGGATTACATCGTGTTGATCTTACTACAGGTGAGCGTGTTTTCATACAACCGCAAGCACAAGAAGGAGATCCTCACGAGCGATTTAATTGGGACGCTCCAATATTGGTAAGTCCTCATAATCCTGCACGTTTGTATTTTGCTTCGTATCGGGTTTGGAAATCTGAAAATCGAGGCGACGACTGGGAGCCAATCTCTGGAGATCTTACTCGCAACGAAGAACGACTGACTCTACCCATAATGGGGCGTCAGCAAAGTTGGGACAACCCATGGGATGTTGGTGCAATGTCAAACTACAACACCATTACCTCCTTGTCAGAATCCCCACTCAAAGAAGGTTTGATCTATGCAGGAACCGACGATGGATATATTCAGGTAACCCAAAACGGGGGAAAACAATGGACCAAAATCCCGGTTACCAAATTGGGCCTACCAGCGCGTAGTTTTGTCAATGACATTAAAGCTGACTTGTTTGATGTTAATACGGTCTATGTAGCACTAGACAACCACAAAGAAGGTGACTTCAATCCTTATTTGTTTAAGAGCACCGATCAAGGCCTCACCTGGCAAAAAATTAGTACAAACCTGCCCGATCGTACATTGGTCTGGCGAATGGTGCAAGATCCTGTCCGCAAAGAACTACTTTTTGCAGCTACAGAATTTGGCATTTACACTTCATTTGATGCGGGTCAAAATTGGCAAATGCTTCCCGGGACACCGACCATTTCATTTAGAGACCTCACAATTCAGAAACGAGAAAATGACTTGGTAGCCGCTTCTTTTGGTCGTGGTTTTTATGTACTAGATGACTACAGTGCCCTGCGTGAAATGACTGCAGAAACGCTACAACAAAAGGCAAAATTATTTGCACCGCGTACTGCCAAATGGTATGTGCCCAAGAGTGTGATTGGTAACACGGGAGCAGACTATTACTTTGCAGAAAACCCCACTTTTGGAGCAGTTTTCACGGTATATTTTGCCGAAGGCGCAACTTCCAAAAAGCAGACTCGTCAAAAACAAGAACGGGCGCTTAATAACAAAAATGCTAATGTACCATTCCCGGGATGGGATGCCTTGGCGGATGAAAAAGTAGAAACATCACCCGGCGCATGGATTGCAATACAAGATGTTAAAGGAAATGTGGTTCAAAATGTTAACGTTAAGCAAAAGAAAGGAACACAGCGGGTTGCCTGGAATTTACGTCATTCGAACAATAGACCCATACGCTTAGGACGGCCTGGAGGACGATCGTTTGGATTTGGCGGACCATTGGCCATGCCCGGCAATTATACTGCCACACTATTTGTTGAAGAAAATGGCTCCGTAAATCAAATTGGTGAGGCTGTCGAATTTGAGGTAAAACCGATTCGAGAAGGAGTTCTAAAAGGTGTTTCTTATGAAGAATTTGATGCCTATCGTACGCAACTTTCTGAAATGATGCAAAAAATGTATGCACTTGAAGATGCCTTAGGCAAAAGCAATGACTTGATTGCGGCTTATAAACAAGCAGCCGAAAGAACCACAGCGCTACCCGGTACACTGATGGCTGAAATTGACGCTGCTGAAGCGACACTTCGAGCTATCAACGAAACAGTAGAGGGCAACGCTGCTCGTGAAGAAGTAGGAGAGCGCAATCCTCCTAATGTAAGTACCCATATTGGTGTTGCTTCAAGAGGACTATCGACCACTTATGGACCAACAGCATTGCACAAAAAAAGTATGATGATCGCTCAAAAAATGATGGAAGAGGTTGCCCCACAAATCGATGCAATCTATACTAAAACCCTTCCTGAAATTGCAGAAAAACTAAAAGCTGCAGGAGCTCCTTACATTATGGGTACCAAATAATTTCTTTATTATGATTCTAAAAAAAAGCCTCCATCATGGAGGCTTTTTTTTATTTGGAACTAGTGGTATGCAATTCGTAAAGTTCTAAATCAAAATAAGGAGCCGAAGCCAACAAATGATCAAAGATATCTGAGGCAATTCCTTCATAATTTACCCAGGCTTTATCACTAATAAAGGCATAAATCTCTAAAGGTACTCCTTGTGAGGTAGGCGCTAACTGACGGCACATAACAGTCATATTTTGATTGACTTGTGGGTGTTCTTCTAGATATTCTTGGATATAATTTCTATACAGACCGATATTGGTAAAATTACGTCCGTTTATTAGAAGTGATTTGTCCACATTTTTAGATTGATTTTGGGTTCTGATCTCGATGTCTCTTTCATTGATAAACCCTTTGAGACGTTCTACCTTAGACAATTTTTTAACGGTTTCTTCGTCCAAAAAATGAATGCTTGATGCTTTAACCAGCAGTTGGCGTTTCAACCGCCGACCATCCGATTCACTCATTCCCCTCCAGTTGATGTAGGGGTCAGTGATGAGCTTATGTGTGGGAATTGTTGTGATGGTTTTGTCAAAATTTTGTACACGAACACTCGATAAGTTAATGGCAATTACATCACCATCAGCATCCATGTTTCGCATCGTAATCCAGTCACCAATGCGTATGGTGTCGTTGACACTAATCTGGATACTGGCAACAAAACCTAAGATGGTTTCTTTGAAAATCAAAATAAGTACCGCCGACAAGGCCCCCAGCGTAGTAAGAAAGGTTGTGGCAGATTTTCCTGTTAGCAACGATAAAATCAAAATTCCACCAACAAACCATATAAAAATCATAACGACTTGTGTGTAGCTTTCTATCGGCTTGTCTTTAAGAACAGGTACGCGCGTGAGAACGACATTTAAGGTACGTAGAAACCCTCTCAATACCAGTATAAATAAAAATCCTGTAAAAGCCTCTAGGGTATTGATTAGTGTGCCGACTACGGGAGTGATTTCGCTAAAAAAACTTGGAACTATCGATAAAATAAAAATTGCTGGCAACAAGTATCCGATAAGCTGGGGTACTTTTTTCGCCACGAGAATATCGTCAAAATCCGAAGTGGTTTTTGCTGCTATTCTTCGAAAAAGTGTCGTGATTAATTTTTTAGAGATAAGTCCCAGAATTAGGGTAAAGAGTAACATCAATACAAGAGCACTCAGTTTACTGAGAAAGGTTGCCAATTGGGTATTAAACCCTTTTTCTAAAAAAAACTCCAATAGATAATCTAACATAATGCCGAGTTTAGTGAAAAGGAACTTTCCAATTCGATGTCAAAATTATGTAAATTGTGGTTAATAAAATCCAATTTTACATGAAGACTTTCCAAACCTTTTCGCATCAAAAAGCCATATTGCTTTTAGTGGTGCTACTTTTGTCAGCTGTAGCTTGTCAATCACCGCAAACTTCGCCCTATCAAAACAATGCCATTGCGAGTGCACATCCCGAAGCAACTAAAGCCGGAAATTTGATTTTTGAAAAAGGTGGAAACGCCTATGATGCTGCTGTAGCCGCAGGTTTTGCCTTAGCAGTTGTAGAGCCTAGTATGAGTGGTTTGGGCGGTAGATTGCAAGCGTTATATCATACCCAATCTGGGACCTTGCATGGCATCGATGCCACCACAGCTGTTCCACAGGCTTATCAGCAGCCCGAAGAACGTTTTGCCTATGGTTATGAAACCATTGGAATACCTGGGGTAGTTGCTGGATTGATAAAACTTCATAAAGCAGGAGGGGTATTGGCACTTGATGTGGTGATGCAACCCGCAATTACGCTCGCAGAAAAGGGCTTCGAATTGCTTCCTGGCGAAGCTTTGCGTCAGCAAATGGCCGCTTCACAGATTGCCGAGTTTGAGGGGTCACGCAAGTATTTTTTGGACCAAAAACAAAATAGCCGACCAGCAGGTGCTTTATGGATACAAAGCGACTTGGCAGCTGTACTAAAAACGATCGCAACTATAGGTCATAAAGGGTTTTATGAAGGGCAAATTGCTCAACAAATGGTTGATGATATTCAGTCCCACGGGGGGATATTAAGTTTGGAAGATCTCAAAAACTACGAAGCATTGGATGCGCAAGTGCTTAAAGGCAGCTTTAAGGGCAACGATATTTATGGATTATTTTTACCCTCTTATGGCGCCATTAGCATTCAGATTCTTCAATTGATGGAGGCATTAGAAGATCAATCTGCGCAAAAAGAAAACTGGCCTTATCTGATGGGTCTTGCTACTGCTAAAGCATATGAATACAGAAGATATCAGACCAATCCTGATTCACTTTCAACAATTTTATCCAAAGAAAAAGCCGTGCAATGGGCAGCCATGCAAAATTTGACACGCCCACTCGTAGCATCTCAATCCAAAGATTGGCCCGAGTCATGGCGGGTAGCAATGGGGCATACGACGCATCTCACGACCGCTGATCGCTGGGGTAATATCGTTTCCTTAACTCAAACGGTTGGTCCTAATATGGGTGCTAAGGTCGCCAGTCCAGGCCTTGGTTTTTTATATGCGGTAACATTGGGTGGATATTTGGGTAATTACAAACCCGGAGATCGAGCCGCTTCGCACATCAGTCCGATTATTGCACTACAAAATGGAAAACCTCTATTGGCACTGGGAGCTGCCGGAGGAAGTAGAATACCCCCTGCGGTTACCCAAACCCTTCATCGATATCTTGCACAAGGGTTGCGTTTAGAAGACGCATTGGCAGCGCCAAGAGTCTATCCTGAAAATGACACCCTGCTATTAGAAGCCCATCCAGGCTTGGATTGGGATGCTGTTGCTTTAAAGATATTAGAAGAAAAAGGAACACCCTACAAACGAATCCAAACCGAAGCCCGATTTGGAAGGGTTCATGCGATTGCTTTAGATACCCTTCAAATGCGATGGAATGCTGCTGCTGATCCCGATTGGGAAGGTACTGCTATAGACTAGCTGCAGTCTTTTCGATTTCTTGTAACAATGCTTTACAATCCTCGAGTGTTGTTTCGGGATTCATAAAAACAACTCGCAAATAGCGCACCCCTTGAATTTCACAACTGGTAAGGTAAAACTTGCCTTGATCGATTATTGCGTATCGCAATGCCAATTGATTTTTGAGATAATCGGGCATTTTGGTGTACTGAAAACACAAAATATTAGATTCTGGAACAAAGGGACAATAAAAATCTTCATGGGTCTGAAGTAATTCATAAAAAGACCGTGCCATTCCAAAAGTGGTATCAATATAATCTACAATACCTTGTTCTCCATATAGGGCAAATGTCCAAAACAATTTTGTGCCCAAAGCCGATTTGGTACATTCAACAGTGTAGGGCATACTGTCAATCCCCACCACTTCATTTTCATGAAACACATAACTTCCTTTTTGCTGAAAAGCCTGTTTTTGATGTCTTGCTTTTTTAAAAAGAACTGCTGTACATAGGGCAGGAACCCGCATCATTTTATGTGCGTCCCAGATCAAAGAATCTGCAGTTTGAATACCGTCCAACACCTCTTTGTAGGTCGATGAAAGTAGGGCACTTGCACCATGAGCACCGTCCACATGGTACCAAAGATTGTGTTTCTGACAAAAGTTGCCAATGGCGTTTAGGTTGTCAAACAAACCGGTTGATGTGGCACAGGCATTGGCAATAACTGCCATAACACGTTTTCCATCTCTTCGGACTTGTTGATATACTGTTTCTAGAGCGGCTGTATCCATTTTTTCATTTTCAAAAACGGGTACAGGTACGAAACTGTTTTTACCCAATCCTAAAATACTGATGGCTCTTCCGATGGAGTAGTGGCTGCTTGCGGGGCCGATTACCACGAGGTCTTTGGGATTTCCTTCTTCCCAAGCATTGGGCGCAATAGCTGCTCTAGCTGCGGCCAAAGCGGTTAGATTGGCGATAGAGCCCCCATGGGTTAAAAATCCGGAACCACCGTCAGGAAAACTTCTCAAATCATAGAGATCGGATCCTGCAAACCAACCCAGTTTTTGCAACATATAGTTGATCATCACCCCTTCGAGGGTTGCTCCTGCTGGACCCATTTCATATAACGAACTGGGATTGTTGATCACTCCATTGATCCATTCTGGAATGCCCGAAAGATTTTGGGTGACTGCTACTTGATGCCCTAAATATTTTGGGTTTTTAAGGTGGTTGGTATGCGTCAAATAGGTACTGATAAAACTCAGTAAGTCCGATTCTGACGCAAACCCGTGTTTTAAGATTTTTTCTGCACCTAGTGCTTCAGCAATTTCACGAGGTGGCTTTTGCTGGAGTACTTTACTGCCTGATTTTTTGCTGTTAATAATATAGTCGTCAAGGAGTTTGGCCACTCCTTGAACAACAATATCTTCGGAAAGCTGACGCTTTGTCTCGTTAAATTTCAATTGCATAAAAACGTCGGCAGAATTTGCTATTTATCGGCTAAAGGGCACAGCAATGCGTGTGTTGCCCCAACCGATGTGAAGGATAATGTTAGCACCCTCTTCTTTAAAAATCATGGATAATGCCTCAACTGTATCCGTAGCTTCTGTTACAGGTACTTCGATGCGCCCAACATCAAGGGTTTCGTCATACGAATAGGCACCCCAAGTGTTTTGGGCTTTATTGATGATGATTGTCCAGCGATCTGCGCCAGGGATCGTAAATAGTGCATAAGTGCCCGGTGCAATGTTGGTAGATCCAAATTTTAGTGATTCAAAAAAAGTAATTTCTGTGGTTTCGTTGGCTCCTGTACGCCAAACTTTGCCTTGTGGTGCTAGGCTATTTAGATCTCGCCCTTTGAGTTGGGGGCGGCTATAGACCACACGTAGCGCTTTTTCAGATACGCGATAGCTATCTGGAAAAGCAGCGATGTCTAAAGGACTTTTGTCCAAGCCCTTAAAATCTTGAGCTGAAAGTTGTAGGCTTAATGCGATGACGAATACGGTAATAAATGGTTTCATAATACAATGTTTTAAAAAATAAAAATAGTAGATTTTTGGTTTCTATTTGCGTATGTTGTTGAATTTAATTTTCGAATTCAAAATAAGTCGCTACAAAGTTTTGAAGGATTTTAGCTGTCTTGTTCTGAATAATGATAAAATATGTGTCGATTTTTTCCTTT
>Ga0255751_10004116_pt1 | contig 13194 bp, 13 predicted proteins | sample 071ome_20_FD_179951 | JGI IMG/M metagenome (GOLD analysis project Ga0255751, IMG submission 179951) | Coastal salt marsh microbial communities from the Groves Creek Marsh, Skidaway Island, Georgia - 071412BT metaG (version 2) | ecosystem: Environmental > Aquatic > Marine > Intertidal zone >...
GAGGCAGAAGAAAAGTACAACCAACTCGTTGAAAGAATTAAAGCAACTGCTGTCGAAAACTACTACACGAAACTCTTAGAAGAAGAGTGGGACGAGGAACGTATGGACATCATAGGTCAGAATGGAAACACTGGTGACCACTATCAGTATGAACTATGGAACTATGCTTCTGAGGAAAGAGAAAAGAATAAGGAACTAGAGAAAGTTAAGAAAGAAGCGGAACAATATAAAAATCTATCAGAGTACTACAAGAAGTTTATAGACAATTCAAATGAAAAGAAATAATAGATGGAGAGGTAGGGTACGCTCTGCAGATTCTAAATGGGAAGGTGAATTAGCTGAAGGTATTTTAAAGAGATGTGCATTTCATCCTACTAAGATACCTTATAAAGTAGAACATCACTATCACCCTGACTTTAAATACAAAGACATATACATAGAAGCTAAAGGAAGATTCATGGATTCATCCGAGGCTTCTAAGTATGTATGGATAAGTAAACATATCAAGAAGAATGAGGAGCTTGTGTTCTTGTTTTACAATCCAAACTATCCAATGCCTAATGCGAAAAAACGTAAAGACGGTACAAAGCTAACACACTCAGAGTGGGCTGAGAAGAATAACTTCAGATGGTTCACAACAGAAACAATAGAGGAGATATTCTAATGGCACTCAACGAAAGCACTGATATTAAACAACTGAGAAAGTTTGATGTGGACTTAGAGTTTGGACAGACATGGGAGAAACACATTGATGATTTATTCTCTGGTGTTAAAACATGTGAAGTTAAAACAGAAAGAGATAAGTGGCAACAGACTGGTAACATATGTATTGAAACAGAATGCTATGGTAAACCATCAGGACTATCTAAGACAGAAGCAGATGTATGGGCGCACAATCTAGTTAAAGATAATGAAGTAGTCTGTACTTTGTTATTCAACACTAACAAACTAAAAGAGATGATGGAGGAAATGAAACCACGTACTGTATATGGTGGTGATAATAAAGCATCTAAACTCTTTCTAGTTGGTCTAAGAGATTTAATCAATCAATTATTAAAATGAAAATACTAAGAGCTAAGCAGGATATGGGACAGCAGGTTTATTCTCTTGATGAGATATATCCTATGTCTGATAGAACAACTAACCTCGATATGATTAAACTAAAACAATCTCTAGATAAAGGAATGGAGAATCCAATCATTGTTACTCCTGTGTTAGTAGAGCATTGGATGTTAGAAGCTAGTCATAATGTATTATACATACCACCACCTGCACACCTACAGAATAATGAAACAGTATTACAAATTAAATGTGGTTGTAATAGATATAGGTATGCAGTAGAGAATGGTTATACTCATATCGAAGCTATACTACTGACTGAAGGTGAGGATGTTGCAAAGAATATGCAAGCCTTTGAGAAGTGGTGGAAATCACAATAAGGAATTGACAATGGATTACATATTAGGTATAATAGATTTTCTATGGAGAGAGGATAACAAGTACATTACTATCTTTGTTGTCGCTTTAATTTTAGGCTTTACACACGGAGGAATTAAGAATGGCTAATAGACCCCCGCCTAATACAAATAACAGGGAAACAGTGGAAGATTTGGAAGCCTGTATCACTAATGTTGAACGTGGTATATTTGCTCTAGAGATGGACATATACAGAGATGAGGATACAGAATTAAAGATAGAACAACTATACAATCTTAAGAAGCTATATGAAGCTGACCTACGAGCATTAAAAAGAAAGAGATGAATAAAGAAGAACAAAGAAAATACGAGGACTTGTACTTCGGTGATGAGTATAGAACAGATTATAAACCTGGAATCTTATTCATAGAGAATAACAACTTTAAGATAGACGAGAGAACAGCAGATGTTAAATCTGTTATTGAGTTTGGTTCTGGTGAAGGGCATGTAATCAAATACTTTAGAGATAAAGGTATTGAATGTTATGGTACTGACATAGCTAGTAATTCATTATCATTCTCTGAACTAAATGATTATCGTTATGTTATGGACTTAGGTGAACCACAAGAGTTTGATAAGAAGTTTGACTTCCTATTTTCTTGTGACGTGTTTGAGCATCTACCAACAGAAAGTATAGATACCTTAATAGAGAATATGAAAAGAGCTGCACCGAATGGTAAAGCTATCGTGAGGATTGCCCTCTACTTAGACATTAGAGGACAGAGAGATATTAATAAAGCATTACACCTAACAGTTAAACCTGTTCATTGGTGGCTTGATAAGTTTAAGGAACATAAGATTGAGGTACTAGACTACGAACCAACAGATTTGAATGCTAAGTCTGGTAACCTTGATGTATATTTACAACTATGAAAGAAGCAAAACTAATAGGATTTAAGGTACTCTTAGACAGAAAAGGAAGACTAACAACAGAAGTGTCAGGTCTTCCCATTGATAAAGTTGATGAGGTTTTTGAGAACTTCCCTGATAAGCATTTATATAAAGTACTTATAAGAGAATCTACTCATAAGATAGAAGAGTTAATCAAGCACTTAGAGAAAGAGCTTTCATCTGTGTAACTAGTCCACCTCTACGGTAGGCTGTTAGTCCATCCTTCTTATACCCTGCTTTAATCTTATCTGTGATAGGTAAGATTATTACTTTGTGCACATCATCAGATGTTATACCATTATTATTATAGTAATAATCTTCAATTGGTTTAGCATCCTTATCCCATTTTCTTACAATATCTCTATAAGCTCTAGGAGAGTAGATACTATTCCTATCTATGATTGTATTTATAATGTCACGCTTGTCATCACCCCACTGCTCAATGCTTTTTATACTATGTCTCTCAATAGGAAGAACTAAGTAATCTAAATCATTATCTAATGCATACTTAAGAGATTGTTTCATTGCTAACGGAGTCCAATCTCTTTTATGTGATAATACTTCTGGAATACTTTGAGAATCAGCGTCTGAAAGCGCTCCTCTAAGATTAACAATTTTAGTATGTAACTCAGACGCTTTGTCATTTAATTCACTTATTTTTTGTTTTTCTTTTTCAGTTCCTGTTCTATTTTCTGATTCTATTTTTCTAGATATATTATCTACTTCTATCTCAATAGCGTCCCTTTCTTTCATTAGTCTCTGGACTTCAGGACCAGAACCTTTTTTAGCATATCCTGTAGTGTTAGGAAGTGTCCTACGGAATGTAGGATTAAATTCTTGAATGTTTTCTAGTGCTGCTTTATTAGCCATTGCTGTTTGATGAGGCTGAGCTTGTTGTTCTAAAATAAATAAACCTTTTGAATCATCTGGTATACTATTACCTTCTAAGGACTTTCCAAGCATTGTTCTACCTCTAACATGCATAAAGATATTCTCTTCTGGTAATCCTGCTTTAAGCGCACTCTTATCATTAAAACTTCCAGTCCAATGAGGCTCTTTATAAATATCTGAAGTTTCTTTGTCTAACATTTCTAGAGTTTCTTTTCTTTTATCCCAAGGTATTCCTGTGACTTCTTCAAACTCTTCCTTTGACTTTTTAATTAATGCATTATCAATATTTATATCTTCAACTTCTTGAGAGTTTCTGTTTAATGCTCGTATGTCACTTTCATAGTACTTAATAGTTTTTGATAGTTCCTCTACTCTTTTAAGTCTATCTTCAGCACCTACCTTAGCTTGTACTAGTATAGTTACAGGTTTTCCTGCCATATTATTTAGTGCATACTGAGACCACATACTATCATCTACTGTACTTGCTTCAAGTCTTTCTGATTCTTTAAATAAATCATTAAGTTCTTTTTCATGTGTATCTTTAAAGTTTTCAAATTTAAATTTAGTTTTGAACACATTATCAATCTTATCTTTTACTTCTTTAATAGCTTCTTTCTGTGCATTAGTTGTAGAACTATCATTTAACATCTTAACGATGTCATGATACACTACCTCTTTAAACAATTTTATTCTTTCTTGTCTAGGACTCTTTTGTAATTGTCTAAAAGCTTTTCCCATAGCATACTCAAGACCATAATCAGATATCCAATCATTTACCATTTTTGGTGTAGGAGGTACATCATCAAAATCTCCTCTACGAGAGAGTCCAAACTCTACATCTCTAACATAGTCTTTAGTATATTGTACGAATACAGGAGAGTTCATTAATCCTTCAAATGCTGGGTCACTTGTTCTAGCATTACCTAAGTAAAAGCCATGTGTAAGATATCCATCATCAAAAAGATTTTTGGTATTTTTTAACGCTTTCTTTACAGCTTTTGATTTCTGTTCTCCGAGCAAATCAAGAAACTCTTGACTCTCAAAATTGTTATTACGTATTAAAATATTTTGATAAGCATCATGAACCTTACCTGCTAATTCCCTACTCTCTACGATTAGTGGTTGTTTATTTAACCAATCTTGACCTGATACTTTTTTCTCATTTAATGGATTACTATAGACTTTTAGCTGAGGAGAATTGTCTTTAACATAATTGAAGATATCTTTAGATGATAACTTAGTGTTAGGGTCTTGTTCATTTAACCAGTCCATAAGAAAAGTATCGTCTACTTCTTCTTGCTTTACTTTATTTTTCTTAATCCATCTACTGATAGTATACTTCCATTGGTCTGGTTTAGCATCACCTATCTTATCTTTAGTAGCTGCTTCTGTAATGATTGCTGGTAGTTTGTATTTAAAACCATCAGACTCAGATAACTGAGTACCAATCTCTTTAATTTCTTTCTGAGTTAGTTTCTTTTCTTCTGCTCTCTTTGCTTGTTTCTCTTGTTTTTCTAATTTAAGTATTTTTTTACGTACCCTATTTTTCTTTTCTGCTGTTACTTCTGCTTTTCTTTCAGTCCAATAATCATTAGGATTACTATCTTCAGTTGAAGGTTTGAAAGTACTAGCTACTTGAGCTGAAGAATATCCTGCAGTAGACTTATCAATATCCTTCTGCATTTGCTTAGCTAATCTATACTTAGGTTCTGTTACAGTAGCTACAGTCTTACCACCCCAAGTTAATGCACCTAGATTAAGAGCTGATTCTAACGCTAATGCATCTTGTGGATTATTCTTTTTAAACTCTTGATAGTTCTCATATCCTTTAGCTGCCATATCTAAAGCATACTTACCAGCATCAGTATTCATTACCCAGTTCTTAGCTTCAGTAAGTTTCTCTGCTGTAGCCTGATAAGCTTCTGGAAAGTTTTCTTCGAGAACATCACCAACTTCACTAGCACCATGACTAACAAGCTCTGCGCCTATATCATAGACACCTCCAGCTAATTGTCCTACTCCTTGTAGAGAGGTATATAATGGTCCTTGCTTACCTTCTTTACGATACTGTGAAGATTTCTTGATGTTCTCAAAACGCTTTCCCAATGAAGACTGAATATCCTCCGCTAATGTAGGCTCAGTAACCTCACCACCTTCTGCAAACTTAGAACCTTTATCTAATTGTTTTAATATTTTTTTACCTTCTTCAATAGGTGCTGCCCTTTCTTCTACTGGTCTATCCTTTTTAATAACCTGTTGGAATCTTGTTTGAGTACCTTGGAATTGTTTTTGTTTTGATTGTTGCCAGAATAACTTATTAGCTTCTAGGTCAACTTTCATTTTGTTAATACCAGTTAAGAATGTAAGCCAAGCTTCTTCAAGTGACTTAGGTTCTTTAGTAAATGGAGATAACTTCTTAGGATACTCTCCTATATCAGACCTATATCCTGTAACAAAACCATCTAGTACATTTAATACACGAAGATTGTTTAGATAATGTTTAATATCTTCAGGCACTGTACCAAAGAAATAATCAGTCTTTTGTTTAGGGTCTAGTTTTTTACCACTAAATAAATCAGTAACCAATCCTTGCTCATTGGTACTTGCACTATACATCTCCAAACCTATTTTTAATAGAGGATGTAATAAATCTTTTGGTACTGTTTCAGGTTTAGATGCTAACTTCCATACATCAGCTCCAGGAAACCAACCACCAAGTAAAAAGTATTCTGTCTGATTATCTTCATTGACACGTATCTTCATAGGATAGTTAGCTAACATCCAGTCAGCAAGATACTTCTCATTCTTATCTTCTGGACCAGCTGCTGCTTCTACTTCTTGTCTTAATGTATCAATGGCTTTATACTTTCCAGGATGCTTAATTATATTCTCAATCTGAAAAGGTATGTTCTTTCTAGTCCAAGTATAGAATGGGAAAAGACGTTTGAATATCTGTTGTTCAGTCTTTGTTAAATCACCATAATCAAATAGTGTATGTCTTACTCTCTTAGCTGCTTTTTCTGGAGTCATTCCTTTAGTTAAACCATCTAAGAAGTTTGCAAATCTAGCGTTGTCTTCGATTACCTCACCAACTTTCTTACCATAAGCAATAGCTTTATTCTCAGAACTTAGTGTCATCCATTTTTCAGCACCACCCATCTCTTCAATAAGAGACTTCTCAATATCTACAGCATACAGACCACGACTAGTAACACCATTATTATCAGCTAAATCTCTTAGCTCATTGTATGTATATGTTTTGTTACCTAGTTTAATTGAGCCTTGTTCACCTATAGCTATTCCTCTTTGAACCTTAAGCGCATCTTTATAACTCTTTAACTTAACACCAGAAACAAAGTTATTCCACATGTTACCAGCAATGTTACGCTCATGATATCCAGGGAATAAAGATAATGTCCAAGATTTAAACCACTTAGTTGTAGCATCCCATCCTTTCAGGAACTCATCCACTTTATTTGGATTATTAATAAATGTTAGATTGTCTTCTACAAACTTAGCAATCTCTGAAGGCATTGCGTGACCATCGGTAAACTTATTAGTTGTGATAACTAAATCACCAAACTCAGTAGGATTAGTTTTCTTTAGATATTCTAATGCATGTTTAGGTGTTAGCTTTTTAACAGTAGCACTAGGTTGCCATCCACCATCAGTAGCTAACTTAATTAAATCGTCTCCACTAAAACCAAACTGAGCAGTTAGTCCTTCTGCTAAATCCATAGCAGCTAATGACCTATAATGTTTATCATCTCTTAATGCTTGAATAACAGCAGGGTCTTCATGGAAGAATCCTTTCTTAAATACCTGACCTTCATATCCAGGAAGTTCTCCTTTCTTAGCTAGGTTATTAATATCAACAATTGTTAATCCTTCCCAATCATCTCTTCTTTGATATGCTGATGTATGTTTAATCTCAGCAGATGAATTAGCATACTTCTTTCTACCTACTTGTTTAAGCATAGCTTCTCTAGCTTCTGGAGTAACAGCTCTAAGTAAGTAATCCATTAATAGTGTTTCATCACCACCATGCACAAGTACTTGTTCCTTCATCTTAACAATAGGAATACCAGCATCTAGTTCAATCTTAAGTTGTTCTTTATTCTTATTCGACAAAGCCCATACTTCATATCTTACTTCATCATTCTTAGATAATAACTCAATACTTTCTTTAGATATGTTATTTGGATTTATATTGCCAATACCACCACGCTCTACTGCTTCAGTAATAAATCTATTGATATCTTCTACTGGGACACCAGTATCTACAGAATATTGTTTAACACGTTCTTGGAATTGTTTATTATCACGAACAGCTTTAACACGAGCAGCAGCAACTAAACTTTTAAACTTACTCATCAAGTCATAGGCAGTACTACCTTCTGGACCCATCATCTTTAATTCATGTTTAGTACTGAACACTGCCCAAACTCTATTTGTAAAGTCTGTTAGTGTTTCTCCTGTTCTAGTTTTTAGTAAGGCATCTGTTTTCTTTCTTACTTCTTCTTTAGCTAATCCAGATTTTTTAGATATCTCATTAATAACTTTATCTGGGATAATAAACTTAATAGCATTACCAGTTGTTTTTACTACTGTAACAATCTTATTGAAATAAGAAAGAGGGTCTAAAGCTACGTCACCAAGGAAACCAGTTACCCATGCAAAATTATTACTAATCTCTTCTTGCTCTCTTTCTTCTATTCTTTTCTTTATTGTATTAGCGGCTGGTATTGCTTTATTAGCTATGAATCTTTTCTCACATTCTTTATCACCATTACAAATAGCAAGTCCCATTATAGTACCGAACTTAAGCATATCTGTTTCTGTTTTAGTTTGATACCAATCCATTGCCATATCAGGAATAGCTAGAACTTTATCAAGAGTTTCTATTATTGGCGCAGCAATAGGATAATCTTTAGGATTAGCCCTAACTTTATTTACTTTATTATTTAGGTATTCACCAAACATAGCATGGTCAGCTCCTTGAATACCTTTCATCCATTCCTCGCCTATATCTCCTGAGTTTAGATTACCATCAAAAGATTGGTCGATAAATTTTTCTACTGCTTTAACATTAGCTGCTCTGGGTCTATCAATGACTTCAAGACCAGACATAAGATTAGCAAAGAATCCTTCTTCATCTGCTTGTACAGCTTCTTTTAATGGGAATGTACGTGGAGAAATCTCTGGGACTTCAGAAGAAAGTTTTTGAACTTGACCTTGTTCTTGGTCTATATCATAGATTATATCTTGTTGAGATGATGTGCTGTCTTGAGCTTCTATATCATAGATTATTTCTTGCTGAGGTATAGCACTCTTCTGTTTTTCTATATCGAAGGTTATCTCTTTTTGAGATGCATTGTTTTTATTCTCTTCGTCTATATCGAATACTATTTCATTCATGAAGGATTTCCTTTATTTTTCAGATTCAAAATTTTGTACGTAAGTTCTATGTAAACCATCTAAATAATCATATAAATCCTTTCCTCTAATTTCTGCATCTTTAATAATATTATCTGGAGTTGCTGGTACAAGTTGACCACTATCTTTACCATGCTTATCATTAGTTGCTAATCTAATCTTCATTCCATACTTACTATAATCAAATGCAGGTTTGATTGTAGTTTCAAAAGTATTTAACGCTTCATTGTATGCAGCATTACCAGGAGTCATTCCCATTACTGCTGCTATTCTACCAGCTCTAAGGTCTTTAGGAGATACTAACTCACCTTTACCAACAGCATTAAAGATAGGCTGAAGAACCTCATATTTATTCTTAGGAGTTTGTTCCCATTGAGAAATAGAAGCTGTTTGTTCTTTTGTTAGTGGTACACTCTTACCACGTCTATAACTGATAGAAGGTATCTTAGTCTTAACTTCTTCTGGTGCTTGTTTATCTGATTCTACACCAGATAACCATTCAAACATTTTACCTATTGTAGTTCCTGTTTGTGGTGTTGTAAAGTCTTCAGCAGTAACCATCTCACCAGTAGGTTTCTCACCTAATGTCGGCATCTCAGCATCTTTCCAAGTTTTGCCTGCTGTCTTTTTAGCAGCTAACATCTTATCTACTTCAGTTATCTTGTAACCTTTAGCAATTGCTTGACCTTCAGGAGTTGTTATACCACCAGCAGATTTAATAGCTTGTATTGTAGCTTGGTCTGCAGCATAAGCATCTTCAGCAGTTTTTAGCTCTGTCTTTAATAGTTCATTGTATTGTTTAGCTCTTAGCTCTGCAAGCTTATCTGCTTTCTTTTGAGCTTTTTCATCATACTCAGCAGCACGTTCTTGAACTCCACCGAGGAATGACATTAAACCTACTCCAAAATCCATTACATTTCTCCTTTAAATTCTTCCATCTTACCTAACAAAGAACTAGGTACTTTACTTTCAATTTCTTTTGAGCTTGGTGTATTAGCTTTAAGTTCTTTTATTTTTTGTTGTGCTAATTGTCTATCTCTCTCATCTTCTTCTTCTGGGTCAGGTTCGCCATCAAGAACAAAATCAATCTCTACACTATTAGCTAACCACATTAATAAATAGATTGTTGGTTCTATTAATAATAGAAATAAATCTGGATTCCATTCACCTTCATGAAAACCTTTTGTAAGATATACCTGAGCTATATCTGCAATAGGAATACCATCACGCATTAAGTTTAGTAACTGTTCATAATTCTCATCTTCAGTAAGCTGGTCAAATATAAAGTCCATAGCGCTTTCTACATTAGTAAACCTAGGTGGTTGCTCATAAGGACGAGGATTACCAGAATCAGTAGTTAATGACTCACCTGGTACTGGAGCATCAAACGGGTCAATGCCCTGCTTTTCTAAGCTCTCAGACATTTGTAAATTTTGTTCTAAACTATTTGCCATAATATTTTCCTATGCTAGTTTTTGTAATAAGCTTTGTTTCATAAGTTCTGAATATTGAGTAGGACTCATTACACCTCCATAGCTTTGTGCAAATTCAGTACCCATTCCTGCTGAGCCTCCTACACCAGATACGCCTTTAAGTGCTACATTACTACCTACATCTTGACCAAAGGCAAGAGGTGACTTAGCAGCTTCTTCATCGCCTTTAAGTAAGTTACCAATAGCATCAGCTACTCCACCAGATTTTGGTTTAGGTAGTTCACTAGATAATCCTGCTGAACCCATTGTCAAATCTAATCCTTCACCTGTGTATCTATAACCGCCACTTCCTGTCTTAGCCCAATCAAATGACATTTCAACATCAGCACCACCAGTTTGTTCCCAAAGCATTCTAGCTTGACTATCTGGTCCTGTATCTGTAAGTCCTAGTTTTTTAGCATACTGGTCAATTTCTGCTTGCTGTGCTTCTTGACTTAGCATTCCAGCTTTATCGTATACTTCAGTACCTACATCATGTGTCTTATAAATACTTTGCCCTGTATCATCTAGATAATTAACTCTACTTAAATCACCAGTAGATACAATATCACTAGCACTCTTATACATATTACTAAACCCATCTGATACTGATGTTCCTACTGATTTAAATCCAGCAGCTATCTTATCTGTCATTGATGCTGTATCACCAAGAGAATTAAAACCTTTATTGTACGCATCTATACCTGCATTAGCACCATAACCAATAGCACCACCAGCAGCACCAATTAAAGCACCTTTAAGTTTACCACCACTAGTGATAAAACCAGTAAGAGCACCTTTACCTATAGCACCCCATATACCCGCATTAGCCCATAAGGCTTGAAATCCTGGTATGAATCCTATGGCTATGGATGCCAGTGGTCCTAGTTTACTAACAGTCTTACCAACTTTTTTAACTACCTTTTTAACAGACTTAGCAATACTACTTCCTATTTTTTTAATTCCTTTTACTACTGACTTAACTACCTTTGTAATAGGTCTAGTTACCTTCTTTATAATTCTTGAAATTCCACTAAAAAATCCCATTCTATTCTCCTACTTAATTATACTGTTTCCACAAATCTACAGCAAGCTTACCTAGTTTAGCTAAAGCATCGGACTTTGCTGCATCTGTAGCTGCTTCGTTACCTAGTGCTGCAATTGCTAATCTAGTCTGAGCATCTGTTTCTGTGTTAGCTGTTTGGAATGCCCAATTAGCAGAGTCTCTCATTTCCTGCCATAAGTATGCTTGTGATTGTGCTGATAAATTAAACATATTAATTGCATTAGCTTGATTCATAGCATTCTCACCAGCTGTGTTTGCTGTGTTAAGAGTTCTTCTCCATTGTGCATTTGATTGATTAATAGCATTAGCATTCTGAGCATTGAACTGGTCTCTGTTAAAAGCTAACTGAGAATTAAACTGGTCAATCTGAGAATTTAATTGAGCATTAAGTTGTTGTGCTTGTAATGAATTACCTGCATCTAGAGCAGCTCTTTGTTGTGATAATTGTGAATTGTACTGACTAGTAGCATCAGCTCTAGTAGCATTATTAGTAGCAATCTGTGTATTAAGATTAGCCATAAATGTGTTTACTTGTTGTTGATTAGCAGCATTGAATTGTAATGATGCATTAACAGCTGCTTGGTCAGATAACATATTCTGTTGTCTTATCTGTGCATTAAGTACATTAGCTTGTTGTGTATTAGATAGATTAGTCATATCCATTTGTAAGAAAGCCTGAGCATTTAATACTTGAGCTTGCTGATTGTTAGTCAGATTAGCCATGTCCATATTAGCTAATGTAGTAGCATTCTGTACAGCTGCTTGTTGTTCGTTAGATAAATTAGTTAACTGAAGACTCTGCATAAATTTACTATTAGCAAGTGTCTTCTGTTGTGTATAGTTTAAGTTAGCCATATCCATACCAACTTGTGCTTGTGCATTTTGTAATGCTACTTGTTGTTGGTTAGATAAGTTAGCCATGAATGTCTGCTGTTCTGTAGAAGCATTCTGTGAAGCAATAGGAATAGCAGCTTGAGATATAGCATTAAGGATAGCCTCTCTTGCTACTGTAGAAGTACCCATACCTCTTTCAGCTAACAGAGCTTCAGCAGCTTCTAGGGCTGGCTTAGCAAATGTTGGAATACCATCAGGACCAACATCCTTCATTAACTTAGTATACTGCGTAGACATTAACGCTTGACTAGGCGTAGTTGCTGTAGCAGCTTTTGCTAAAGAATCTGCAGATAACTTACCAGTAATATCTCCAGCCATAGTACCAGCCATAGCAGTAGTATCTGTAGCTGCTTTCATTTGAGATGCTGTACCAGTCTGTGCTGCAACCTGTTGAGTAGGAGCAGCTTGAGTTGCTGCAGTAACTGTAGGAGCAGTACCAGTAGTTGCTGCTTGATATCCCGTAGCTTGTACTGTAGGAGCTGCAGCGACTGTAGTTGTAGTAGCTTTATCAGCAGCAGCTAATGTAGGTTTAGTTATTGTTTGACCTGCTACCTGTTGAGTTGCAGCCTGAGCTACAGGAGATACAATTTCACCAGCACCAACAGTTCCCTTAACATATTTCTGTTCAGCTCCTGCAGGTAATGTAGGATTAGCTACATTCTGTTCAATCTGTTTATAGGTCGCGTCATTCTTATAGTATTCTGGTTGCGCCTCTTCTGGTAGTACTGATGCCATAATTTATTCCTTTTGTTTTGAATTATTAAACATTGATAAAAATGCTGATTTAGCTGTGTTTAGTTGTTGTGTTTTAAATGTTAGTTGATTTAATTGTTTTTGAATATCTATGATATGTTCTAGATATAGTTTAGATTCATCTGATAATGTATCAACATTAATTACTTCATTATCAATTGTAATTGTGTTTTCTGTAGTCAGTTCTTTATTATCCATTAGTATATCCTATAAGTATAAATTATAGATTATACCATAAAATTATTAAAAAGTCAAACTAAGAATTATTTCTTCTTTTTCTTAGCCATACACTTTTTAGCTTTTTTGCATTTAGCT
>Ga0255751_10004117_pt1 | contig 13190 bp, 15 predicted proteins | sample 071ome_20_FD_179951 | JGI IMG/M metagenome (GOLD analysis project Ga0255751, IMG submission 179951) | Coastal salt marsh microbial communities from the Groves Creek Marsh, Skidaway Island, Georgia - 071412BT metaG (version 2) | ecosystem: Environmental > Aquatic > Marine > Intertidal zone >...
CTACCCGTTCTGTTTCTAGCAAGCTCCGTAAAATGGGCTTTGAAGTAGAACTGGCTTCTTCTCGATCAAACCGCGCTTTTAGCGCAGATCAAGAAGCAACTCTTGCTGCTTTTGTCTCTGACAACAGCGGTGAGTACACCTATGCTCAAATTGCTGAGCATTTTGAAGGCGGAGCTTTCTCCGCTAAGTCTATCCAAGGCAAGATTTTGTCTATGGAATTGACCGATCATGTCAAGCCTGCTCCCAAGGTTGAGACTGTTCGTACCTACTCTCCCGAAGAGGAGTCTAAGTTTATCTCTATGGTAAATGATGGTGCGTTCGTTGAAGCTATTGCAGAAGCTCTTGATCGCTCTGTAAACTCTGTACGTGGTAAGGCTCTCAGCCTGCTTCGTTCAGGTGAAATCGACGCTATTCCTCGTCAAGAGCACACCAAGGGTGGAGCCAAAGAAGATCCTTTGGCAGACCTCGGTGATGTGTCTGGAATGACCGTTGAAGAGATCGCGGAAGCAATCGGCAAGACTGCTCGCGGTGTCAAGACTATGCTGACTCGTCGTGGCCTTTCAGCCGCTGACTATGACGGCGCTTCAAAGAAAGAAAAGGCTGCTGGTTAAGTAGACTTTCTTTTGAGCAACCGTAGCGGGTGCGTTGCGGTTGCTTTTTTGTGTACTCGGGGAACTTAATTGAATATTGCTTCTGCATTAATCAAACAGATTATTGTGCTTCAGGATTCTGATACCTGGAGCTATCTGCGTAAGCATTATTTGCCTAACGAGTACCATACCATCTTTAGTATTATTGATGGACACTCCCAGAAGTATCATACTGTTCCTACATTTGAGGATCTAAAGTTTGAGATTCGGGATAGTGCTACGCAAGAAAAACTTCTTGCTATTGAAGCACTTGAAGTTGAAGCAGAACCTTCTATGCTGCTTCAATATCTCAAGAATGAGTACACTCAAAAAGAGATACTGTATTCTCTTGAGAAATATATTGACCATTCCATATCTTTTGAAGATGCGGAAGAGTCAGTATCTCATCTGCACCAGATTGTTCTAGATATAGAAGAAAAAGTAGAGCTAGAGCAGCCCCAGGAAAGTATGCAACGTATTTCCCTGTTTCCTGCAGAAGAGGAATTGGAAAAGTACCTGCCCCTCGGTATGAACTCCGCATTCGACGAAGAATTCAAGTTTTCTCCCCGAGACTTAATTCTTGTCGGGGGTCGCCGCGGGGCAGGGAAATCCATTACTTGCTGTAACATTGCAAATACAGTGTATGAAAGTGGAAAGTCTGCTATCTATTTCACAATCGAGATGGATAGTCGAGAAATTCTACAAAGATGCTGTTCCATTGCGACTGGAGTTCCACACGAGCGTATTCGGAAACGTAATCTTAGTGTTACGGAGTGGGAGCTTGTTGCAGCTTGGTGGGCTAACCGTTTTGTGAACCCAGAAGAAAAATTGAATTTGTACAAAGAACATCGAGACTTTGATCGCCTACACTACGATCTAAAGACTAACTGTGAGCTTCTCCCGACTCAGCAGTTGGATGTTGTCTACGATGCTTCTCTCACTCTTTCAAAGATTCGAGCCGAGCTGGATAAGAAAGTCAAAAGTGCGATGGATGTTGGTGTAATTATTGTTGATTATATCAATCAAGTCAAGCGTTCTAATCTTCCGTCACGCGCAGGTCAGTATGACTGGACTGAGCAGATAGAAGTAAGTAAAGCACTGAAATCAATGGCCCAGGAGTATGAAGTGCCGGTTTATAGTCCTTATCAGATAGATGCTACTGGAGAAGCTCGCTTCGCCAAGGGTATTCTCGATGCGGCAGACGCAGCTTTCACGATTGATACGTGGAGAACTGAAGATGCTATTATGACATTTAATTGTACTAAAATGAGAAGTGGTAAAATGGGAACATTCACTTCTACAATGAATTGGGAAACTCTAAAAATAGGGCCAGAATCAGCACTCACGCCAGATGAAAAAGAAGAAAATGAGCATAAGACTGGCGAAGAAATAAACGACATCTAAAAATAATTCTTGACACTCCTGCTATTTTTTGGTATAATATATCTTCAAATGGCAGGAGTTTTTTATGGGGATTTACTATGGATCAATGGGCCACACTTTCTCAGGAAGAAAAAAGAAAACGTATAATCGACGAAAACATATATCTGCAAAGGCTGGGGATACTACTGGAAATCCCCATAGGCGACGAGAAACCCCCGAGTACCCTTCAGCCCCCGACACAGCTGGAGTTGCCGCTCGAGTGGAATCGCCACGTTACACAGGAACCCTTGTTAAAGGTATCGGAACCATGCATAAGTCCAATGCCGTACCTATTATAGACGAACAACAGATGAAAGAACTAGCGAGTATGAGAAGATGAGTTTAGCACCAAGAGTAGAGGTTAAAGTTGGCCCCTATTTTGATATTCTCGAAGCAGCAATGGCGGAAGGAAATATAGAGCTGGCAGAAACAATGCTGGCTCGTATTTCTTCATATTTTCATCTACTGGATGACGAACATAAAGACTACTACCATGGTTGTCAGTATGCTATCGAAGAAGATTTAGTACATACCTTTGCAGAAGGATACGACGAAGGTGAATATGATGAGCCTACTGAATATGACGAATGGCAATCTTTTGACTCGGACTGTTAGTGAACGTACAAGAATTACTTGAAAGTAGAAAAGTTCCTTTTACCCCCAAAGGAAAGGATTTTGTCGTATCTTGTCTCAGCCCTGAGCATGATGACAGTAATCCAAGTATGCGGGTAGATCAAATTACAGGAATTTTTCATTGCTTCTCTTGTGGCTTCAAGGGAAGTCTTTTTGTGCATTTTGGGGAAAAGGCAAGTTTTTTACACTTACGCAGAGAACTTATTAAGAAGAAAATTCGTGAAAAGAGAGCTGAAAGTGTAGGCTTGTCTTTTCCCCCAAGTGCATTACCTTACGTTGGAAACTGGAGAAATATTAAACCAGAAACCTACCGTAAGTTTGAAGCTTTTCAAGATCATGAACACTTTATTGGTCGAGTAGTATTTCCAATTCGTGACATATCTGGAAAGATTGTAGCATTTAATGCTCGACACATGACTGGAGGTACACCAAAGTATCTTATTAGCCCTCCTGGGGCACGAATGCCTCTGTATCCTTCGAAAGTCACCCCAATACAAGGCAGCGTTATTCTTGTAGAAGGAATCTACGATATGATAAATCTGCACGACAAAGGATTAACAAATGCAGTGTGTTGTTTTGGTACTCGCAACATTAACGAAGATAAGCTATCAATTCTTCGGCTTCAAGGAGTAGAACAAGCAGTAGTATTTTTTGATGGAGATGAAGCAGGACAAAAAGCAGCAGAAAATGTAAAACAAATGTGCGAAAATGTCGACTTATTAGTAAGAAACATTAACGTACCAGATAAAGACCCAGGTGGATTATCAGAAAATCAAGTACAGAAATTGAAACAAAAACTTTACTCATAGGAGTAGTATATGACGAGCCCAAAGGTCGCTCTAATAGAGACCAAACCAAGTAGAACAGATTTTAAATATGAATTTGGCGGAGCTTTTGATTTTGACCAGTATCAGTTATGTTCTGATCCTGCTATCAAGAAAGTTCTGAAACGAGACTGTGATATACAGATTGATACAGAGTTATATGACTGGATTATTCTAGTAGGCTCTGATGCACTCAAGTATTTTACAAAAATTAATTCAGTAACAGAATATTCAGGAAAGAAAGTAGAAGGTAAATTTCTTCCTGTTATAAACCCAGCGATGCTTGCTTTTAAACCAGAAGCAAGAAACACTTGGGAATCTTCGAAAGATAATATTATCTCTTATATTCGAGGAGAAATTGAAGAAGTAGTCATAGACAATAATATTGCTTTTGGTATACAAAGTACGGAGGAAGCAAATGCTTTTATCGAACAGGCTATTAGACACGAGGGAGACTATATTGCTCTGGACTCAGAGACTACTGGACTCTATCCTCGGAACGGTCATATGCTGGGTATTAGTCTTAGTTATAATGGGGCTAGTGGGGCTTATATTGACACCGATTGTTTTGATGATGATACTGAACGATTGCTTCAAGAACTTTTTGATAAGAAAATTGTAGTATTTCACAATGCCAAGTTTGACATGGCATTTTTTGAGTATCATTTTAACTTTAGATTTCCGCGCTTTGAAGACACCATGCTTCTTCATTATCTCATTGATGAGAACCCTGGAGGTCATGGACTCAAGCAGTTATCTTTAAAATACACTCCTTATGGTGACTATGAAAAACCGATGTATGATTGGATTGAGCAGTACCGTAAGGAAAATGGTATATTAAAGGGTGATTTCCGATGGGAGTGGATTCCTTTTGATATAATGAAAACTTATGCAGCAATGGATGCTGTATGTACTTTTCTTATTTACGAAAAATTCGTAAAAATCAAGCAGAATAAGAAGTTAGCATGGGTTTACGATAACATTCTTATCCCAGGTTGTAGATTTTTAATTGATACTCAAGATAATGGCGTACCCTTTGACTATGACCGATTGGAAAAGTCTCAGGTTTTAATGCAACAAGATATTGATGAAGCTATTCGTACTCTTTATAAGAATCCAAAGATTCGTAAGTTCGAAGAAATACAAGGAGCAGAGTTTAATCCAAACAGCACAGTGCAACTTCGAAAGCTACTGTTTGATATGTTAGGCTTAAACCCTACAGGAAAGAAAACAGGTACGGGAGCTGACTCTACCGACGCAGAAGTGTTAAATGCACTATCAGCACAGTCGGAAGTACCTGGACTTATTCTTGATATTCGTCAGAAGTCTAAAATCAAGAATACTTACTTAGACAAGATTATTCCTCAGCTCGATAGAGATAGTCGATTGAGAACAAATTTTAACCTGCATGGTACGACTTCTGGTCGTTTATCAAGTAGTGGTAAGTTAAATATGCAGCAGTTACCTCGTGATAACCCTATTGTAAAAGGGTGTATCAAAGCAGCTCCAGGTCATAAGATTGTGGCTATGGACTTAACTACTGCAGAAGTGTATGTTGCTGCAAAACTTGCAGACGATGAAGCGTTGATGAATGTATTTCGTAGTGGAGGAAACTTTCATAGTACGATTGCAAAAACAGTATTTAAACTTCCATGTGACGTAGAAGATGTCGCAGAATTATATGGAACACAACGCCAAGCCGCAAAAGCAGTAACATTTGGTATTATGTATGGCGCGGGCCCGAAGAAGATTAGTGAACAAGTTACTAAAGATTCAGGCACTTATTTTAGCCAGCAAGAGGCAAAAGAAGTTATTGATGATTATTTTCGATCTTTTCATAAGTTGAGAAAGTGGATTGACAATAATCAAAAATTTATCGAGCACAATGGATTTATTTATAGCTTTTTTGGCCGCAAAAGGAGATTGCCGAATGTCTCATCTACAGACGCAGGCATCAAAAGTCATAGCATTAGGTCTGGTCTTAATTTTCTGGTGCAGTCTACTGCTTCTGATATTAACCTTCTAGGTGCAATAGATATGGGACAGTTTATTAAGTCTCAAAATATGAAATCACGAATATTTGCATTGGTTCATGACTCAATTCTGGCAGAAGTTCCAGAAGATGAAATAGACTTTTACTGTGAAAAACTTCAAAACTTTATTCAGATGGATAGAGGTGTATCTATCTCAGGAGCACCTGTAGGATGTGACTTCGAAGTTGGAGATGATTACTCCATGGGCAAATTTGAGAAAATGTATGAAACGTATTAAAATGAAAGGCGGAGATGAATATGATGCGCTCTCTTCTAAATCTAAAGGTTTATTTAGATGGAGAGCGGGCGTAAGAAAAAAGCTTAAACGTAAATACAATAAAAGATTTCGTAAAATTGATCGTTACCTACAAAGAAATAAAAAAGATTAAATTTCCAGTTTTTGTTCTTCCAAGCAGTAATTGGGAATTGATAGATGGATTATTACTTATTGATAATCAAGTAGTAGACGATCGAAATATGCCGGGAGCTTCTCTCGGCATACGTCGTTTACAAACTCATTTTACAGAGTTAGTACCTTTAAGACATTCAATAGATTCGTTAATTGGAATACTAAAGCAGAACACTAAAACTTTTATTGATAGTGGAGGCACTCCTTTTATCTATCAAAAAACTATGAATTCATCTTTAAAATACTACAAAATACGAAAAGTTGAATTAAAGGAAAAAGCTTCTGTACTTTGGTTAAAGGATGTTAATTTTCCTTTTACCATACCGCGTCCACCTCCCCGAGAATTAACTTGGGCAGGTGTACTTCATATAGGCGGATTGCCTTGGCTGTTATATGAGTACTCCGAAGAAAAACTAAAGGACACTCGAAGAAAAGTATAATTTTATGTCGAGAAGAAAAAAGACTCTTGCGGGAGCAAATTTAGATTTACAAGAGATCGAACCACTTACAAAAAATCAAGTAATTGCGTTTGAAAGTACTAAAAACTTAATGCTGCACGGAGTAGCAGGAACAGGAAAAACTTTTATATCGTCATACTTAGCGTTTGATGATATGACAAAAGGTATATACGAACGGCTCGTAATTATAAGAAGTGCAGTACCTACTCGTGATATAGGTTTCCTGCCCGGAAACGAAAAAGAAAAAGCCTCAGTCTATGAAGAGCCATACAAAGATATTTGTATAGAACTTTTTCAAAGAGGAGATGCTTATGAAATTCTCAAAACGAAAGGGTTAGTACATTTTATGACCACTTCTTTTATTCGTGGAGTCACACTAAGAAACGCAGTAATTCTAATTGATGAATGTCAGAATATGACTTTTCATGAGCTAGACTCAATTATAACAAGAATCGGGCAGGATTGTAGAGTACTATTTTGTGGCGATTTTCGTCAAACAGATTTGGCAAAAAACGGCTTAAAAGACTTTGTACGAATTTTAAAAGCAATGAACGAGTTTGATTTTATTGACTTTGATATTAAAGATATTGTAAGAAGTGAATTCGTCAAGCAATACATAACCGCAAAAACAGATTTAGGTTTATGAAAGCAGTAATTAGCAATAGAATCTATTTGGAAGTAACTCGGGAGTATAAGGAGCATCTCAGCAAAGAGCTGACTTATAAAATACCTCCGCAGAATCCAAATGACCCACCTATTGTTATAAAAAATATGGCACGGGTTCGAGAGAATCTTGTTACCATACCAATCGGAAGAACGGATTTAATACCAAATGACTATGAAATTGTTGACAAAAGGATTAATGTGCCTGTTGATTTTCCTGATTTTAGGTTTGTACTCCGAGAATCTCAACAAGCAGTCTATGACGAGCTCGATGATAACTGTATCATCAACGCGTGGGTAAGCTGGGGTAAGACTTTTACGGGGTTGGCGATAGCCGGAAAACTCGGACAAAAAACACTTGTAGTTGTACACACTGTACCACTACGAAACCAGTGGGCAAAAGAAGTAGAGAAAGTCTATGGATTTACGCCTGGAATTATAGGAAGCGGAAAGTTTAATCTTGACGCTCCTATCGTAATTGGCAACACTCAGAGTTTATACCGCAATATTCCGAAGATTCGTAAAGAATTTGGAACAATTATACTAGATGAAATGCACCATGTAAGCAGTCCAACTTTTTCCAAAGTTATCGACACAAATTACTGTCGATATAAGATCGGACTATCAGGCACAATTGAAAGAAAAGATGGCAAACATGTAGTCTTTCGTGATTACTTTGGCAGTAAAGTTTTCAAACCCCCAAAGGAAAACTTTATGACGCCAAAAGTACAAATAATAAAATCAGAAATACGATTCATGGATGGAGCCCGTATTCCTTGGGCAAACCGTGTTACAAATTTGGCAAACAATGAAGAATATCGTCATACCGTTTCACTTCTTGCTGCAACTTATGCAGCCCGAGGTCACAAGGTACTTGTAGTGTCCGATCGTGTGCATTTTTTACGAAGCTGCGCCGAACTGGTTGGAGATAATGCAATTTGTGTTACGGGCGAAGTTCCGCATGAACAAAGAGAAACGCTTCTCAATGAGATTAACTATGGAAGTAAAAACATTTTATTTGGGACTCAAGCAATATTTAGCGAAGGTATATCAGTCAATTCCCTCTCTGTCCTTATACTCGGTACGCCCATTAACAACGAACCCCTCCTCACCCAGCTCATCGGAAGAGTTATCCGAGAGCAAGAAGGAAAACAAACCCCTGTAATTGTAGATATACATTTAAAAGGAAATACTGCCAGAACGCAGGCTTCTAACAGAATGGGCTACTACATGAAACAAGGCTGGAAAATTGAACAAATAGGATAGAAAAATAGTTCTTGACACCCAAGTTATTTTTTAGTATAATATATGCTTCTATACGATTGGAAAAAGATATTCACTGTTGCAAATGGCGAGCCATCAGGTATTTTTATGATATTTGAGATGCTGGTTAAGCAAAGTATACCTCGAAATAAGTACGATCCCATTTATAAGTTTTATGAAACAAACTTTGCGGGAGATTCTTTTTTGGTACACCCCGATGTTCTTTTATACAATGCGTTTAGACATTCTCGCCGAGATATTGCAATATACTTAGCTTTTGCAAGTATGCGGTCTCTCGGAGAATACTTCGCCTCTGGCGATATTACACTAGATCTATTGGAAATGCCACTAGATCCCTTTCAACACTTAGAAAACGACGACAGACTACTTTACATGGAAGATGACAAGTTACATTTTCTGTATGAAGAAGTCCCACAGGAGAAAACAGAATGGCATTAAGCTTTAACAAATCAAAGGGCGCTGCTCAAAAATCCAACATTACTACTTATAGCTACCAGGACGGGGATAACTCTATTCGTCTCGTTGGCGATATTCTTGCTCGATACGTGTATTGGGTTACTGGTGAGAACGACAAGAACATTCCTTTGGAGTGTCTGTCTTTTGATCGTAATGAAGAGCGGTTTAATAACAAAGAAAAAGATTGGGTTCGTGAATACTATCCCGATCTGAAGTGTGGCTGGAGCTATGTAATGCAGTGCATTCACAATGGCGAAGTCAAGATTGTCAATCTAAAGAAGAAGTTGTGGGAGCAAATTCTCACTGCTGCCGAAGATTTGGGCGATCCTACAGATGTCGAAACTGGCTGGGACGTTAAGTTCAAGCGAGTTAAAACTGGCCCACTGCCCTACAATGTAGAGTATCAACTTCAAGTGCTGAAGTGCAAGCCTCGTGCTCTTGATGATGACGAACTGGCCCTTGTAGAAGGTCTGAAGTCTATGGATGATGTTATGCCTCGTCCAACCCCTGATGCTCAAAAAGAGCTGCTCGACAGAGTACGTCAAGCTGACACAAATGAAATTGATGATGAAGCACTAGATGCGGAGTTTGCCATTTCATGATACTTTTTACGGCAGACTGGCATTTAAAGCTAGGTCAAAAAAATGTTCCACGCGAGTGGGCACTTCGCCGCTATGAATTGTTTTTTGAGCAGATTCATTCTCTCGAAAAAGAGTGCAACATGCACATCATAGGTGGAGACCTTTTTGATCGTCTGCCTAACATGGAAGAACTGGAACTGTACTTTTCGTTTATTCGGGAAGTACAGATTCCCACTCTTATCTATGACGGCAATCACGAAGCAACAAAAAAGAATAAAACTTTCTTTACACAACTAAAGCAAGTAAGTAGAGATATTAATCCCTTAGTACAGATCGTAGATATTTCTTATTATGATTCAGATTTTGGGTTTAATGTGCTTCCGTATGCGGATTTACACCGACCGGAAAGCATCGAAAAGTTTGTACAGGATAAACCACTATTTACTCATGTACGAGGAGAAATACCTCCCCATGTCAAGCCAGAGGTGGACTTAGACAGGTTTGAAGATTTTCCAATCGTATTTGCGGGCGATTTACACGCCCATAGTAATAGTCAAAGAAATATAGTATATCCGGGGTCTCCAATGACCACTTCTTTTCATAGAACAGAAGTACAGACTGGATACATATTAATAAATCCAAACACTTGGAAGTGGATGTGGGAGCCTTTTGACCTTCCACAACTAATACGAAAAACAGTAGCCGATCCAAATGAAATGATTCCTACTGAATATCATCATACTATTTACGAGCTAGAAGGTGATATACAAGATTTAGCAAATGTAAAAAATAGTGATTTACTAGATAAAAAAGTTGTAAAGCGTAGTAGTGAAGCAGCTCTGGTAATGAATAAAGATATGAGCATCCAAGAAGAGCTAGTAGAGTATCTAGCATATATCTTGGAATTAGAAGATGATAAAATTCAAAATATAGTAGGCACTTTTAATGATTACGCTCAAAAAACTACAATGGAATAACTGCTTTAGTTACGGGTCGAATAATAGCCTCGACTTAGAAGAAAATATAGTAACTCAAATAATTGGAACAAACGGTATGGGCAAGTCGTCTATACCGTTAATTATTGAAGAAGCCCTTTTTAACAAAAACTCAAAGGGTATCAAAAAAGCAGATATACCAAATCGTTATGTAAATAATGGCTATAATATTCATCTCGAGTTTACAAAAGACGAAGATGCATATGTGGTCTCAATTGATAGAAAAGCAAATATTAAAGTAGTATTTTTAAAGAATGGCGAAGATATTTCGAGCCATACAGCTACAAACACATTTAAAACAATACAAGAAGTAATTGGTATAGATTTTAAAACTTTCTCGCAGCTTGTATATCAAAATACAAATGCGAGTCTACAGTTTCTTACAGCAACAGATACAACAAGAAAGAAGTTTCTTATTGACTTGTTGCACCTTGAAGAATATGTAGAGCTGTTTGAAGTATTTAAAAATGCTTCTAAAAATTTATCATTGGAAATTTCCGCAGTTAAATCAAAAATAGCAACTGTGGAAAAATGGTTGTCCGATAATAAATTGAGAGATACTATCGTACTGCCTATGCTAGAAATTGAAAATGATACGGAAGAACTTGAGAAGCAATTCCGTTCACTAACGAAAGAAATTGAAAATATTTCGGAAAAAAATAAAAAAATCTCACAAAATAATCAGTGCATCTCTTTGCTCAAGCAAATAAATATTCAAGAAATACAGAATATTGATGTAAATGCAAAAGAATCATATGATACCCTACAGTCAGAGCTTGGCAATCTTACCGGGGTCGTAGCGGGGTCAAAGAGGCTGATGAAAAAACTGGAAGATTTGAAAGGTAAATGTCCGACTTGTGAGCAAAATGTTCAAGAGACATTCAAGCAAAGTCTAATTACGGAGGAAGCTACAAAGATTTCTTTCGCAGAGGAGAAAATGCGTGAAATTACAACAAGAATTCAAGAAATTAAACGAAACAATGAACGTTTCGAATATAAAAACAAAATGCAAAGAGAGTGGGAAGACCTTTATCGAAGCATTGATCGAGATCTGCCAGTGGCCCTCTTGGATAAAGGAGAGCTTGAAGAGCGGTTGGCAGGAGTACGAGCTGACTTGGTTTCGATTAAAAAGTCTGTGGCGGATGCAACGGCGGAAAACGAAAGAAGAACAAAGCAAAACACCCGAATCCAAGTAATTCAGGAACAGACAGATAGTTTTCTGCAACAATTAGAAGAAGCACAGGACTCTTTAAATAAAGTAGAAAGTGTATATTCTAATTTGGAAGTATTGAAAAAAGCATTTAGCACAAACGGCTTAATCGCTTATAAAATAGAAAATCTAGTAAAAGAACTAGAAGAATTAGTAAACACCTATCTTGGAGAGCTTTCCGACGGGCGTTTTACTCTTGAATTTGTTGTAAGTAATGATAAGCTAAACGTGCAAATTACAGACAATGGAAACATTGTTGATATACTTGCTCTTTCTTCTGGAGAGTTAGCAAGAGTAAATACCGCTACTCTTATAGCAATTCGTAAGCTAATGAGTAGTATTTCAAAATCACGAATCAATATTCTCTTTTTAGATGAAGTGATTAATGTGCTTGACGAAACAGGTAGAGAAAAACTTGTCGAAGTATTACTCGGCGAAGAAAATCTGAATACCTATGTCGTCAGTCACGGTTGGACACATCCTCTGCTAGAGAAAATTGAAGTCGTAAAGAGAGAAAATGTGAGTGCCCTTGAATGAATCGACTAGCAGCACAGCGTAGAATGTGGTTGTTAAAGAAAGCAAAAGAACAGGAGCTGCAAGAAGAGCTCAAAGAACTATCTAAAGTCGAAAAAAAGAAGAAGTCAATATGGTTGATAGCAGAGCGAAAGGAGCAAGAGGAGAATACTTAGTACGAGATATGTTGCGGGTCGCAACGGGGTTGCAGTTTGAAAGAGTCCCTAATTCAGGGGCTCTTGAGTATTTGAAAGGCGATCTCTATGTTCCGAATGAAAAAAATAGATTTTGTATTGAAGTAAAAAACTACTCTGAATCCCCTCTTTCAGATAAAATATTTACTGCGAAAAAGACAAATAATCTTATTCGCTGGTGGAAAAAAGTACAAGTACAAGCGAAAGGAGGAGACCAAGAGCCTCTTCTTTTCTTTAAATATAATCGTTCTCCTGTGTTTGTTGTAACAAATTTACAGCCGAAACAAACTGAAGAATGGATGTTTATACAGTTTCTTAACTGTTTCATTCTTCTCGCGGAAGATTGGTTAAAAAACGAAACGGTGGAGTTTTTAAAAAATGGCATTCAGTTTTAGTGAAAAAATTGTAAATCCAAGTGATAAAACCACACTTATAGTAGATGCGCTAAACCTAGCATTTCGATGGAAGCATCAAGGACGTACAGACTTTCGATATGATTATCAACGTACTGTAGAGTCTCTTGCAAAGTCTTACGACTGTAAAAATTTAATTATTGCAGCAGATTGGGGCTCTTCTAGCTATAGAAAAGGTATCAATCCTGAGTATAAGCAAAATCGAAAAGAAAAGTTTGCAGAACAAACCGAAGAAGAACGAATCGCATTTGAAGAGTTCTTTGAAGAGTTTGAAGCATCCCTAGAAGTACTCGAAGAAGCAGGGTATACAGTACTTCGATATAAGGGCGTAGAGGCAGATGATATTGCTGCTCACTTGGTAAAAGAAAGAAATAAGTATGGTTTAGAATATATTTGGCTTATTTCGAGCGATAGAGACTGGGATTTACTTATTCAAGAAAATGTTGGACGATTCTCATATGTGACGAGGAAGG
>Ga0255751_10004120_pt1 | contig 13189 bp, 9 predicted proteins | sample 071ome_20_FD_179951 | JGI IMG/M metagenome (GOLD analysis project Ga0255751, IMG submission 179951) | Coastal salt marsh microbial communities from the Groves Creek Marsh, Skidaway Island, Georgia - 071412BT metaG (version 2) | ecosystem: Environmental > Aquatic > Marine > Intertidal zone > Salt...
TGCTCCTTTAGCAATCTGGTGAATGCAGCGAACTCATAATTCGCCTGAGGCGTGTTCGATCCACGCAAGGAGCACCTAGGGACGGTGGCGGAAGTGGTAGACGCACCAGACTTAAAATCTGTTGGGAGTATTCCCGTGGGGGTTCAAGTCCCCCTCGTCCTATAAAAATAAATAAGACAAAAACATCCACTATGTCTTATAAGATTGACACTGCATACTGCTGGTATTTGAACCGCAGTATGATAGTGAAGATGTATTTTATCAATCAAGTTCCATTCACCTTTGATGAACTGCCTGATGGACACTTGGAAGATGAAGAATTAGTAGAACTCGCAAATAAAGAAACATCCTTTGAGCCAGAAGACTTATACAGGAGTTCTTTCTATCTTATAGATGAGGAAGTGCATCCTTGTTTGTTTCCAGTTGACTTAGAAAACCCAGAAGATATGCCAGATGATGAAGTATATTATCACGATGAGGAAGATTTAATGGGATAAATAAACCATAGGAATAATCATGGTTCAGTATATCCGATGCCTCTTAATAAGTTAGAAAATTTTATTAAAAATACGGAAGGTCGTATCCTTTACGTTAACCCCAATGATTTAGATGCTACTGATGGTGTTGAAAATCAGGGTAATTCTTTAACAAAACCATTTAAGACGATTCAACGTGCTTTAATTGAATCGGCAAGATTTTCATACTTAAAGGGAAGTGATAATGACATCACTGAAAAGACTACTATTCTCCTATTTCCTGGAGAGCACATTATTGATAACAGACCAGGACATAAAATTAAAACTGAGAATGGAATTGCCAAAGCAGTAAGACCAGATGGCAATGATGATGAATTTGCTCAGTCAGTATTTACTTTAACATTAAATACAAACTTTGACTTAACTCAAGAAGATAATATTCTCCACAAGTTTAACAGTTTCAATGGTGGAGTTATTGTACCTAGAGGTACTTCCATTGTTGGTTTAGACTTAAGAAAAACTAAAATTAGACCAAAATACGTACCAAATCCAACAGACGATAATATTCCATCTAGTGCTATCTTTAGAGTCACTGGTGCATGTTATTTTTGGCAGTTTACTTTCTTTGATGGTGATGAGAAAACAGGAGTATATACAGACCCAGTACAGTTTGGCATCACTGCTTCTCCTACGTTCTCGCACCATAAACTAACTTGTTTTGAGTATGCCGATGGTGTTAATAAACCAACTGGGTTTGAACTTACAGACCTTGACATGTATTATGCAAAACTATCAAATGCTTTTAACAGAGCATCTGGTAGAGAGATAACACAGTCTGAGAAGTATCCAAATAGTCTTTCCTCATTTGCAAAGCAACGTTCAGAATGGGAAATTGTTGGTGCATTTGAAACAGATCCAATTAATATCTCTGCAATGATTTCTGGTGATGGTGCAACTCCAGGAAACATTATTACTGTTACAACAAGTATCCCTCATGGATTGACAGCAGATACTCCTATTAAAATTAGGGGTGTTGACCCAGTAGATTTTAATATATCAACTAAAGTATTGGAGGTTTTAACTCCAACTAAATTTACATATAACTTACCATTTGTAAGAACTAACTTACCTGCAGGACCACAAGGTGGTTTGAACGTATCTTCGGCAACAGTAACAGTTGAAACTGACACTGTTTCTGGCGCATCTCCATATATTTTCAACATATCTTTGCGTTCCGTTTGGGGTATGCAAGGTATGCACGCCGATGGAAGCAAATCGGATGGATTCCGCTCCATGGTTGTTGCTCAGTTTACTGCAGTATCACTGCAAAAAGATGATAGAGCTTTTGTAAAATATAATTCAACTAATAGAAGTTATAGTGGAATCGACTATGAGACAGTCACTGGAACTAGATTATCCCAGGAATCATCATCAACTAACATAGAAACTGTATATCACTTGGATCCTGATGCGATTTATCGCAGAGGATGGGAAACAACCCATGTCAAGATGTCTAATGATGCAGTTATTCAGGTTGTTTCAGTATTTGCAATTGGATTTAATAAGCACTTTGAATCATTGAGTGGTGGTGATGCTTCTATCACAAACTCAAACTCTAACTTTGGACAACTCTCTCTTGCTTCTAGTGGATACAAGAAAGAAGCATTTGGTAAAGATAATAAAGGATACATTTCACATATTATTACACCAAGAGCAGTTGTTGGTGAAGAGACTGATATTGAATGGGTACAATTTGATACTACTGCCACAAATACTTACGCAAAACCTGGACATCTTTATCTGTACACATATACTGACCAAGATATTGTACCTCCAATTATCTCACAGGGATATAGAATCGGTGCAAAAGTTGGTGAAGAATTAAAAATCACCACAGCGGCAGGTAATACATATTCTGCTAAAGTCTACATGAATGATTATTTGATAACTGAGTCAAATACCTCTTCCTCAGGAACATCATCTTCTGAGAAAAGATTCATATCTTCTACGCCAACCTTAGCAAATTCTATCGTACAATTTACACAAAATCATAATTTTATAAATGGTGAAACAATTAGAATTATAAGTGGAACAGGAGACTTACCAGAAAATATTGATCCTCATAAAGTTTACTATGCAATTACTGCAGGCAAAAACTCAAGTAGAACTGACGGAATTTCTCTGGGTGCCAATCAAATACAATTAGCATCTTCAAGAACAAATTCTAGTGCAAGCACACCAATTTACATCAATGCTTATGGTGGAGAACAACTTGAAGTTATTAGTAGAGTATCCGATAAAGATGCTGGATCTCCAGGACACCCCATACAATGGGACTATGAACACAATCATTGGTATATTCACGTAGAATCCAACAATGAGATTTATCAGTACATTCAAAATAATATTGGAACTTTAGATCCATTTACAGATATTTCATATGTTCTCAGAAAAGAAGATACTAGAAGTCTCGATGAAAGACTGTACAAGTTAAGATATATTGTTCCAAAAGAACTTGTAAATGGTAGAGGTCCAACAGAAGGATTTGTAATCCAAGAATCTAGTTCAACTTCTGTTAGGAGTGATGCAGACTTCTCACTAACTGTTTTAGATGAAACAGAAGCATCATTCTATGACTATAATAGAAATCCAAAGTTTATTAGCGATATCACATTTGACTTAGTCACCAGAAAGGCTACAGTTAGATGTGATACTAAGCATGATCTTAAAGTTGGTGATACCATCATCGTTAGAAATGTCACTAGTGAAACAAACACTGGTGGAACTGAGAACCTTGGATACAATGGAACCTTCTTAGTAACTGATATTGATGATGATAAAGTATTTAAATATTCTGAAGTCGATATATTTGGTACAACACACAGTGTAGGAACATTCAGTAATAATGTTCATAACAGAACAACATCACTTCCTAGATTTGAGAGAAATGATTTACAAAAGAATTTCTATTCATATCGTTCTGAAACAATTACACCATATATTGAGGGTGTTCAAGACGGAATATACCATCTGTATGTTTTAAATTCTTCTATTCCAATTGATACAGAATTTACAAACTATCAATATTCTCAAAACGTCACCGACCTCTATCCACAATTAGATAGAGATAATTTAGATGACAATCCACCAGCAGCAAAATCGTTTGCAAAGAGAAGACCATTAGGTCAAGTTGTATCTAATGACCTCAAAAAGAGTCTTACAAGAGAAAACTTAGATACATTCATGCTTTCTTTTGGTGAAGGTTTAGAAATTACTAATGCCCCATTTACTAATACTTTTGCAACATTAACTTTTGATAGACCACACAATTTAGATGGGATTACAAAGTATAGTACACTAAATGCTGGTACTGGTCATAATGAAGGAACATATTATAATGTAAAACTCTATAATTCTCCACAGTTCTCTAACGTTTGGGACGGTGCAACAGCAACCGTCACAGTTAATTCTTCTGGTCAAGTTAGTGCTGCAAGTATAACTGAAGGTGGTTCTGCATATACTGATGGTGAAGTTCTCTGGTTTGATGCTGGTGTAATTGGTGGAACTCAACAGGCAAATATTGAAATAAGCACAAATGATATTACAGTATCTAATGGAAACTATGTTCAATTAACTGGTATAGGCACTGCTGATGGTGGATACTATAGAATTAATTCAGTAGCAACTACAAATCAAATTGGCATCGCTAGAACGACTGGAGATCCTAAACCAAACGTTGGTGAATATGCTGTTGTTGTTGGAAGAGAGGTTTCAATTGCACAAGAATCTTACGATTCTCAAACTGGAATATCAACATTTAAATCAACAACTCCACACGGATTACTTGCTGGAAATTCGTTTAGAATTTTAGATTCTAACAATAATAATCTTGGTGATTATATCGTCTCTACGGCATCAACCACTGGAGAATTCACTTCAAAAACTAAATCCAATCTTTCTACTGCATCAGTAGCACTCAAGCACTTCATTGGTTCTAATGCAGCACTTTCGGATGAAGAAGGTGAAAATCTTGGCGTAAGAGGAATAACATTCTTTGCTAATGAAGTTCTAAACTTAACAGATGCAATTGCAAGTGAAGTCCAATTCAAAGTTTCTCTTCCTGCTGGAACGGGAATCATTGAAAGATTTGGATTGGGATCTTACATTCAAATTGATAATGAAATTATGAGAATCACCAGCACCACTTTACAGGGTGTTGCATTGGATGAAATAACCGTAGTTCGTGGTGCTCTCGGAACAATTATTGAAGATCACGTAGAGAATTCATTAATTAGAAAAATTAATCCTATTGCTATTGAATTACGTAGACCATCTATTCTTCGTGCTTCTGGACATACATTCGAATATCTTGGTTATGGTCCAGGAAACTATTCGACTGGATTACCTCAAGTACAATTAAAGACACTTACCGAAATTGAGGACTTCCTTTCACAGTCTCAAGAGACTTCTGCTGGACAAGTCATTTACACTGGTATGAATAGTGATGGTGATTTTTATATTGGAAATACCAAATACTCAGCACAATCTGGTGAGCAAACTGTATTTGATGTTCCTGTTCCAACTATTACTGGAGAAGATCCTAATAGATTGAGTGTTGTATTTGATGAGGTAATTGTTAAGGAAAGAATTCTGGTTGAAGGTGGAAACTCTGGTCAAATTCTATCACAGTTTGACGGTCCTGTCACCTTTAATGAAACGGTTAGAATAAATTCGGTTCTGATTCTTGGTGATGATTTAAGAGTTAATGGTAAAGTTGAATTTAGAAATGAAACTAACAGCACTGATTGGAATGATGGATCAGTAATCTTTAAGGGTGGAGTTGGCATTGCTAAAGATGTCAATATTCAAGGAACTGTTGATATTGATACTAATTTAAATGTTGATGGATTGGTAACATTTACTAATACTCAAAATAATACGTTAGGAAACGTCGATACTGGCGCTGTCCAAATTGATGGTGGTTTAGGTGTTGCTGGTCAAACTACATTTGGTAGCAGTATAACTATTAACAGTGGTAGTACTGTTGATCTTAATGGAACCCTAGATGTTGATGGAATTTCATATTTTGATAATGTAAGGATTAATGGAAATACTGTCGATACAACATCTGGAGATTTGATTCTTGATGCATTCGACAACAATGTAGATATTAATGCAGGTCTTATTGTTAGTGGAATTTCTACTTTCTCATCATTCGTCGATATGAATGATAGACTGGAAGTTGATAATGTAAGGATTAATGGAAATGAAATCGATACAACAACTGGAAATCTGACAATAGATTCTGCTGGTGGAACAACTACAATTAATGACACCCTTTCAGTCAGTGGTTCATCAACTTTCAATAGCAATGTTGCAATCAGCGGAGCACTGACAGTAACTGGTGATATTACCGCATTCTATTCTGCATCTGATAGTAATCTTAAGGAGAATATTGTTCCAATAAAAGACGCCTTAGATAAAGTAAATAGTATCAGTGGAAATACATTTACCTGGAAAGCATCAGAGGATCTAAAAAGAATGTTGGTTTCTAGTGATGATACTGGTGTAATCGCACAAGAAATTGAAGCACTTGGTTTACCAGGAATGGTACAAGAGAGGGATGGACACATGTCTGTGCAGTATCATAAGATTATACCAATCTTAATTGAAGCTATCAAGGAACTTTCAGAAAAAGTATCTGTTCTCGAAGACAGATTAAACCAATAAATAACTAAAAAACATTCGAAATGTCGAACATAAGGAAGTCTTTTAATTTTCGTAATGGTGTACAAGTAGATGATGATAACTTTATTGTAAATTCAATCGGAAATGTGGGAATAGGCACCACCATTCCGAGTGAGACTTTGGATGTTATTGGAAATGTTAAAATAAGTGGTATTTTAACTGCTGCAATATCGAGAGCGAATTCATTTGAATCTAATTCTTTATCTGTATCCTCTATCAGTTTAACAGACTCGATTATTGGTTCTGGAGTTAGTATTAGAAGTGGAGTCATAACAGATACTGGTAGTGGAATTGTAACTTATTATGGTGATGGAAGATTTCTACAAGGACTGCCAACATCCCAATGGCTTGATGTTGATGTTGGTCTAGGATTTACCTCAATTTATAATGTTGGATATGTTGGCGTATCTACTAATGATCCAAGATACAATTTCCAAGTTGGTGGAACAAATGACTTAGGAAACTTTTTAAATGGTGTTGGTATAGATGATGTTGGAAACATTGTCGCTACTGGTATAGCTACTGCTAACAAATTTGTTGGCATAGGTTCTGATTTGACACAATTAAATGCTAGCAGTATTGATTATGGAACTATAAGTAATGATAGACTTCCAGTCTTACTAAACTCCAAACTACCATCAAACATTTCAGTTTCAGGAATAATTACTGCCACTGCTGGATTTATTGGAAATATAACTGGCAATGTAACTGGTAATCTGACTGGAACAGCAACGACAGCGACCAATCTTGAAGACGCAGCTAATATAACTACAGGGACAATTTCTAATGATAGGATTCCAAATATTGTAGAATCTAACATATATGTGACATCAGGAGTCTCCACGTTTAATAATATAACCGCCAATACAATCACTGCATCATTAAGTGGAACTGCTACAACTGCATCATCTTTAACAGGTTCTCCAGACATAACCGTTGGAGATATAAATGCTTCAAGTATATCAGCAAGTGGAATCATTACTGCAACTACAGAACTGAATGTTGGTAGTAATGGATCCTCTATAACTGCACTCAGTGATGCAAAACTTGGAATTGGTACACAAATTCCAACATCAGAACTTCAGATTAGGAGACCAGTCAGTTCCTCATTAGAAATTATTGGAGAAACTGGTGAATCAAAAATCAGTTTTGGTAGAAAAAGCGGTGCAAATGATAACGTTGGCGTCTTAAGATATGGTAATGCTGAGGGAGTATTGGACATCATCAATTATAATATTGGTGATGTCAGTACATATCTACATGCTGGAAATCCTGGAATAAACACGGGAAGAATTAAATGGATTTATGGGCAAACAAATGATGAATTGATGTCTTTAACATATGATGGAAATCTCGGAATTAAAAAAATACTATCAGTAGGTGGTGGAGCAACGGTTACTGGCGATGTACTTATTGAAGGAGACTTATCTGTTGATGGAAGTATTGGTGGATCATTGATATTACCAAGTATCATAGTAGGAAGTAATTTAAATACTAGCAGTGGAGTATCTACTTTCTTTGGATTGGATGTAGATAACGGTGCGGAAATAAATGGAAATATTATAGTATCCGCAGGATCCTCTATTGGCATAGGAACTGATGCGCCAATTACAGACGTAGATGCTTTCAATAAAATTCTTGTTGTTGGAGCAATTGGTGTTGGTCAATCGTTCTCTAGTATTGACAATAAACTCCCTGATATTGGACAAGTTTATGTTGATGGACAGGTTATTTCCGATAATGTTGGAATAGGAACAACTCTTGCACAGCAAAGATTGTCTGTTTATGGTAATGTTGAATTATATCCAGAAGCAGATGGTCCCCCTGCATCAGTATCATATGTTAGTGGAAATAAAGTAGAAATAGCATTTGATAATGAATCAAGAATTGGAATTGGAACCACTGTTTCACAAGCATCTGTCGATTTTAGATTGGCAGGAAAAGGTATAAGTGGAGGTGCAGCATCATTCATGATGCCACCACAAGTATCTACTACGGTAGGATTGAACACTGCAGGAAAAGAAGGTGCTTTGGTATTCAATACGACGACTAAAAAATTCCAAGGATATACTGGAACCGCTTGGGTAGATTTACATTAATAGGAGATAGAAGATGGCAGCAACAGTATCAAAAGCAGGACCATATTACTCTTCTGGAGAAATTAAGTTTAGTGATTTGAGAAGAGATTTTCGTGCTCAGGTGAAAAAAAATTCTTCTGGTAGTAGTGAAACTATAAATTCTAGCAAGAATAGTGGGTCAATTAAAGCATCAGAACTGCTTAGAATAACTTCAACAAGTAATACTAATCCTGTAGTTCCCGATGCGACTGAGAATTCTAGTATAGCAACATCATCAAATTGGAAATTATCTCAGTTTAGAAACTCCATTAAATTTTACTATATTACACAGTCTGGAACTGATACTAACTTTGATATTGATTCACAGAGTTGGAATTCCAATTTAAATAAAAGTATTAACAAAGTCGCTTTTATTGATGGTACTTGTGGATCTACTTCCACATCTTCAGCAGCAGCAAGATTTAATGCCACTGTATATAACCTAACTATAGATGTTTTTGGGAAGATTTTTGGTGCTGGTGGTGCTGGTGGAACTTCATCTTCACCTGGTGGAGGAAATGGTGGAAATGCACTGCGTGCTTCATCAAGTGGTGGAAATATAGTAGTTAATGTTAGAAGTAGTGCAAAAATATATGCAGGTGGAGGTGGAGGAGCAAAAGGTGCTACAGGTGCTCGGGGTAGCAGTGGAACGTGCGTAGAAAGAACAACAAAAACAGCTTGTAGAAACTGTCCTGGTTGTGATGGTGGATGGTATAATGATGGTGGTTGTTATGATGGATGGCACTGTTCTAGAAGACAAGTGTGTGGTTGTTGGGGAGATTGTTGGTGGGAGAGTGATGGTAATACCAAATATCAAAATTGTAGAAAAGATACGACAGTTCTTGGCGGACTTGGTGGAGAGGGAGGCAATGGTGGACCTGGAAGAGGATATAATCACGGTTGGCCCTCCCCATTAGACGGTTCTGTTGGTGCTCCAGGAGGAGGGTACGGTGGATGTTCTGGTAGTTGGTCTCCAGAACCCAGACGTGGTGATCAAGGACAAACTGGTGCTAATGGTGGTGACTGGGGTCAAAAAGGAGGAGATACAGATCTTGCATCAGGAGGATCTCCTGGAAAGGCAATTTTTGGAAACAATTATACTGTCACAGGTAGTAATGGATCAACCAACATTAGAGGAGATTACTAAATAATTTTTAGTTATAATTGAATTAATGCTGAACACTCTTGTAATTGATAATTATTTTGAAAATCCAGATGAGATAAGAGAACTAGCTTTATCATACGAAAATTATAGACTTAATAATCATAATGATGGTGCAACTGCTGGATGGAGAGGGCAAAGAACATTTCCCATTAGAAAAATAAAAAATCAATATTGTTCTTGTTGTAATCAGGAAATAAAATCATATTCCACATCAGACCAAATTGTAATACAACACGCACAAAAAATACTAGAAGTTTGTGATAAACATTTCAATATCATAAACGAGTCTTCAGATGAAATGGTTATTTCATCATTTTTTCATATTACGACAGAAGATACTCTACAATCATATCCTAATTTTTGGCAAGATAGATTTCACAAAGATCCACTTGGTCCAATAGCGGGAGTTGTATATTTAACTCCAAATGCTCCACCAGAGTCTGGAACTTCTATTCTTGATGGAGAAAATAACCAATTTATAAATTTAGAAAACAAATACAATCGGTTAGTTGCATATGATGGTTCTAGAATTCATGCTCCTTCCAATGTATTTGGTAATTCAAAAGAAACTGGAAGATTAACTTTAACATTCTTCATACATAACATTGGACATACACATTATTTTAACTGATGTTTGAAATTATTGATGATTTATTGACAGAATCATACTTAAGAGATTTACAAAATTATTTTCTAAGTCAACAATGTGAATGGCATTTTAATGATAATTTAACTAGTGAAGATTCATATTGCAAAAATGGTTCTTTTGGTTTTGTCATTAGACTTCATTGGAATCAAATGTTCCTTGAAAGTCATTCGGCAATGATATGTAGAGCACTGATATTATCTGCTCAAGACAAAGTTTCTGAGGTAATGAAAACTCAGCACCTTGTTGTTAGAGCAAGAGCAGATATGACATTATACAATCCAGAAAAATACGTTCATGAAATACATACAGACTATCCATATGAACATACCACAGCAATTTTTTATTTGAATACTAGTGATGGAAATACTTTACTCTATGATAGAGAAGGGAAAGAATTACTTAAAGAGGTTGAACCAGTAGAAAATAGACTTCTTATTTTTGACGGATTGTTGCAACATACGGGACACTCACCAGCAGAACATAAATCTAGGGTTTTATTTAATATGAATTTTATGACTCCAGATCTTATAAATGATTTGAATAATAGGTACAGAAATCAATGAACTATGAAATTGTTGATAATTTTTTAAGTGATGAAGAATTTCAAGACTTAAAAAACTTTATAATCTTCAGTGGAAATCTTGAATGGTACACCAGAATGGGTGTATCAAATAAGGGAGACAATGATGGATTTTTTCTAACTCACTTATTTTACAATAAGTTTAAACCAGTGAGCGACAAGTTTGAAGTTCTTTTCCCCCTTTTAAGAAAAATAGATCCACTATCTCTTATAAGAATTAAATCAAATTTTTATCCAACAACTCCAAAAATTATTCATCACGAGTTTCATGTAGACTTTTTATCACATTCAGATACCCCAATATCTTGTAAAGGATGTCTGTTTTACTTGAATACTAACAATGGAAAAACTATCTTCGATAATGGAACAGAAATAGAATCGGTTGAAAATAGGGCACTATTTTTTGACCCAGCAATCTATCATAAGAGCACAACTTGTACAGATGATACCATAGGAAGATTCAATATCAACTTCAACTACTTTTAGATAAATAAAAAATAATTGAAATTTATTAGAAATGTCTGAGGAAAAACAGTATCCTTCAATCGGAGAACAAGCAAAAAATCTAGCAGGATTTTCTTGGGAATTAGTTAAGTATATTCATAATAATAGAGGTGGTCCTCTAACTGTTTCGGACGAGCAATACCACGAGAGAACATCTATTTGCAAATCTTGTCCAAAATTTGATGACTTAGAAAATAGATGTATGGAGTGTGGTTGCTACGTTCCAGCAAAAGCAAAGATGATTATAGACTCTTGCCCGCTAGGTAAGTGGAAAGATATGAGTGAAGAATGGGAGAAAAAATTCCAGGAGATTATGAAGGAAGTTGAAAGTGAAGAATGATCGTAAGAAAAGTATATCAATAGTAGGTGCAGGTAATGCTGGTTGCATTACTGCAATGTATTATCACTTACACTCTAAAGATGATGTAGATAAAATAAAAATCTATCATGATCCTACTGTAAAAATAGAAAGAACTGGTCAAGGAACTAGCACTTCTATTTCCTTTTTAATCAATAACTTTTTCCATCTAAATTTTTATGATAACAATAAAATAAAGTCCACAAGAAAAGAAGGGATATTGTATGAGAACTGGGGTAAAATTAACGACAGCATTTTTCATTCGTTTGCACAATCTCTAACTGCTATTCATTATGTTCCAAATTTATTATCACAAAAAGTTTTAGAATCTGGTGTATTTGAAGTTGTTGAAGGAAAGATTGATGACCCAGAAAAAGAAATAGATTCTGATTTTATATTTGATTGTAGGGGAAGAAATAATAGAGACAAAAATTTGTATGATAATATCACAAATCCATTAAATTCAGTCATTCTGGCAAAAAAAGATGGGGCACAACCAGATCTTGTTTACACAAGAACCGTAGCAACTCCCAATGGTTGGACCTTTGTAATACCAAATACTGACAGTGTATCCTATGGATATTTGTATAATAATACAATAACCTCAAAAGAAGAAGCAACTGCTGATTTTATAGAGAGATTTGAAGTTGTACCAGAAGAATATATTACTTTTGAAAACTATATTGCTAAAAGTTGTTTTCAAGGAGAAAGGACAATATTAAATGGTAATAAACTTGGGTTTATAGAACCTCTAGAAGCAACTTCAACTGGTTTTTATGAGAATGTCGCTATGAGTGTTCATGGATATATTCTTGGCAGAGAAAACAAATATCTTTGCAATGAAAGAGTAAGATCTCACATTTTCAAAGATGCAGAATTTATTCTATGGCATTATCAATATGGTTCAAAATATGATACTCCTTTTTGGGAATATGCAAAATCTCTTCCATTCAATCCAGATGATCATTTTAAGGAGATAATCAATTATAGCATAAAAACTTCACATGATGATATTATACAAGAAAGAATAAGAGATAGAGATATATTTTTAAGGTATGGAATGTATTCTAGTTGGCCTGCAACTTCAGTCAAAACTTGGGCAGAAGGAGTAGGACTTGACAAACCTTTATAATTCCTGTAGACTACCTTTGTCCTGGTTGAAGATGAGAGTCTGAGCTCTTAGAGGGACGGTTAAAAAACCGTCACAGAGCCCATCGGTAGAGTCCCCATTGTGCTATAATAGTCCCATACGCGATGAGGACTGTGATGCAACTCCGACCCCACCAGCAAGACGCTCTGGATTCTATGCTGGCATTTGACAAGGGTCAGATTGTCATCCCCACTGGGGGTGGTAAGACTCCCGTTATGTTCCACGACTTGATTGTCAACTGTCAGTATATTGACAATGGTATGACTACCGTTGTTGTTGCTCCTCGTATTCTTCTTGCTGAACAGTTGTGCTCTGAGTTTCTGGAGCACATTGATACTACCAATACTCATATTCTTCACGTTCACAGTGGTGAGACTCATCACTTCTCTACTACTAACCCTAGTAAGATCAATCTGTTCGTCAACACTGCACGGACTGCTGG
>Ga0255751_10004133_pt1 | contig 13165 bp, 9 predicted proteins | sample 071ome_20_FD_179951 | JGI IMG/M metagenome (GOLD analysis project Ga0255751, IMG submission 179951) | Coastal salt marsh microbial communities from the Groves Creek Marsh, Skidaway Island, Georgia - 071412BT metaG (version 2) | ecosystem: Environmental > Aquatic > Marine > Intertidal zone > Salt...
GCTCGCTGTTGATACGCTAAATGGCGAAGTATTACTTTCAGATGATATTAATAAAATATTAAAAGACAGACATCCATATGATGAATGGCTGAATAAAAATTCTTTAAACTTAGGTGGATATGATTTAAAAAAAGAAAAGCCATTAAAATATAGCAATGAAGAGTTAATAGCATACAAAAAATTCTATGGAGTTTCTCTTGAAGAAGAAGTTGATGTAATACTTCCCCTTGCTAAACTGGCTGTCGAAGGTACTGGCTCAATGGGAGATGACACTCCAATGCCCGTATTGTCGAAACAATCAAGATCTCTGTATGACTATTTTAGGCAGCAGTTTGCACAAGTAACTAATCCTCCAATTGACTCCCTAAGAGAAACTAGTGTCATGTCGCTTGAGACATGTCTTGGTGTTGAGAGAAATCTCTTTGAAGAGTCATCTCTTCATGCTGGCAGACTAGTTCTAGATTCTCCAGTATTATCTAATCAGGTATTTGAAAAAATAGTCAACTATAAGAAAAAAGGTTTTCCAAATGATACTCTTAGTCTTCACTATGATAATAATATTGATCTAGAAGAAGCTATTAATACAATCTGTGATAGAGCTGTAAGAAGTGTTAAGAAAAAAAATGTGCTAATTGTTTTATCTGATCAAAACCTAAACAAGGATCAACTCACTATTCCAGCTGCTATGGCAGTTGGTGCAGTTCATCATAGGCTTATTACTGAAGGGTTGCGATGTGATTGTAATATTATTGTCGAGACGGCATCCGCATGGAATTCACATCACTTTGCTGTGTTATTGGGTTATGGCGCATCTGCTATATACCCATATCTTGCATTTAATATTATTAATGATTTACTTGTGAGAAATAGTATTGATAAAAATGCTTACCCATCTCATGTCCAAAACTTTGTCAAAGGCATTAATAAAGGGTTATTGAAGATTATGTCTAAGATGGGGATTTCTTGTATTTCTAGTTATAGAGGTGCACAACTGTTTGAAACTATAGGAATTAATTCTGATGTTATTGACCTTTGTTTTAGAAACAACATTTCAAGAATAGAAGGAGTAGGTTTCAAAGATATCGAGAATGACTTAGAAAAAAACAAAGCTTATTCTCTAAAAATATCTGAGGGCATCAATAAAGGTGGGCTTCTTAAATTCACAGCTGGAGGTGAATACCATGATTATAATCCAGATGTTGTTAAAACTTTACAGGCATGTGTGACTAGCGGTGAATATGAAGATTACAAAAAGTTTGCTTCACTAGTTAATTCAAGAGATCCAAGTTTTCTTAGAGATTTATTTAATCTTAAAAACAAAAAACCAATTCCTCTAGAACAAGTTGAATCTTCTAAAAAAATATTAAAAAGATTTGATACAGCTGGAATGTCTCTTGGTGCACTATCTCCAGAAGCTCATGAAGCTTTAGCTATTGCAATGAATACAATTGGAGGTAGATCTAACTCTGGTGAAGGCGGAGAAGATATCAAAAGATATAACTCATCAAAAACATCTAAAATTAAACAAGTAGCCTCCGGTAGATTTGGGGTAACTCCTCATTACTTAGTAAATGCTGATGTAATACAAATAAAGATTGCTCAAGGAGCTAAACCAGGTGAAGGCGGGCAACTGCCAGGTGATAAAGTAGATCAATATATTGCCAAACTCAGATATTCAGTACCAGGAGTTACACTAATTTCTCCACCGCCTCATCATGATATCTATAGCATTGAAGACTTAGCTCAACTTATATACGATTTAAAACAGGTTAATAATAAAGCACTAATATCTGTTAAATTAGTATCGCAAAAAGGTGTTGGAACTATAGCTGCTGGTGTAACGAAAGCATATGCCGATTTGATCACCATATCTGGATATGATGGAGGTACAGGTGCGAGTCCTCTTACATCGGTAAAATACGCAGGTGCTCCATGGGAGATGGGTATTGCAGAAACACAACAAACCCTTATGCTTAATAAACTCAGACAAAAAGTACGAATACAAACTGACGGAGGTCTGAAAACTGGATTAGATGTTATTAAAGCTGCAATTTTTGGAGCAGAGAGTTATGGTTTTGGTACTTCAGTGATGGTAGCTTTAGGCTGTAAGTATCTTCGTATATGTCATCTCAATAATTGTGCTACTGGTGTAGCTACTCAGAACAAACTTTTAAGGATGAAACATTTTTCAGGCAGTCCAGAACGAGTAGTAAATTATTTTAAATTTATTGCACAGGATGTTAGAGAAATTATGGCGACTATTGGCGTTAAGTCTATTGACGAACTTATCGGACAAACTCAATATTTATCCATAAGTAAAGGGGTCACTCAAAAGCAGAAATCTTTAAGCCTTAAAAAAATGTTAACCATCTCGGATAAAAAATCACCAAAATATTGTAATGTGAAATCTAATAAACCATATGACAAAGGTGTACTTGCTAAGAGAATTCTGAGAGATTCAAAAGATGCAATATTGAATCGAAGGAGTAAAACTCTAAATTATGATATTAAAAATCTTGATCGATCCATTGGCGCAAGTTTATCTGGTGAAATTGCAAAATTATATGGAAATCACGGGCTTTCAAAAACACCAATAATCTTAAATTTAAATGGAACAGCAGGACAAAGTTTAGGCGTATGGAATGCTGGTGGAGTTGATATATATCTTACTGGTGACGCTAATGATTATGTAGGCAAAGGAATGTCAGGTGGAAAAATAATAATTAAAACATCAAAACATTTTAAAAAGATTGCTGATAAAAATAGCATAATTGGAAATACTTGTCTTTACGGTGCTACTGGAGGAAAAATGTATGCTGAAGGAAAAGCAGGTGAACGATTTGCTGTTAGAAATTCAGGGGCAGTAGCTGTTGTAGAGGGGGCTGGAGATCACTGTTGTGAATATATGACCGGAGGGTGCTCAATAATATTAGGTGAAGTTGGAAACAATTTTGGTGCTGGTATGACCGGTGGAGTAGCTTTTATGTATGATAAAAACAAAACTCTTCATAAGAATATAAATGATAGTTCCGTTGAGTATGTTGATTTATCCAGCGCTGATAAAATTACCCTAAAATATTTTAAAACGATCATTAAAGACTATATTAAAGAGACAAACAGCATAAATGCAAAAGAGATAATGAAAAATTTAAATAATGAAATTAAATATTTTAAACTAATCAAGCCAATTAATGCGTCAATGGAAGACATTATAAAAAATACAATCAATAAAGTTGCTTAGAAATGTCAAGCATAGATAGAGCGTTTATTGATCAGGTTCTAGCATCTACAGATATTGTTGAATTGATAAAAGAGAGAGTATCGCTCTCAAAAAATGGAACGAGCTATAAAGGTCTTTGCCCTTTTCATAACGAAAAAACTCCTTCTTTCAATGTTTCTTCTTCGAAGCAGTTTTATCATTGCTTTGGTTGTGGCGCATCAGGTGATGCTATTAAGTTTTTGACAGAACATGATCATTTAACATTTATTGAAGCATTAAGTAAACTTGCACAAGCCGCAAATCTTGAATTGCCGGATAGTACAAAAAAAAATGATTCATCATATAACCTTTTTATCTCGAATAAAAAAGCATCTGATTTTTATAGCAAGACATTAGAAACAAATAAAGAAGCTATGAATTATTTATCAAAACGAAATATTAATGAAGCTATGATAGAAACCTTTCAACTAGGATTGGCGAATGATAGTTGGGATGATCTATCAAAGATGTTTTCTCAACTTAAGTTAATAGAAAATGCTATTGAGGCTGGTCTCTTGATTAAATCGAATAATAAAATTTATGATAGGTTCAGAAATAGGATTATGTTTCCGATAAGAAATTCAACGGGAAACATCATAGGTTTTGGAGGAAGAGTATATAACAAACAAGATGGAGCTAAATATCTTAACTCTCCAGAGACTAAAGTCTTTCATAAAAGCTATGAGCTTTACGGATTATATGAAAGCAAGAAATATATTAATCAAGAAAATAAAGTTTTAATTGTTGAGGGATACACTGATGTGATTGGCCTTCATAATTCAGATATTAGAAATTGTGTAGCTACACTTGGGACAGCATTTACTAAATATCACTTCAAGAAAATAATAAGATATACAAATAATATTGTTTTTTGCTTTGATGGCGATACCGCTGGAAAATCTGCTGCATGGAAGGCTATTAATAATTGTTTACCTGAAATAAAAGATGGTATACAGATATATCTTATCTTTCTGCCAGAAGGAAGCGACCCCGACACATATGTACATGAAGAAAAAAATATGTTTTTAAACTTAATACACGATGCGATGCCTTTATCAGAATATATTATTCAATCACTGAAGGCGGGTCTTGATATCAATACTGTTGAGGGGAGAACAACATTTTCTTTGAATGCTAAAAAATTAATTGAACAGATGCCTGATATCACGTACACGGCTATTTTAAAAGATGAACTTGAAAATATAGGTGGCAGTGCAATAAACAGTAACTCATCTCTAAGCTTAAATAGAAATAAGGTAGAACCTACTGATGAAAGTAACTATGATATTAAAGAAATTACATTGATGAACTTATTGCTTGAATATCCAAACTTACTTAAAGAAAGTGATTATTCCCATTTCATATCCAACGATATATTAAAAGAAATATATTTATCAGCACTGGATAGAAGAAAAATGAATGAAGCTTTTAAGGCTGTAAATCTGATAAATCAATATCCTCAAAATCACATTATTCATAAAATAATTAAGATGGAATCTAATGAAAAATCTGAGGATTCTGCAAAATTGACTGTTAATGAAATTATTGATCAACTTAAGAAGAATTCAGATGAAAAAGTTTATTTTGATCTGCTAAATAGATATTCAACAGGGCAGCAGTTGACACAAGACGAAAGAGAATTTATCAAGAATTTCAAAAAATAAAACATGAATTAATATAATACTAACAATGTTCTTTATTCTAGATTAATTCTCATATAGACTTCCAAGATGCATTATTTTACCTCAGAAAGTGTATCCCCTGGACATCCTGATAAATTATGCGACCATCTCTCAGATTCTATTCTTGATCATGTATTAGAACAAGATAAACATTCTAGAGTAGCTTGCGAAACATTTGTTAAAGGAAAAGAAAGTCAACCAGGTACAGTAGTTATTGGTGGCGAAATAACCACACGCGGAAACTTAGATATTGATAATTTAATCAGAGAGACAATTCTAGAGATTGGTTATGATTCAAATGAACTAGGATTCAACGGCAATGAATGTGAAATTATAAAATTATTAACTAAACAGTCTCCAGATATACAAATGGGTGTTGATCGATCAGATCAAAAAAAGCAAGGTGCCGGCGACCAAGGTTTAATGTTTGGTTATGCTTCTGATGAAACAGAATTTTTAATGCCCTCACCTATTTATTACTCCCACCGTTTAGTTGAAAAACAAACTGAGCTATTAAAATCAAAAAAAGTGTCTTGGCTTAGACCAGACGCTAAAAGCCAAGTTACTTTTCAGTATGAAAATGATAAGCCAACTTTTGTTGATACTGTTGTTCTATCCACACAACATTCCTCAGAAATAGATCTTGAAGAATTAAGAGAATTTGTAAAGAATGAGATTATTTTTAGAGTGATACCCAATTCACTTATTAATGAAAAAACAAGAATATTTATTAATCCCACAGGAAACTTCGTTGAAGGTGGGCCTCTTGGAGATTCAGGATTAACTGGAAGAAAGATTATCGTTGATACTTATGGAGGAATGGCAAGGCATGGTGGCGGAGCATTCTCAGGAAAGGATCCATCAAAAGTTGATAGATCAGCAGCTTATGCTGCAAGATATATTGCAAAAAATATTGTTGCAGCTAATTTAGCAACAAGATGTGAGATTCAACTATCTTATGCAATCGGTGTAGCTGAGCCTACATCAACACTAGTAAATACTTTTGGGACAGGCGTTATATCCGATGAAAAACTATCCGGTATTATCAATAATGTTTTTGACTTAACACCATATGGCATTATCACTTCATTAGATTTATTAAATGTTAAATATAAACCAACTGCAGGATTTGGGCATTTCGGTCGAAATGATAAGAATTTTACATGGGAACAAACAGATAAGGTTGATATACTTAAATCTGCAATTTAAATAGAGGTTAAATATGGAATTAGATAAAGTTAAAAAAATTAAGGATGATTACAAGGTTGCAGATATGAGTCTTGCAAGCTTTGGACACAAAGAAATCAGAATTGCTGAGACAGAAATGCCTGGTCTTATGGCACTTAGAAAAGAATATGGTTCTAAGAAACCACTTGAAGGAACTAGAATTATTGGCTGTTTACATATGACGATTCAAACAGCTGTGTTAATTGAAACTTTAGTTGAATTAGGAGCAGATGTCAGATGGTCGTCTTGTAATATTTTCTCTACTCAGGACCATGCGGCGGCAGCTATAGCTGATCAAAATATTCCAGTATTCGCTTGGAAAGGAGAGACAGAAGAAGAATATATATGGTGTCTGAAACAGTCCATCGAGGGTAACCCAGACTGGAAACCAAATCTGTTGCTTGATGACGGCGGAGACCTAACAAGCATGATACATAAAGAATACCCTCATCTGATTGAGGACATCAAAGGCGTTTCAGAAGAGACTACTACAGGCGTTCTGAGATTATATGATATGGCAAAAGAAGGATCACTAAAAATGCCAGCAATCAATGTGAATGACTCTGTAACTAAATCAAAGTTTGATAATTTGTATGGCTGTCGAGAATCACTTGTAGATGGTATTAAAAGAGCAACAGATACAATGATTGCAGGAAAGCATTGTATTGTCTGTGGATTTGGAGATGTAGGAAAAGGTTCAGCTGAATCACTGAGGGCTCTTGGTGCAAAAGTTATGGTTACAGAGATAGACCCTATCTGTGCACTTCAAGCGTGTATGGAAGGTTACGATGTAGTAAGACTTGAGGATAAGATAGGTGAGATAGATATCTTTTGTACAGCAACTGGTAACTACAACGTCATTACCCATGAACATATGAAAAACATGAAAAGTGGAGCTATTGTTTGTAATATTGGACATTTTGATAATGAAATTGATGTAGCAAGTCTCAAAAACTATGAGTGGACTAATATAAAACCCCAAGTTGATGAAATTGAGTTCCCTGATGGTAAAAAAATTGTATTATTAGCGGAAGGAAGACTTATTAATCTTGGTTGCGCTACAGGTCACCCAAGCTTTGTAATGTCTTGTTCATTTACAAATCAAGTAATGGCTCAAATAGAACTTTGGGAAAATAATAGTGAATATAAAAAAGACGTTTATGTGTTACCAAAGCACCTTGATGAAAAAGTTGCGCTCTTACACCTTGATAAACTTGATGCTAAGATTACTAATCTTACTGAAGAGCAAGCAAACTATATAGGCGTTAAAACAACAGGGCCTTTCAAAAAAGATACATATCGATACTAATTAGTTTAATCTAATTATGAAACACTCTAAGTTAGTAAAAAAAGACTTAAAAGTTGTATGGCACCCGTGCACTCAAATGAAGGATCACGAGAAAATTCCTATGATTCCTATCAAATCAGGTAAAGGTGTTTGGCTATATGATTATGATGATAATAAATATCTTGATGCTATAAGTTCTTGGTGGGTAAATATCTTTGGTCATTCTAATACCTTTATTAATAACAGCATTAAAAAGCAGTTATCAAAACTTGAACATGTACTGTTAGCTGGTTTCACTCACGAGCCAGCCATAAATCTTGCTGAAAATTTAATATCACTTACACCAAAGAAAATTACTAAGTGTTTCTTTACAGATAACGGATCATCATCTGTGGATGCAGCAATGAAGATGAGTTATCACTATTGGCAAAACAAAGGTAAGAGATCTAAAAAAAGTTTTATTGCATTGTCTAATAGTTATCATGGAGAAACATTAGGTTCGCTATCTGTAAGTAATATTGATTTATATAAAAAGACCTATGAAAGCATTCTCAAAGACACAATAATTGTCGAATCACCTGATAATTATAATAAAAAAGATAATATATCTGAAGCACAACATGCTGAATTGATGTTTGATAAGATGCATCAAACAATTAAGAAAAATCATAAAAATGTTTGCGCTGTTATAGTTGAGCCATTGATACAATGTGCTGGATATATGAGGATGTATCATCCTAGGTATTTAGAACTTTTAAGAGAGGCATGCACGAAATATAATATTCACTTAATAGCAGATGAAATTGCGGTTGGTTTTGGAAGAACAGGAACTATGTTTGGTTTTGAGCAGGCCAAGATAACTCCTGACATAATTTGTTTATCAAAAGGAATAACAGGTGGATATATGACACTTTCTACTATCCTAACTACAGATGATATTTATGAAGCCTTCTATGATGAATATGAAAAACTCAATGCATTTTTACATTCACACAGCTATACTGCGAACCCTATTGCCTGCTCTGCAGCGAACGCAACATTAGAATTATTCAAAACTAAAAAAACTATAGAAAAAAATAAAGCATTATCTTCTTATATGGAAAAATCATTTGAATCATTAAAAGATCATCCACATGTATCTGATGTTAGACAAACAGGTATGGTGCTTGCAATTGAGATGGTGAAAAATAAAAAGAATCGTACAGCTTATAATTGGAAAGAAAGAAGAGGTATAAGAGCCTATCTCCATGGTTTGAAAAATAATGTTCTTATGAGACCTCTAGGTAATGTACTTTATTTTATGCCGCCTTATGTTATTTCAAAAAAAGAGATATCATTTGTATCAGAGATTATGAAAGAAGGTGTCAATGAAGCAACAAAAAAAAGTTCATAGAATATATATAGAATCTGACTTTTCCGATGATTCCCATGAATGTTCTGATCATTTAGCTCATAGATTAATAAATGTCTTAAGAATCAAACAATGTGATGAAATAATTATTTTTAATCATAAAAAGAAACAATATTTATGTAACTTAGAAATTAAAAAAAATAATACAATACTTCTTAAGATAAATAATGAAATTATAAGCACAAGTACCCCACAAATAAATATTTCTTTATCAGTAGCAATAGTTAGCATGAATATAATGGATTTAATCATTCAGAAATCTGTCGAGTTAGGAGTCAAAAACTTTTATCCTGTTTATTCTAAAAGAAGTCAATATTCTGATGTTAATAAAAAAATTGAACATTGGAATAAAATAATTATTCACTCAAGTGAACAGTGCGGAAGATATGAATTAATGAATATTCATACTCCTATCTCTCTTGAAGAGCATGTTGCATTAGATAAATCAATACCAAGATATCTTCTTCATCAAAATGGACAGTCATTTACATCTAAAGAGCTATCTGATAAAAGTATCTCTTTTTTTGTTGGACCAGAAGGTGGTTTTGATGAGAGTGAACTAGAACTATTTTCAATAAATAAATGGAAAATAAAAAAAATTAGTGAGAATATACTTAGAACTGAAACAGCATGTATATCTGCAATAACATTGGTAAATAATTATGAAAGCTTTTCAAGACATAGTATACAGCGATCGAAAAAGTCATCAAAATATTCATGAATGTATAATAGCTAATTATCAGATAATAGAGAGCTGGTTCAGAAATCAATGGCTTAAATATCCAGCACCTTTTTATTCGTCCATAGATATAAGAAACTCTGGATTTAAGATATCACCTATTGATACAAATTTATTTCCTGCTGGTTTTAACAATCTAAATAATGATTTTGAATCTTTATACATAACAGCCGTAAAGCACTCTCTTGATAGCTTTAAGACAAGTATTGATAAGATTTTAATAATTCCCGAGGACCATACGAGAAATTTACATTACCTAAAAAGTTTAGAATATTTGTCTAGTTTAATTGAAAAAGCAGGTTATGAAGTTAAAGTTAGCAAACCAACAATCGTAGATAATACTAACTTCAAAATAGTCAACTCAATGCTTGAGTATGACGGATTTGTTCCTGATGCAATTCTTTTAAACAATGACTTATCTTCAGGCATTCCCTCATTCTTAGATAACGTCAAACAACTAATATTGCCCTCTAAAAATATCGGCTGGACGAAAAGATCAAAATCAGAACATTTCAATTATTATAGTGATGTATGCAGCAACTTCTCTAATCTTCTTGATATTGATTCTTGGTTGATTGACCCAGAGTTTAGAAACTGCGGTGAAATTAATTTCAAAACTAAGCAAGGTGAAGAATGTTTAGTTTATCACGCCGAGAAACTGTTTGATATAATAACTGATAAATATGAAAAATATGATATTAACGAGAAGCCATTTATCATTATTAAGGCTGACTCAGGAACCTATGGAATGGGTGTAATTTCAATTGATAATATAGATCAAATTAAAAATCTTAATAGAAAGCAAAGAAATAAAATGCTATCAACTAAAGGTAACAACTCTCTAGATAAAGTTATTTTACAGGAAGGTGTTTATTCATTTGAACAAACTAGAGAATCATCAAATGTAGCAGAGCCAGTGATATACTCATTCTCAAATTTTCTTATCGGGGGTTTCTATAGAACTCATGAAAATAAAGCTAATAATGAAAACCTAAATTCACCTGGAATGGTTTTTCATCCAATACCTCTTAATGATATTTGTATAGCGCCAAATTTAAAACTTCCAATTGATTCACCAATAAACAAATATTATGTATATGGTGTAGTTGCACGACTTGCTATTTTAGCAGCGGCAAAAGAACTATTTAATATAGATTAATATGTTTGTAATTGGAATATTAATGGACTCAATTGAATCAATAGACTTTAGGTCCGATTCGACAATTAGTTTAATCAAATGTCTTCAGAACAAATCCAATATAAAACTTATTGATCCTAAATCAATCTATCAAGAATCAAATATTATTAATGGCATAGTATATGATGTCCAAATAAATTCTATTCGTAAGTCAGAGTATGAACTCACTAAAAGAAAAAATATCAATCTTAATAAATTAGATTGTATTCTCTTTAGAAAAGACCCTCCTGTTGATAGCCACTATATTTCTCTTCTTCAAATAATAAAACAACTTGAGTACCAAAATACGCTTATTTTGAACTCTCCTGATAGTCTAATAAGATTTAATGAAAAGATACTTGGCTATGAATTATCTAATCCTAAAGTGCCAACTGTAATCGGATCTAGTTTAAAACAAATAAAAGATCTTTTGGATACTCATAAAGAAATTGTACTTAAACCGATGAACATGATGGCTGGAAAAGGTATTATCAAATTGAAACAGAATAAGAACTCTATCAAAAAAATAAATGAATATTTGGAAAAATATAAAATAATAATTGCTCAGAAATTTTTAAGAGAAATAAAAGATGGAGATAATAGGATTATAATCTATGACGGTATAATTCATGATAAAGTTATGACTCGTTATCCTAGTAAAGGAGATTTTAGATCTAATTTAGCATGCGGCGGCAGTTATAAAATACAGGAAATAAATAAGTCTTATTTACCATTACTAGCTAATATTGCATCTTTTCTAAAATATCATGGTATTTTTTTTGCAGGTATAGATATGATAGGTAAATATATTACAGAGATTAATATAACTTCGCCAACAGGTCTCCAACAAATTGGCAAAGGTCTATCAAACAAAATTTCTAATAAGTTACTCAAGAGAATAAAAGTTTTTCATGAATTTACTAAATAAATGAATAATTACTTTTTACTAGGTATTGATTATGGTCAAAAGAAATCAGGCCTAGCTATAGGCCAAAGTATTACAAAAAGCTGCCGCCCATTAAAAATAATATATAATAATTTACTGGATGAAGTTGAAGCAACAGTTCTTGAATGGGATATAAAAATAATAATTATAGGGTACCCAGAATATAAAAAAGAAGGGCAAATACAAAAAAAAATAAAGTTATTATCAGAGAAAATTAAAACAAGAATCAATACAGAAATAAAAATAATATTACATAACGAAGCACTAACTAGTGAAATGGCAAAGAGTAAGTTCAAAGAAATGAGAAATAAAGGGCTTACAAAAAAGAAATTAAGTGATTATGATGATATATCTGCATCTATTATCTTGCAAAGCTGGGTCAATGAAAATATTATTGACTAGATGAAGATAAATCATAATATTCAACTTCAAGATAATAAACTTAAACACTTCCTTAATATTAAATCTCTTCCGAAAACTCATATAATAGATATTATAAACAGAGCAGATCAATTTCATGATAGTGGAGCTATACCTAGATATCATGGTAAGGTAGTAGCTAGTTTATTTTTTGAGCCCAGCACACGTACAAAAACCACATTTGAATTAGCATCTAAAAAAATATCATCAGATTTCATAAATATCGATATCGCTAATTCATCTACTCTGAAGGGTGAATCAATACTAGACATGATAAAAACAATTGAAGCAATGAGTTGTCAAATGTTTGTGGTCAGACACTCAGTGCCAGGTACTGCACATTATATTGCTGAATCTGTCAGTGATAAAATATCTGTTATCAATGCTGGGGATGGATCTAATGAGCATCCAACGCAAGCAATGCTTGATATGTTTACTATTAAGAAACATAAAGGTGGATTTAAAAAACTAAAAGTTTCTATCGTTGGAGATATCCTACATTCACGTGTAGCAAAATCACTTATTTACGCACTCAATACTTTACAGACAAGGGAGATTAATATTGTTGGTCCAAAGAAATTAATACCTGAAAATTACTCAGATATGAATGTAAACTACTATTCAAATATGAATGAAGGGATTAAAGATTCAGATGTAATTATAATGCTCAGACTTCAGAAAGAAAGAATGCATGATGCATTGATTTCCATGGATTCATATTATGATGATTATGGTTTGAATCGAGAAAGATTAAAGTATGCACATAAAGATGTAATAGTTATGCATCCAGGGCCCATTAATAGAGGTATAGAAATAGAATCTTCAGTCGCTGATGGTCCTAATTCTGTAATTCTTAATCAAGTATCCTATGGTATATCAGTAAGAATGGCCATTATGTCAATATTGTTTGATAATAACTAACCATGTCTAATGATTATATTAATAACTATAAAAAGATAACAAAGTTAATAAGTAGCTATAAAAAAAAATATAATAAAGATATCAAGTTAGTAGTA
>Ga0255751_10004145_pt1 | contig 13139 bp, 10 predicted proteins | sample 071ome_20_FD_179951 | JGI IMG/M metagenome (GOLD analysis project Ga0255751, IMG submission 179951) | Coastal salt marsh microbial communities from the Groves Creek Marsh, Skidaway Island, Georgia - 071412BT metaG (version 2) | ecosystem: Environmental > Aquatic > Marine > Intertidal zone >...
TTGGAGAAAAAGCAGCACCTCTACCGTGATTGTCTGTGGGTGCGTCTGTGATGATTTCGTTGCCAGAGGCCAAATGAACACAAGAAGTCCGCAATGCGCCTTGATAGGTAACTGTACTGGTCATAGTATTAAATTTAATTTTTGAAACAAAAAAACGCCCAAACGATATCCCAAACCCAAAGTCAACGGATAAACGACAAAAAGCCATGCCAAATCGAGGCCGCGTAAACCCGCAAATCCATGACCTGCATTTAGCGACGTCAAAAAATCATACCAGCTTTTGAGCCCCATTTTGCCCGCCAAAATATTGGCAATAATAGCCGTAACTAAAATTCCGACACCAATAAGATAAAGACGAATCATGGCTCAAAATTACAGTTTATTTTATCCTTTTGTATCTTGTATGAATGAAAAATAAAATCGCGCTAATCGGCCAGCTTATTCTTGGTCTTGCTGGGACGCTTTGCTTTGTAGTGGTCGGCATCATGTACACCAAACTCAGTTTTATCGACACCCCCTATTTGTTTGGCGGTGTTTTTTTATGGAGTATTGCCGTTTTTTGGCGTGTCAAAAGACGCGCCTGATTTTGTATGAAAAAATAATGTAAATTCAGAATTCTAAATAGTTGTATGCAATGAAAAAATTATTCATCATTACCGGTCTTTTGTGTAGCACTTTTGTTGTGGCACAAAACGCTAAAAAACTCAAAAAAGAATTAATCTCCGATATCGAGTCTCAAAAAGAAACACTCATCGGCATTAGTGATAAAATATGGGCGGCGGCAGAAATCGCTTTTCAAGAGCAGGTGTCTTCAGAAACGCTCATCCAATACGCGCGGGCCAATGGTTTTGACGTTGAAGTGGGTGTTGCAGATACCCCCACCGCTTTTGTAGCGACCTATGGTTCAGGAAGCCCTGTAATTGGAATTTTGGGAGAGTTTGATGCCTTACCCGGCATCTCTCAAAAAACAGTCCCCGAAAAAACTCCTTTGGTTGCGGGTGCGGCAGGACATGGTTGCGGACACAACCTTTTTGGAACCGCAAGTTTGGGTGCGGCCGTGGCCATCAAAAATCTTATTGCAGAAGGCAAAATCAAAGGAACCGTTAAGTTTTTTGGAACGCCAGCCGAAGAAAAGTTCTTTGGAAAACTCTGGATGGCTCGTGCCGGGCTTTTTGATGATCTTGATGTTTGTTTGGACTGGCATCCTGCTGACAATACCCAAGCAGATGTACAAAGTTCACTCGCACTGATCGATTTTATTGTAGAATTTTATGGTGCTACCGCACATGCTTCTGCTGATCCATGGAACGGCCGTAGTGCTTCCGATGCATTAGAATTGTATACACACGGCATCAATTCTTATAGAGAACACATTCAACCTACAGTAAGAATCCACTATCATATTCAGGACGGTGGTCAAGTAGTCAATGTCGTCCCGGACTATTCTAGAATCTGGGTTCGGGTTCGTGATAGCAAAAGAGAAACCCTAGATCCGGTGTACAAAAGGGTACAAGCCATGGCCGAAGGAGCAGCGATTTTGGCCGATGTCGACCACAAAATTTCATTGGTGTCTGGCATCCACGAAATACTGCCCAACCGGGCTGGCGGACACGCTGCGCAAAAAAACCTAGAGCTGCTAGGAGACATTACCTATACGGAAGAAGAAACCGCCTTTGCTTATAAAATTCAAGAAGCAACAGGCAAACCCAAACTCGGTATCGACGGCGCAATAAAACCGCTACGAGAAACTTTGGAACATCCTGGAGGAGGATCTACCGATGTGGGTGATGTCAGCTTTTTGGTGCCTACCGTACGCTTTGGAGTGACAACAGCACCAAAAGGGACCCCTTGGCACTCTTGGGCCGTGGTCGCTTGTGGTGGAATGTCTATTGGCCATAAAGGCATGGTTTATGCCGCTAAAGCCCTCAGCATGACCATGCTTGATATGTTTACCAATCCCAAATTGGTGCAAGAAGTTAAGGACGAGTTCAAGGCCCGAAAAGGCACGTACCAATATGAAGGGTTGGTTCCTCCTGGTCCACCTCCAGTTGGGCAGCAATAAGGGTTTCATCACGGCTTGTTAGAATTTAGCACTTGCTCCAAGATCGACTATTCGTAAGTCGTCCAGTTCAAAAGTACCATCATAGGTGCTTTTGCCAGATCCTTGGTATCGAAAAGCAACTCTAAAAGGCTGTGTGATATTTGATAAATCTATAGAGCCAGAATCAATCCAACGATCGGCATCATCGCCTTTGTTGGCAATGCGTGCCTCCAAACGGTGCTTTTCTACATCTGAAAGAAGTTGATCTGCAGTCCACCCAAAAAGCAAATAGACCTCTAAAGTACTTTTGGCCGCATAACCAACCTAAGTATAAAAAAAGGAGCCTCTCGGCTCCTTTTGAAATATTGAAATGTTTTCCTTAAAAGAATTTTATACAGGGCCCCTAAAGATTACTCTCCCAGGTGCTGGGATTGCCCTCCAACAAGCAGCAATTGGGTTTGACGGCCGTGTATATATCTAAAACCTTCGCTTCCCCAAAAGCCGGGTTCTTCGAGCATTATTCGAATATCCTTTTTCCAAGCATCGATATATACTTTGGTATTGAGTTCTATGGCGTAAGCCGTATTTTCATGCAAGGGGCGGTCGCCATCTCCGGGCACTCCCTCTTGTGCGTCCCACATACCAAAAGTAGTCCCTGCAGAATGGCCATAAGTCCCCAAAGGATGTGTATATATTTGGGGGCGAAGTCCTTCATCGCGACCTGCTTTAAGACTCATTGCCAAGGTTTCGTTGCCAGTACGTCCAGTTTTAAATCGTTGTGTGAATAGATCTTGTACCCGATTGCCCTGTCGCAGGGCTTCTTGCAAATATGTGGGCGCTTGTTTTTCGCCAGGCCGCAGTACATAGGCCAACTCTTGGCAATCGGTATTTAGGGTCAAGTAAGTGATCCCGATGTCACAATGCAGAAGATCACCGGGTAAAATGACGTCAAACTTCTGTTGCCCATCAAAGGCGTATAAATCACTGGCTTCGGAACGTTGCACATCAACCGTAGGGTGAAACCAGGTAGCTAAACCCATCCCCAAAATTTTTTCGCGCATCCACCAAACGACATCTTCGGTGGTGGTAACCCCCGGAGTTATAACTTGAGTCGAAAAAGCTTCTGCTACAATCTGATGGGTGATTTCGGTGAGTTGCTGAAAAAGCACCATTTCTTGCGGGGTTCGGGTTTCGATCCAAGCAACTGCTAGGGGTTCTGCAGAAACCAACCGCTTGCGATAGGTAACAGGCAATGCATCATAGAGCCCTTGGTAATCGGTTTGTACCAAACCATCTGTGATGCCATACTCTTTAGAAATATTAATCCCTATTTTTTGAGGTTTTTTAGTCACGATATAATCGGCCAATGCTTGAAACTGGTCTGGTTGCTCTTCCTTGTTCCAAACCGAAGGAAAATGTTTTCCAAATGCATAACGCGTCATTGCCACACGTTCTACAGAACCTGTTTTGGGGTCTTTGTTGAAGACCAAAATTGTTCGCCGACGGGCATTGAGCCAGGTAGGGGGCAATAGTGTTTTGACTACGGGGTCTTCGTTGTATTCACGCGTAATGAGTACCCACATATCCAGATCGGTTTGTGCCATCAATTGCGGCAATAGTATATTGAGGCGTTCTTCTTGCAATTGCTCAATCACCGCTGCACGCTCGCGAAGTGGCAATATGTTTTGACCAAAAGACAGAGTTGATACGACCAACAGGCCTAAGCATAATATTTTTTTCATCGATACGCTGTTTGATTTTTCTAAAATACAAAACTTTTGGGTCTGGATCTATTCCAATAAAAAAACCCTTTAGCAGGGCTAAAGGGTTCAGGTTTTTATTGCCTTCAAAAGTTATCCTTTGATGCTGGCGCTTAGGTACTCACGATTCATACGTGCAATATTTTCTAAAGAAATCCCCTTGGGGCATTCTACTTCACAAGCGCCCGTATTGGTACAATTTCCGAAGCCTTCGCTATCCATTTGTTTGACCATGTTAAGCACCCGGTCGGTGGCTTCAACTTTTCCCTGTGGCAATAGGGCGTATTGCGAAACCTTAGCAGAGACAAACAGCATTGCTGAGGCATTTTTGCAAGTGGCCACACAGGCACCACAGCCGATACAGGTTGCCGCGTCAAATGCGCGATCGGCATCGTGCTTGTCTATGGGTATGGCATTGGCATCTTGGGTGTTCCCTGAGGTGTTGACCGAAACAAAGCCTCCTGCTTGTTGAATACGATCAAAAGCGGAGCGATCGACGGCCAAATCCTTGATTACCGGAAACGCATTGGCACGAAACGGCTCTATTGTTATGGTATCACCGTCCTTAAACTTACGCATGTGTAGTTGACAAGTCGTGACCAAGCGGTCGGGGCCATGAGCTTCTCCGTTGATAAACATTGAACACATCCCACAAATCCCTTCGCGGCAATCGTGATCAAAAGCAACTGGATCATCCCCCTTTTGAATCAACTGTTCGTTGAGTACATCCATCATTTCTAAAAAAGACATGTCAGGAGAAACGTTATCTATGGGATAGGTAACCATTTTTCCTGGTGCTTGGGCGTTGGCTTGACGCCAAATTTTTAGGGTCAATTTCATTGTTTCGTTATTTGTATGAACGGGTTTTAACTTCTATTTCTTCATAATTCAAGGGTTCCTTATGAAGTTTTGCTTGAGCGGGTTCGCCTTGATATTCCCAAGCTGAAACAAACGTAAAGTTTTTGTCATCTCTAAGGGCTTCTCCTTCGGGCGTTTGGCTTTCTTCACGGAAATGACCTCCACAGGATTCGGTACGTTCCAAGGCGTCTTTTGCAAAGAGTTCGCCAAGCTCAAGAAAGTCGGCTACACGTCCCGCTTTGGCCAGTTGTTCATTAAATTCTGATGCGGTACCGGTTACGTTGACATTTTTGTAAAAATCTTCGCGTAAGGCTTTTATTTCAACAATAGCCTCTCGAAGTCCATCAGCATTTCGAGACATCCCACATTTGTCCCACATGATTTTCCCTAAGCGCTTGTGATAATAGTCAACAGAGTTTTTGCCTTTGCAGTTCAAAAAGGCTTGAAGTTTGTCGGCAACTTCTTTTTCTGCGGCTTCAAAAGCAGGATCGTCTGTAGAGATGGTACCGGTACGAATGTCATTGGACAAATAATCTCCAATGGTATAGGGCAAAACAAAATAGCCGTCGGCCAATCCTTGCATCAATGCCGAAGCTCCAAGACGGTTGGCGCCGTGGTCTGAGAAGTTGGCTTCACCAATTGCATAGCATCCTGGGATGGTGGTCATCAGGTTATAATCGACCCATACCCCACCCATAGTATAGTGCACCGCTGGGTAGATCATCATGGGAGTTTCGTAAGGGTTTTGATCGACAATTTTTTCATACATCTGAAAAAGGTTGCCATATTTGGCTTTAACGACCGCTTGCCCTAATTTTTTGACCAATGCCGCATCGTTTTCGTCCAGCCCCTTTACATGGGCTTGTTCTTTACCGTAGCGTTGGATTGCAGCAGCAAAATCAAGATAGACTGCTTCTCCTGTCGCATTGACACCAAAACCAGCATCACAGCGTTCTTTAGCAGCCCTTGAGGCGACGTCACGGGGTACTAGGTTTCCAAAAGCAGGATAACGACGCTCGAGATAGTAGTCGCGATCTTCCTCTGCAAGATCGGTTGGTTTGAGCTTGCCTGCTCGAATGGCTTTGACGTCTTCTAATTTTTTTGGTACCCAAATTCGGCCATCGTTTCTGAGCGACTCAGACATCAACGTTAGTTTGGATTGATGGTCTCCAGAAACAGGGATGCATGTTGGGTGGATTTGTGTAAAACAGGGGTTGGCAAAATACGCCCCACGTTTATGAATTTTCCAGGCGGCAGAAACGTTACTCCCCATAGCATTTGTGGATAAGAAAAATACGTTGCCGTATCCTCCAGAAGCAATCACTACTGCGTGTGCGCTGTGTCGTTCTAGCTTTCCATTAACCAAATTGCGGGCGATAATCCCTCGGGCTTTGCCGTCGATGACTACCAAATCCATCATTTCATGGCGGTTGTACATTTTTATTTTTCCACGGCCAATTTGGCGGTTCATCGCCGAGTAGGCCCCCAACAATAGCTGTTGGCCGGTTTGTCCTTTTGCATAAAACGTTCTTGAGACCAGCACGCCGCCAAAAGAACGGTTGTCCAATAGCCCTCCATAATCTCGAGCAAAAGGCACCCCTTGTGCAACACATTGATCGATGATGTTTGCCGATACTTCTGCCAGACGATAAACGTTGGACTCACGGGAGCGATAGTCCCCACCCTTTATGGTGTCATAGAACAAGCGGTAGGTAGAGTCTCCATCTCCTTGGTAGTTTTTTGCGGCATTGATCCCCCCTTGTGCTGCAATTGAGTGCGCACGTCTTGGTGAATCTTGAAAACAAAACGTTTTTACGTTATACCCCAACTCTGCCAAAGTTGCTGAGGCAGAAGCCCCCGCAAGGCCAGTCCCTACAACAATGACGTCAATGAGGCGTTTGTTTGCTGGGCTTACCAGGTTGATTTTGCTTTTGTGATTGGTCCACTTCTCAGAAAGTGGCCCCTGTGGGATTTTTGAGTCTAGTGTTGCCATCTAAAATGCGTTGAGGTGATGATATAGCGCTATAAAAATGAATCCTAATGGAATCAAAATAGCAAAAGCGCGTGTTAGCTTTTGGATTGTAACAGAATATTTGTTGTTGACGCCCAAAGATTGGAATGAAGAATTGAAGCCATGTAGTAGGTGTAATGATAAAAAAACAAAAGACAACACATAAATTCCAACCCGCACTGGACTGTGAAATTTATGTACCAATTCTTCGTAATAACGGTTGGGGTCTTCGGGCAGTACTTCGATGTATTTGTGGTTGATCTCAGGGACCCAAAAATCATAAAAATGCAAGCCCAAAAAAGATAAAATTACGATTCCTGAGAGGATCATATTTCGTGACATCCAACTGGCATTGGCTCCGCCGTTGTAGCTCCCGTATTTGGTTGCACGTGCACCGCGGTTTTGTATCTCAAGGACAAAACCCATCACAAAGTGGTATATGACCCCAAAAATTAAAACCGGTTGTAGTACAAATTGTACCAGGGGATTGGTTCCCATAAAATGAGAAAGGCTGTTAAAGGTTTTGGCACTATAAACCGATGAAAAGTTGATTGTAAAGTGCTGAAACAAAAACACCACCAGAAACAAACCCGATAGGGCCATGGTTACTTTTCTAACAATGGATGAAGTTGACATAATGATAAATTCAATTCGGTTGTAAAATTAGGGCATAAAGGCCTGAAGACAAATTTATCTCCGAGTTTTTTTAAACCTCTTTAACAAACAAGAAGGCAAAATTTCATTTTGTTGAAACTTTGCCTTCTGAATGGGTTGTTTTTTACTTAAAGCTTAAACATAAATAATCACTGTACGATGATCTCTGTTTTTGCAGTAGTCCCGTTTGTGGTCACGTGGAGAGTGTAGTTGCCTTTTGGCAAATAGGTTATTCCATTATCTGCAGGGCTAAGAGGTGCTTTTTTGTTTTTCTTATTCCAAGCTGTTTGGCCCGATTTGGAAACACTAAGGTCGTAGTTCAAGAAATTGATTCCAGCGTCTAGCTGACCGTTCATCTCATGGAGAACAATTCCTTTGTCTGTAGTGATCTTAGCGGTGTAGTCTCCTCCTTTTTTGGCATAGGCCGTAACGGTGGTTTCGGGTGTGCGTGCGGCACTCCAAGGGCTGCGTTTTTTGCCCCAAGAGTTACTCTGTCTTGTGGGCTTGGCATCAAAAAGGTGCAGGTCTTTTGCCAAGCGATTTTTGTCCAAGGTTTGAAGTTGAGCAATGTCGGCAATATAAATTGATCGGCCGTGGGTCCCCACTACTAGATGTTTGGCCTCGGGCTGTACGACCAAATCATGTACGGCAGCGGTGTTTAGCCCCTGATCAAATGCCTCCCAGCGTGCTCCTCCATCGAGGCTTACATAGACACCATGATCATTTCCTAGGTAGAGGATTTCTTCATTTACAGGGTCTTCATAAATCACATTGACCGGTGATGCTGGTAGGTTATTTGCTATCGCTTTCCAGGTTTTACCTCGGTCTTCACTGCGGTAAACGTAAGCGGTAAAATCGTCCCATCGATAGCCATTAAGCGTTGCATATATTCGATCTTTGTCGTGCGACGAAGCTACTACACGACTTACCCAAAGGTGTGCTGGCAGGTTTTCGGAGAGGTCTTCCCAGCTTCCTCCTGCATTGTCGCTTCGATAAATTTTACCATCATCGCTTCCGGTGTATATAAGCCCAAATTGAAAGGGAGATTCGCTAATGGTAGTCAATGTCCCATAAGCTACATTGCCTTTGCGGCCGCCTTGAGTTAGGTCTGGAGAAATGGCTTCCCAGTCTGTGCCTTGGTTTAAGGACCGGTGCAATTTATTACTTCCAAAATAGAGAATATCTTGGTTGTGTGAGGATAACAATATGGGCGTTTGCCAATTAAATCTGTACGGTGCTTCGCCCAGATCATGTTTGGGTTGGATTGGGGTGTTTTTGTCATTTTCTAAATCCAAACGATAATAATTCCCAAATTGAAATCCCGTATAGACAATATTGGCGTTGCGATTGTCAATTTGTACCTGCATGCCATCTCCTCCCATTATAGAAGTCCATGGGTTTTGTCCAGAAGCCTGCCAACGTTCGTTTTCTACAGCATTGTGCGCCGCTTTCCAAACGCCATTGTCTTGCAATCCACCATAGACATTGTAGGGCGTTTGATGGTCTACGTTGATTGCATAAAATTGACCAACGTTGGTGGAGTTATTTTTCATCCAATTTGCTCCATCGTTGTAGGTAATGTTAACACCTCCGTCATTTCCATTGATCAGGTGCCCCGGTTGATCGGGATTGATCCATAGCGCATGATGATCGGAGTGTACGTTAGATTTTCCAATATTAGAAAATGAGGCCCCGCCGTCAGAAGATGTCAAAATTGGAACCCCATAGATATAAATCTTATCGGCGTTGTAAGGTGCCACATGGATGTGTCCAAAATAATAGCCATAACTGTAATAGACAGCGTCTAAATATCCTTTGTGAGTTTTGTTCCATGTCGCTCCTCCGTCGGTACTTTTGTATACTTCAGCTCCAACTACAGGGGTGTCAAACAATATGGAATTTGCATCTTCGAGGTAGGTTGCCAGTTCTTTGGGTTGGACCTTGTTTTGACGGATTAGGTTTTTTACATTTTCTGCACGGTATTTTTCCTGAAACCCGTTTTGACGAAGGTAGTTGTTCAGCGTTTTGTTGTCCAAAGCCATAAAGGCAGCTTTTGACATGGTTTTAAAGTCTTCTTTCGTCAACCCTGTTTGTGGCTCTTCGTCTTCTTTGTCTCTACGAAATTGGCTGTCATGAATTGCATACAAAACATTATGGTCATAGGCTGCAATGCCAATACGTCCTACACCTTGCCCGGTGGGAAAACCACTGTCTGGAGTAGATATTAGCGTCCATGTTTGACCTGCATCGGTGCTTTTATAAATCCCCGACCCGGCGCCACTTCCATCAAAATTCCATGCTTTACGATCTTTTTGCCAAGCCGTAGCATATTGAATTTCAAACTGGCCGGGCACTGTGGTCATATCAATGATTCCGGTTTGTGCGTCGATATACAAGGTTTGCTCCCAATTGGCACCTCCATCTGTGGTACGATATACCCCTCGCACGGGGTTATCAGAATATAGTGCTCCTGTGACCCCTACAATCACATGATCTGGGTTTTTGGGGTCGATAAGTATTTTGCCGATGTGATGGCTTCCTTCGAGGCCATGGGTGGTCCAAGAAGCCCCATTGTCGGTCGTTTTGAGCATCCCCATACCTGCATAGGACGATCGGGAGGCGTTATTTTCTCCTGTTCCCACCCATAAGGTTCGGCTGGGCCAATGCATGGCTAGCTCCCCGATGTTTTGGGTTGGTGCATTTTCCATGATAGGTGCAAAACTTATCCCATTGTCTTGGGTGTGCCATACCCCACCCGATGCATAAGCAACATAAAACTCGGTTGGCTGGTCGGGGTTGACCGCTAGGGCTACAACACGGCCACTCATGACCGCGGGGCCTATGGACTTGAAAGGGATATTTTTTACCCTAGAATCCTGTTTTAACGCCTTTTGCTGTTCTAGCGCTGATTGAATAGTTGCCACTGAAGAGGGGCCCGGTTGGGCAGAAAGCCCGGCACTAAAAAATAAGAGTGCTATTGTTTTTTTCCACATAATATTTAAGTTCTTAGTAGGGGAAATTACGAAAAAAGTATCTTAGTAGTGTTCAATTAAAACATTATGCGATATACTCCCCTCACTGCCGCTTTTTATTCCAAAAACAGAGCCGACTTTAGTAAGGCAATGGTCCCTCAAAGTCTGGCTGTTTTTAATTCAAATGACATCTATCCAATAAGTGCAGACAGCACCCTGCCTTTTGAACAACATCGAGATCTTTTTTATCTCACCGGTGTTGATCAAGAAGAAACCATATTGATCTTATTTCCGGATGCGGTAGAGACCAAACATCGTGAAGTCCTTTTTGTACGTGAAACCAATCCCCACATTGCCGTCTGGGAAGGACCAAAACTCACCAAAGAGCAAGCCCAAAAACTAACCGGGATCGAAACCATATATTGGGTAAGTGAATTTGAAAAAATATTTTTTGAACTGGCTGCACAATGCAACTGTTTTTATTTCAATAAAAACGAGCACTATCGCGCTGCAGTAACTACCCAAACCCGTGAAGATCGTTTTATTGCATGGGCAAAAAAAACCTACCCAGCTCACCAAGTTGCCAAAAGCAACCCCATTTTGCAACGACTCCGTGCTGTAAAAGACCCCCAAGAAATACAACAAATGCAACGCGCCTGTGATATCACCGAAAAAGGATTTCGTAGAATTCTATCTTTTGTGAAGCCGGGTGTTTGGGAGTACGAAATCGAAGCCGAATATGCCCATGAGTTTATCAAAAACCGCTCCAAGGGTTTTGCCTACACTCCGATCATAGCCTCTGGTAACAATGCAAATATCCTGCACTATATCGAAAATAATTGTGCGTGTAAAGCGGGTGACCTTTTGCTGATGGATGTGGCCGCCGAATTTGGAAATTATTCAAGCGATATGACCCGGACCATTCCTGTTTCTGGAAGATTTAGCCCCCGTCAAAAAGCCGTTTATAGTGCCGTATTAAGGGTCAAAAATGAGGCTACAAAAATGCTTATACCAGGGGTACTTTGGAAGGCCTATCATGTTGAGGTTGGAAAAATAATGACTTCTGAATTGTTGGGCCTTGGGCTTTTGGACTTAGCTGATGTCCAAAACCAAACATCTGAACATCCGGCCTATAAAAAATATTTTATGCACGGCACCTCCCACCATATGGGCTTGGATACCCATGATTATGGACTTATTTTAGAGCCCATGAAAGCAAATATGGTACTTACTGTTGAGCCTGGAATTTATATCCCGGAAGAAGGATTTGGGGTACGTTTAGAAGACGATGTGGTTATCCAAGAACAAGGGGCGCCAATTAACTTGATGAAAAACATCCCAATTGAGGCTGATGAAATCGAGGCCCTGATGAATGCCTGATTATTTGGCTCCTAATTGAATTTCACTGATCAGCTCCAGCTCTGATGTGTTTTTGGGGCTGTTGTGGTAAATTTCTAATGGGATTGTTTTTTTGTTTGGTCTAAAAATTTTTTTCTGTTGATACATCATTTGTGCCGCCCACGCATTGGCCACGTGGCGGTATGGGCCCGTATGCGTAATCGCATGTACTTGAGTTGCAGGCAAAACGCCTGATGTAAAGTTGCTGGGCAAATCATCGGGAATTTCAGAAACCGGTTGGCACGCGATATACCGCACTTTCTTGCCGACCACGTCCCAGATGGGATACATGGTAAATGGGGGGCCATTTAACTTGTCAGCATGATTTTTATGACTGAAAGTCATCAGTATTTCAAAATCTTCCGACATGTATTTTTCTAGGGTTTCTGTGGCACAATCTCTTTGGATACCAATATAATTTTGAGCGGGGCGCTCTTTGATGCCATTGACAAAAATCGTTGACGGCACCTGACCCAACTCGATCCAGTCCTTTAGCATTTTTAATCCCCGACAATAGTCCATACTAATGAATACCTCATATGCTTTTTTCATCCAAAAAAGAAAGAATGGCAAACTACTGTCCATGGTCCATGAAAGCTTGGTCTTACCCGCTTCAGGTTCAAGAAAAAAAGCCACTTTGGCTTTGGACTTAAAGGGTTTTAAAAATTCTAAGTCAATGGCAATTGCCTTTTCAGATTCGGCTCTGATCCACATCTGACCAGCGCCTACTATGGCTCCTTCCCAATAATAATATTTGTTGTCTGGTGCTACTTCTACTTTGGCCTGAGGTTCTGCAATAAGCCATGGAGACCAGTATTGCCAGGAATTAAAATCAGATAGGACCGATACAATTTTTTGAGGTTGGGCTTCAATTAAGATGGATTCTTTAACATATAATTTGGGCATAATTGGTTTTTTTTAAAATTAATCTATTTTGAGTTTTTATCGAATGCGATTCCCTTTTTGATACCGAAAGCTATAGGTCTGTAGCGTCCCATAATAATTGATCACAACTTTGGTGTTGTCAATGGCGTTAAATGTGCATTCAATTTTTGATCTGCCATTATCATTGTTTACAATCATTTTGCCAGACAATAAGGGGTTGCCTGCAAAATTCCAATAGTCCACTCGTTCTGAAGCCAATGCTTCAAAGCGCAGGTTATAAAAACCTACCGGCATATCGAGTTGTTCGTAAGGGGGTCGTAGCGATACAAAATAGGTGCCGGGATCTAGTGTGTTTTTTTGAGAACTATAGCATACCATTCCAATAAGTGACCCTTGGCCTTGAAGCATAAAATAGGATCCTGGCTGGGAAGAAACATCAAGTCCTTTGGCGGTGAAAATGAAGGTTTGCCGATAAGGAGGGGTGTCGGTGTCAGAAATTTGCTCAAAGGCCAATAAGGACGCGTTGGTGATTTGAAAGGTGGCTTGACCTATCGAAAAAT
>Ga0255751_10004148_pt1 | contig 13133 bp, 14 predicted proteins | sample 071ome_20_FD_179951 | JGI IMG/M metagenome (GOLD analysis project Ga0255751, IMG submission 179951) | Coastal salt marsh microbial communities from the Groves Creek Marsh, Skidaway Island, Georgia - 071412BT metaG (version 2) | ecosystem: Environmental > Aquatic > Marine > Intertidal zone >...
TTGGAGTGCAGGAAGAGGTGCTACTACCGTCACTGGAACCAATAACTTCTTTGCTGGTGTTGGTGCTGGTAGTTCTAATACCAGTGGAGGTTATAATAACTTCTTTGGACTTAGTGCAGGATACTGCAACACCTCCGGATCTAGTAACAACTTCCTTGGTTTACAGGCAGGATACTACAACACCATCGGATCTAATAACAACTTTTTTGGCCCACAGGCAGGACTCTGCAACAGCAGTGGAGTTAATAATAACTTCATTGGTGTTAGTGCAGGATACTGTAACACCACCGGATTTAGTAATAACTTTATTGGCGACTTTGCTGGATTTGATAACACCATTGGAAAAAATAATAACTTCATTGGTGTTAGTGCAGGACTCAGAAATACCTCTGGATCATGCAATAACTTCTTTGGTTTTTCTGCAGGACAACAAAACACCACTGGATCCTGTAACACTATGATCGGTCTTGGTGCCGGTCGTTGTGCTACCGTCACTGGAATTCATAATACCTTCTTAGGAACCTATGCTGGTAAGTGTGCTTCTGGTTCTGGTTGTTTTAATAACTTCATTGGTTATGGTGCAGGATGCTTCAACACCACTGGAGATTGTAATAACTTCTTTGGTTATCAAGCAGGATCCGCCAACACCACTGGATCTGAGAATATCTTCATTGGACAATTTGCAGGAAACAAAAATACCACTGGAGATAATAATACCTTCATTGGTCGTAGTGCAGGATGCTGCAACACCATTGGAAATTGTAATACCTTCATTGGACGATTTGCAGGACTCAGAAATACCTCTGGATGTTATAATAACTTCTTTGGTCAATGTGCAGGATACGCCAACATCACTGGATGTTGTAACAATATGATCGGTTTTGGTGCCGGTAAGTGTGCCGAAACCACTGGACAACGTAATACCTTCTTAGGAACCTATGCTGGTAAGTGTGCCTCTGGTTCTGGAGGTTGTAATAACTTCATTGGTTGGAATGCAGGATACAACAACACCACTGGATCTTTCAATAACTTCATTGGTCGTTGTGCAGGATTAATCAACACCACTGGATGTTTTAATAACTTCATTGGTGATGATGCAGGACTATTAAACAACAGTGGAAATCGCAATAACTTCATTGGTGCTTATGTAGGATACGGCAATACCACTGGATCCTGTAACAATATGATTGGTTTTAGTGCCGGTCGTTGTGCTACCGTCACTGGAGAACATAATACCTTCTTAGGAACCAATGCTGGTAAGTGTGCTTCTGGATCTGGTGGTAATAATAACTTCATTGGTGAGTATTCTGGTCTTGTCAACACCACTGGAAACAATAACAATTTCCTTGGTTATTTGTCAGGTCTTAATAACCTAACTGGATCTTATAATAACTTCTTTGGATGGGAAGCAGGATGTTCTAATCAAACAGGAACATCGAACGTCTTCATTGGTCCAAGAGCAGGTAAATTGGCAGTTGGTGGAAGTCAAAATATCTTTGTTGGACTTTATGCTGGTTGCACTCAGACATCAGGACTTGCAAACATTGCTATAGGTGATAGAGTTTTCTTACCAAGCACAACAGGTAGTTGTCAGTTAGCAATCGGTCAACAAACTAATCGTTGGATTACTGGCGATAGTTCTTTCAATGTAACGGTCGCCAATAAGTTACAAGTCAATGCTTCTGGTATTGTTACTGCCTCTTCTGGCATTATCACCTATTATGGTGATGGCCAATACTTAGATAATTTGTTTAAGCAAGATGCTGATGGAAACCTCTTTGCTGGTAATGGTGCTGGTGGTTCTTATGATGCTGCTACTGGAGTTGCCTGCTTTAACATCTTTATAGGATGTAATGCTGGTAATAGTATTAGTAATGGTGATGGTGGTTGTAATAACTTCTTTGGTTTGAATGCAGGATTATACAACACCAGTGGATCTTGTAATAACTTCATTGGTTCTAGTGCAGGAAGATGTAACGAAACTGGATCTTGTAATAACTTCTTTGGCAATAATGCAGGAAGATGTAACACCAGTGGAGTTTCTAATATTTTCATTGGTTCTAGTGCAGGATTCTGCAACGTCACTGGAGTCTGTAACAATATGATCGGTCGTGGTGCCGGTCAATGTGCCGCAACCACTGGATGCAATAATACCTTCTTAGGAACCTATGCTGGTAAGTGTGCTTCTGGTTCTGGGTGTTACAATAACTTCATTGGTTATGGTGCAGGATGCTGTAACACCACTGGAGGTCGGAATAACTTCATTGGAGCTTCTGCAGGAAGAGACAACACCACTGGATCTTGCAATAACTTCATAGGTAATAGTGCAGGATTATCAAACATCAGTGGAGGTTGTAATAACTACATTGGTAATAGTGCAGGATTATCAAACACCAATGGATGTTATAATGTCTTCATTGGTGAAGATGCAGGAAGAGATAGCACTAGTGGATTTTGCAATAACTTTATTGGTTACCTTGCAGGACTCAACAACACCACTGGATCTAGTAATAACTTCATTGGTTATAATGCAGGAAGAAACAACACTGTTGGAGATTATAATAACTTCCTTGGTACTAATGCAGGATGCAACAACGCCGGTGGAGATAATAATAACTTCTTTGGTTGGAATGCAGGACGCTATAACACCAGTGGATCCTATAACTTCTTTGTTGGTCGTTGTGCAGGACGCAGCAACACCAGTGGAAGTTGGAATACCTTCATTGGTGATAGAGCAGGATATGAAAACATCGGTGGATCCGATAATAACTTCTTTGGTAGTAGTGCAGGAAACAGCAACACCACTGGATCTAATAATTTCTTTGTTGGTCGTAATGCAGGAATATCCAACACCATTGGACAGAATAATAACTTCATTGGTCAGGATGCAGGATTCGCCAACACCACTGGAAATTATAATAACTTCATTGGTTATCGTGCAGGATGCCTTAGTACCGGATCCTGTAACAATATGATCGGTGTTGGTGCCGGTAAATGTGCTGACCCTGGAAATCATAATAACTTCTTAGGAACCTATGCTGGTAAGTGTGCTTCTGGTTCTGGAGATAATAATAACTTCATTGGCCAATGTTCAGGATTCTGCAACACCAGTGGATCTTGTAATAACTTCATTGGAGTTAGAGCAGGAAAATGTAACACCGTTGGATCTTGTAATAACTTTATCGGACATTCTGCAGGAGGATATGCACAAGTTACTGGAATACACAATAACTTCATTGGATCATATGCCGGGATGTATGCTTCTGGTACTGGAACTTATAATAACTTCTTTGGTTTTTATGCAGGAAAATATAATACCACTGGAAATTGTAATAATTTCTTTGGCATTAATGCTGGATTCGGTAATGCGACTGGAGTTGATAATAACTTCTTTGGTGCTGGCGCTGGTGCTGCATTCGGCAATTCCAGTAGTGGATCTTATAATAACTTCTTCGGCAAATATGCTGGAAGATGCCTAACTTCTGGATGTAATAATAACTTCCTCGGCCGTTGGGCAGGATACAATGTCTCCACTGGACAATATAATAACTTATTTGGATGGTGTGCAGGAAAATGTGTCGGTATTTCTTCTCATAATAACCACATTGGTACTCGTGCTGGAACTTTACAAACAGGGTCTTATAATGTTGGTGTTGGATATGGTGTAGGATGTGGTCGTTTTGGAAACACAAACCTAGCATCATATAACATTTTCCTTGGATTTTATGCAGGAAGAGACATTAATACTGGTGAGAATAATATTGCCCTAGGACGATTGGCAGCAACTCAATTGCTTACAGGATCCAATAACATAGTAATGGGATATTTTGCAGGATATGGTCTTAATGGTGGAAGTAATAATGTCAATATAGGTCTTCGTGCTGGAATATCAAATCAGAGTGGTTCTAATAATGTTTTTGTTGGCGGTGATTCCGGATGCTCTATTACCGGAAATAATAACACTTTCTTTGGAACAAAAAGTGGAGCACAGTTAAATGGGTCAAGTAATCTTTTACTTGGATGGTGTGCAGCTGCAACACAAACTGCTGGTGACAATAATGTTGCGATTGGATATAGTGTTAGACTTTCAAATACCACTGGTAATAATCAATTAGCAATTGGTAATGAAGATCAACATTGGATTACTGGAAATGAAAACCTTGCTGTTGGTATCAATACCAACAGTGTAACTGGAACTGCTAACTCGGAAGGAGCACTACAAGTTCATGGTAATGTTACCATTGTACAAGGTGTTCTTTTAACAGATAATGTTATAGACAAAACAATTTATGTTCCATCAGGGAAGAATGGATTACTTGTTGGCCCAGTAACAGTTTCGGTAGGCGCAACCATAGACGTTGCTTCAGGATCTACACTAGTTGTTGTTTAAGTAAGTAAAGTCAATGGACTTTTAGATTCTTAAAGCTAGATCTCACTCTTCAACCCGGACAAAGGTATCCTACTCATGGATTTGAATCTTGTCAAGTCCTGTGCTATACTATATAAAGAAAAATAGTGAGAATGAACAAGACTTTTTATTTTATGGCAGGTCTCCCACGCTCAGGGAGCACATTGCTTTCGTCAATTCTGAATCAAAATCCAAGATTCTATTCAGGACCATCAAGCCCAGTGCTCGGAGCAATGTTTGCGGTAGAGCAAAACTTTATGGGCAATGAGTTGTATCACGGATATCCAAAACCAGATCAAGTAAGAGAGATCATCGGTAGTATTCCTCATCATTTTTATAGTGATGTAGAAAAACCTGTTGTGTTTGATAAGAATCGTGCATGGACAGCACGAGTGCCTTATATTGAGGGATACATTGAACAACAGGCAAAGATTCTTGTCCCTGTGCGTAGAGTGGATGAGATTCTTACATCAATTCTTACAATGGTTCATCGCAATCCTTTTCAAGAAGGACAGGAAAGAGTTAACTTTGTTGATGAGCAACTGATTAAAACCAATACACCCATCAACGATGTGAATCGGTGTATGTATCTCCTTGGTAATGGTGGCATCGTATATGAGTCACTCAATGCTATTATGGAAGGGTTTACTCAGAACGTGCGTGACAAAATGCACTTTGTAGACTATAATGATCTAGTGAGAGATCCAGAACAAACGATGGAAGACATTTATGATTTTCTGGGTGAAGAATATTATGAGCACGAGTTTGATTCCCTATCTAATATTCATAGGGAAAATGATTTGAATACTTATGGACTTGGTGATATGCATGAAGTTCGCTCTGAATTGAAAAAAACTGCCCCATCACCATCATCAGTTCTCCCACCAGAGATTCTTGATCTTTACAATGAATCCAAATCCAGACTTGAATTCTGGGGAACACCTGATATAATTTCATTAAAACCTCAAGTCAAATCGCCACTTACAAAAGATAATAAAGTCTTTCTAAATAGAAAAGTTACGGAGATTAACTAAAATGGCCCTTGTCCAGTCAAGAACAATTGAGAACCTTCAGGTTCTTAATGATGGAAATAATATTGTTTGTTCTGTAGAAGTACGTTATACTTCATATGATGATACCGATCAAGAAAGAACGACAATTGAATCTAGTAGAAACTTTAGATTAAATACTGAAGACGTTACAACAGAAACGGAAGGATTTGTTGCTTTCGAAAGTTTGACTGCAGAAATTGTAGAAGGATGGATTGCAGAAAAACTTAATGATAATAACATTCATACTAACCAGGCTGCATGGATCGATTCAGTCCTTAATCCACCTGCTCCTCGTACAGTAAACAAAGCAAATCCTTGGTAATTTAATTTATGGCAAAAACTAAGTATTCTATATTTCATGTTCAAGGTGGATTTGGAAAACATATTGCCGCAACAGCAGTAGCCAAGTGCATTAAGAATAATCATCCAAGTAGACAACTGATTGTCTGTGCAGTTTATCCTGAGATCTTTCAGAACCTCCCATTTATTGATAGAGTATATCAATTGGGTAACACCAGTTACTTCTATCAAACTTATGTGGAGAATCAGGACTCTTTACTCTTTGCGAACGAACCTTATTTCACCACGGATCACATTCATAAGAAACTTCCTCTGGTTCAAACCTGGAGTAAGATGTATGGGTTAGAGTATCGTGGTGAAATGCCTGAGGTTAAGTTCAATCCTCTTCAAAAGAAAATTGCGAAAGAGTTTTGGACTGGTCGTGCAAATGATAAACCCATCATGGTTCTTCAGACCAATGGTGGTTTGTATCAAGAGCAGAGACCTTATCTCTGGGCACGGGATATGCCAGTAGCACTTGCACAGAAAATTGTAGACCACTACTCTGATAAGTATCATATCTATCAAGTTAAAAAAGCCTCTAGTGAGGCACTGGATGGAGTAGAAGTTGTTCAAGATCCTATGAGCAACATGGAACTTGTAAGTATTTTACTCAATAGTGAGAAAAGAATCCTTATTGACAGTTGTCTACAACATGCCGCAGCAGCACTGAAACTTCCTTCTGTAGTATTATGGAATGGAACCAGTCCAAAGGTCTTTGGATGGGATATGCATACCAATCTGCAGGCAGATAAACCTGCAAACTTCAAACTTCCAAACAGTTATTTGTTTGACTTTGATTTTATGGGAGTGGAAGCAGAGTATCCTTATGTGGATGAAGACGAAGAGATCTTTAACTTTGATAAAATTATAGAAGCAGTCGGCTGATGAATGTTATTGGACTTTATGGTGCGATTGGTTGGAATGTTTTAATTTCTGACAATCCAAGACTTCGTAATCAGATGAATGAGAGTTGGACACACGGTTCGAGTGTCACTCTCTTTTCTGATGGAAATCATGTGGTAAGTATCAGTGAAGAACGACTCACTGGTATTAAGTATGATGGGAACTTTCCACGCAAGTCAATAGAATATTGTTTGTCCACCGGCAATCTTTCTAAGGAAGATATTGATGTTGTGATTATTCCCTCTATGGGAAACACAAACTTTTATAAGAACTATATCAGTGGGACACTGCAGTCAAAAGTTAAAAGATACTTTCCTAAGGCAAGAGTGGAAGTAGTTTCTCATCACATGTGTCATGCATATTCTTCTGTGTTTTCTTGTGATTACAATGGAGGCACATTCATTACGATGGATAATGCAGGATCTATTTTCTTCAATGCGGTAGGTAATATTGCATCAGCCGAAAATCATTCTCACGGATACTTTAATAAAGAAAAAGGAATCTTTAGATATTATCCTGGTGTTCCAGACCTGAATAACTTTGGTAATTACTATTGGATCTGGGCTTATAAAATCTATACCGAAATGGTAAAGAAGAATATTGACCTGACTGATCCAAAGTATCGTGAGACATTCTGTGGTAAGGTGATGGGTCTCTCTGCTTATGGTAATGTAAAAGAGTTTCAGCAGGATTATCGTCAGACTTTTGAGGGTATTCCATCTCTTACATTCAACTCTTTTCCAGGAAACGATTTTGTCTTTGGAAACATGAGTCCAGAGAACAAGGCAAAGACACTGCAACATAATTTTGAGCAGGGTATGCTTGCTCATATGAAAGCACTTAAAGAGCAAGGATACATTGATGATAATCTCTGCCTTGCTGGTGGTGTTTTCCTCAATATCCTTGCCAACTCTGTGATTCGTGAGGGTAATGTTGCCGAGAACATTCACATTCCACCATTCCCTGATGATACTGGTCTTTCATTCGGTGCGGCTTGTTATGGCGTCTTCAAGGCAAAAGAGAAAGTAACTCTTCCTCATAACATTTCACTTCTTGGACGCACTTATGGCGATGAAGAAATTGAGGAAGCACTGGAAGGAACCAAGTATAAAAAGTTTGATAACTTTGAAGAGTTGTGTGAAAAGACTGCTAAACTTCTTGCCGAGAATAAGATTGTTGGATGGTTCCAAAACCGTTCAGAGTTTGGACCAAGAGCACTGGGTTCTCGTTCTATCCTGATGAATCCAACACCAAAGGAGAATAAGGAGACAATAAATACTCGAATCAAACACAGAGAAGAGTGGCGTCCATTCGCAGGCATCATGCTTGAGGAATATCAGGAAGAATACTTTACTGATGTTTATCCAAATGAATATATGCTATACTCTCTTGTAGTGCGTCCACATCAAAGAAAGAAACTTGGTGCAATTACTCATAAAGATTTCTCTTGTAGAATTCAAACTGTGAATAGTAAGTTGCATCCAGAAGTCACAACTCTTCTTCAAAAATATAATGAAGAAACTGAGTGTCCTATTCTTTTGAATACTTCTTTCAATGATAATGGCCAACCAATCGTTGAAACACCGAAGGATGCCATCAAGACTTTCGAAAATATCGATTTAGACTATTTGGTCATCGGAAACTATCTTGTATCTAAAAAGAAATAACTATGAATTTTGCCGTATACTCAAAAGAAGATTGCCCCTACTGCAAAAAAGTCAAAACCGTATTGGAGTTGACAGGCAGTAACTTTGTGGTTTATAATCTTGGTGAACATTTTACCAGAGAAGAATTCTATGCCGAGTTTGGGGAAGGTTCTACGTTCCCTCAGGTAGTGTGTGACGATAAAAAATTGGGAGGTTCTGTTGACACAATCAAATTCCTCAGAGAACAACAAGTCATCAAGTCCTAACATAAATAAACCAGATAACCACAGAAATCGTGGTATTGAGTTTCTACTTAATGGAGGTAAAAGAGAGCAGACTTATCCGTTTCACATCATCTTCGAAAAGATGGTTTGCTTTCTGAACAGGGAAGTTACTATCTATTTCGAATTTTCCTTTAAGACAAGGAAGAGAAAAGTAATTCCCAGGAGAAAGAAAAATGTTAGCAGTTAGTCTAGTCTTTGGTTCATTTCTGACTATTCTATTTCTTATAGTGGGACTTGTGATTGGATGGACTGCCAGAGAATATATGATGAACTATCGGGAAGTACCAAGACCTCACCCCGAAATGTTTGACAATCAAGGAAACTTGATACCCGATGAGGTGATTGCATTTAATTTTGACAACTATCATGACTACGAAAGCAACGACGAAGAAGACATCGACGAGTAAAACAAAAGAAACTGCGTCCCTTGATCTTCCAAATAATCCATTGATCTTTGAGATTCTGGATCTTCTATCTAAACAGAGAACCAAGGCTAAAAAAGTAGAAGTTCTTCAGAAACATAATCACGATGCACTGAGAATGGTTCTGATTTGGAACTTTGATGAGTCAATTATCTCTGCATTGCCCGAAGGACCAGTCCCTTATTCTGGATATGCAGAACAAACCACACAATCTGGAACTCTTTCTACAAAGATTACAGAAGAGGTTCGTAGAATGTACGCTACTGGATCTTTTTCTATTGGAACGTCTGATCAAAGTGCTAAAACTACCATTCGCAGAGAATGTAAGCACTTCTATCACTTCATTAGAGGTGGTAATAATGGATTGACTTCTATTCGTAGAGAGACGATGTTTATCAACCTTCTTGAAGGATTGCATCCTCTTGAGGCAGAAATTGTGTGTCTTATAAAAGATAAAAAACTGTCCGACAAGTACAAAATCACAAAAGAAATTGTTTCGGAGGCATTTCCCCAAATTAAGTGGGGAGGTCGTTCTTGAAATGGGTAAAGGTATCAACATCATAAACCCAAACTGTGACCCTTCTGCTGCCAATGATAGGAGTCTCCCACGAGATTCTTATCTGGTCACCTATGGTGATAATGGTGAAGAAAAACACGACATTGTTCAAGGTCTCCAATCAGATATCTTCGATCAATACTGGGACAAGTATCGTGATTTTAGAGCAATGAAGTGGACAGAAGGAACAGTTAGCCCTAAGATGTGGGGTTACGTACCAAACGAAAAGAAGAAAAAGAAATGAACGAAGAAAATCTCCGAGAACAAATAAATCAATTGATTCGTAATGAGATCCAAGAGAACATCAATGAGTTCGTTGATATGAAAGAAGAAGAAAGAAAGTCTGGACTTGGATTTATTGGTACAGATGACAATAAAGATCTTACTGTAAAAATTCCCAACAAAGAGATTGATAAGATCATCAAGGAGTATAAGAAGATAAAAAAATATCAGAAGTCATCTTTGTTTGAAATCAAGAAGCTAAACCAAAATTGACTTTTATTTCCCGGAATCGTCGGAAAAAACTCCGGCAAAATTTTGAGTCTGTAGGGTCGATTGACTAAATATCAATAACAGGGTATAATACCCTCACGTTCATCCTATGATTTTACCTCTACTGCTGGCACTGTCCTCTCCAGAACCAAGTATGCTTCTCACTTGTGAGCAGTTTAATTGGTTGGCGGAAAGGACGATGAAAACTGAATCTCTTTCTGTATGGAAAAAGATAGAGTTTATTGCTAGGTATGCAGACGGGACTGATCCCGCTTGTTTCCCAGAGGTAGAAGAATAGGACGCAAGTAGGACGACGCGGAACGGATCGTTCATCCCGAAAGGGACGCAAACGCCGCCCGAAGGAACGGGATTTAACAATCTCATTTCTTTGGAGTAGAACAATGTCTAAAGTCGTTTACCGTGGACAATCTTACGACACTGAACAGCGTCGTGAGGCACTCAGACAACTTCAGCAAGAGCAATGGTTCAGCGAAATCTATCGTGGAATCAAATTCGAGAAGAATCTCTTTAGGGAGAAAGGAAAGTGATTGTAGGAATAGTGAGTTCATTTACCGCTTTTTCTGCAGCATTTATGCTTCTAATCTATGCGGAAGTCAAACTACTGAGTAAATAAAACACAGAGGGTTCTTGACGAACCCTCTTTTTTTGTGTAGAATGGACAGAGAGAAATCTATTCTATGGACAAAGACAAACTAAAACTTATTGTCCGTAATCTGGAACTGTTGGTTGATTCTCTGAAAGCAGAAGTTTACTCTGATACTGAAAGTTATTTAAAGTATCAGGATCCAACACTACACGATTACGACGAGATCTTTGAAGATGACGATGGATACCCAGACTAAAGAGGAACAAAAATGAGTGTAAAATTGGTTAGTGTAACTCCCGATGCGGAGCAGACAATGGCATATGTTGCCCGTGTTAGCAACCCCAATAATCAGGAAAATCCCAACTATGCTAAGTTGTTAGGTTACTGCATCAAGCATAATCACTGGTCTGTGTTTGAGCAGAGTTTCATGACTCTGGAAATTGAGACTACTCGTGGTCTGGCGGCTCAAATTCTTCGGCACCGTTCCTTTACATATCAAGAATTTTCGCAACGCTATGCTGATTCTTCCCTACTCGCGGAGACGATCCCAGTCCCCGAACTTCGTCGTCAAGACACCAAGAATCGCCAGAATTCTATTGACGACCTGGATCCAGAGTTTGTAGAACTGACTAACAAGCAGATTGAGACTTACTTTGCTCAAGGTATGAGTTTGTATCAACACCTGCTTGATAATGGTGTGGCAAAAGAGTGTGCTCGTTTTGTGCTTCCTTTGGCAACTCCTACCAGACTCTATATGTCCGGTTCTTGCCGTTCGTGGATTCATTATATCCAGTTGCGTTCTGCTAATGGCACCCAAAAAGAGCATATGGAGATTGCAGAACAGTGTAAGAAGATTTTTTCAGAACAGTTCCCCACAGTTGCAGAAGCACTAGAATGGGTCTAAATAAATTATCTTGAATTTCTAACAATGGCAACATATCCCGTAGTGAATAAAACCACTGGTGAGCAAAAAGAAGTTGTGATGAGTATTCACGACTGGAATCAGTGGTTAAAAGATAATCCAGACTGGACTCGTGATTGGTCCGATCCATCCACCGCACCGATGGCTACGGATGTCGGTGAATGGAGAGATAAACTGATCGCAAAAAACCCAGGATGGAATGAAGTGCTTGCAAAAGCATCTAAGGCACCAGGAGCAAAAAACCTAAAGATCTAATATGGCAAGAAGAAAAAGAGCATCTGCAGAGCAACCCATCGGGGTTGGACTCACGGCAAAGCAGATGAAGAGGAAGAAACCTCTGAGTTCTGAGTATTTGGTGGAAATTGATCCACTTACGGAAAATCAACAAAAGCTTTTTGATTCATATAAGGAGGGAAAACATCTAGTTGCCTATGGTTGTGCTGGAACGGGTAAGACGTTTATTACCCTCTACAATGCTCTCAAAGATGTTCTGAATGAATATACGCCTTATGAGCGTATCTATCTTGTAAGGTCCCTTGTGGCAACCAGAGAGATTGGTTTCTTGCCTGGATCACACGAAGATAAGGCAGATATTTACCAGATTCCTTATAAGAATATGGTGAAGTATATGTTCCAGATGCCTTCTGATGCTGACTTTGAGATGCTCTATGGAAATCTCAAATCACAAGAAACCATCAAGTTCTGGTCTACATCATTCCTTCGTGGCACCACTCTTGATAATGCCATTGTGATTGTTGACGAATTCCAGAATCTCAACTTCCACGAACTTGATAGTATTATCACTCGTGTTGGAGAAAATACCAAGATTTGTTTCTGTGGTGATGCCGTTCAGTCAGACTTACAGAAAACAAACGAAAGAAACGGTATTGTGGACTTTATGAGTGTCTTGAGAAAGATGCCATCTTTTGATATGATTGAGTTTGGAGTTGATGATATTGTCCGTTCTGGACTTGTGAAAGAGTATATTTTGGCAAAGATGGAAGCCGGGTTCTAAATTATAAATACTTGAAAAAGTAATTATAATATGAGCACTCTAAGAGTAAATAGAATCCAGGCAATAGACGATAACGTTTTAAATTTTGATACTGGAAACATAAATTCTTCAGGTATTGTTACCGCAACATCATTTTATGGTACTGGATCAAATTTAACAGGTCTTACCTTAAGTTCAAAATCATCTTCATATACTCTTGTTGCAACTGATGTTGGTTCATTAATATCAATAACGACAGGTGGAGTAACTGTTCCGTCCGGCGTATTTTCTGCCGGACAATCAATAGTGGTATACAACAATTCTGGATCGTCTCAGACTATTACACAAGGGGCATCTACAACTCTTAGACTTGCTGGAACTGCTGATACTGGAAATAGAACATTAGAACAGAGAGGATTATCAACTATTTTATGCGTAGCATCGAATGAGTTTATAATAACAGGATCTGGACTGCTATGAGTCTTACAAGCTTAATAACTTCTTC